>ENA-UOOA01004456-UOOA01004456.1-human-gut-metagenome-genome-assembly--contig:-P61old-NODE-4456-length-15906-cov-6.685067_pt1 | contig 15906 bp, 17 predicted proteins | sample MGYA00242467_ERZ724014 | MGnify/ENA metagenome assembly ERZ724014
CCGCCCTTGTTCTCCTCGGTGACCTTGCCCTCAAGAGTGGTTTTGTTCTCGCAGGCCTCAGCGATATCCTCCCAGACCTTCACGGCGTCCAGACGCTTCTTGGAGAGCATAGCGTAGCCCTCCACGTCGTTGACACGGATGATGTAGGTCTCGATCTCGTCACCCACCTTCACCACGTCCTCAGGCTTCACGCTGGGATCGGCGGACAGCTCCTCCGCGGAAATATAGCCTGCCTGCTTGCAGCCCAGATCCACCTGAACCTCGGTGGGACCCACGGCCGTCACGATACCGGTTACCTTCTCTCCTGTATTTAAAGTCTTAAAGGATTTGTCCAGCAGTTCCTCAAAGCTCTCTTCCTGGGGTTCCATGTTCTTGATTTCTTCGCTCATCGTTGTATATACCTCCTTAATGATGCCCGCCGGGGTGGACGCGCCGGCCGTAAGCCCCGCCATTGTGCATCCGGAAAGAAAGCCCGTCGTCAGCTCCCCCGCCTGTTCGATCTGATACACAACAGGGCAAGCCTTACGGCAGATCTCCGCTAAATGCTTCGTGTTGGCACTTTTACGATCTCCGACCACGACCATTACGTCAGCCTGAGCCGCCAATTCGGCTGCCTCCAACTGACGCCTATGCGTAGCGCTACATATTGTATCAAAGATTTTTGCGTTTGTACACAGTTTTTTTAAAATTTCTTTGGAAGTTTCCCAAATTGTTCGGATGCAGGTGGTCTGAGCCACCGCCGTCAGGGGCAGAGACTGCCGGGAAGGCTCCTGCAGGAGCCATTTTTCAAGTTCCCCCGGCCCCGGAAAGATGACGCTGCGATCCGACCAGCTGGCCACACCCATGACCTCCGGATGCCGAGGCTCCCCAATGATAAGGGGGATACGCCCCTCCCGGTCAGCCTGCGCCACCAGCTGCTGGATCCGCAGCACGTTGGGACAGGTGGCGTTGACACACACCAATCCCAGTTGCTCCAGACGGTCAAAGACCTCCTTGCGCTCCCCGTGGGAGCGGATGATCACCGTCTCGCCGGGGCGGACCTCCTCCACGGAGTCCACCTGTCTGGCCCCCAGCGCCTCCAGCTCCGCCACCACATGGACGTTGTGGATGATGCTGCCCAGCATGGCGCAGCCGCCCTTTTCACGGGCTGTCTCCTCCGCCAGCTTCACAGCCCGCTCCACGCCGTAACAGAAACCGGCGCTTTTGGCTACTCTTACCTCTGCCATTGGATCCCTCCCAGCGCATAGGCCCGACGCATGATCTCCTCGGCGTTGGACTGATACTCCTCCGCCGTTCCCTTCCGGCCAGTATATACCGGGTCGTAGGGCTTTCCGATGATGATGGACACCCGGTGAAACAGGCGCTTGTCCCGGCCGATGAACACCGGCACCAGCGGCACGCCGGAGCGAATGGCCATCATGCCTACGCCGCCTTTGACATCTACGCTACCGGGCTCCTTGACCCGTGTCCCCTCCGGGAATACCAGCAGATTCCAGCCGTCCCGCAAACTCTGGATGGAGGTCTTGACGGCGGCGATGTCGGAGTTTCCCCGATCCACACCGAATACGCCGATAGCCCGCAGAAAGGCTCCCACCACGGGAATTTTCATCAGCTGCTTCTTGGCCATGATCCGCAGGGGGAAGTCCTGCCGCATGGCGCATATCAGCAGGATGGGGTCCACGGCGCTGGAGTGATTGGCGCACAGCAGTACCGGCTGATCCTTGGGGAGATTTTCCAGCCCCTCCACCCGCAGCGGGTGAAGAAACGTGGCAAAGGGCCGCCATGTGGCCCGGATAAAGCGGTAAAAACGATTTTTTACCATCCGATCCTCTCCTTTATCATGTGCAGCAGGGCCTCCCGGCTCTGGTCAAAGTCCAAATGGCTGGTATCCAGCAGCAAAGCGTCCTCCGCCTGCCGCAGGGGTGCCGTCTCCCGGTGGCTGTCTGCCCAATCCCGCTGGAGGATATCCGAGAGCACCTGATTGTAGGGCTGCGGCGTTCCCCGCTGCTCCAGCTCCTTCATGCGGCGCTGGGCCCGAATCTCCGGCGAGGCCGTCAGGAAGATCTTTACCTCCGCCTGCGGCAGCACTACCGTGCCGATGTCACGACCGTCCATCACCACACTGTGGCTGCGGGCCAGCTCTCGCTGCATCTCCAGCAGAAAGGCCCGTACCTCCGGAATGGCGGAGACCACCGAGGCCCAGCGGGAAATTTCCGGACGGCGGATGACATCCGTCACGTCCTCCCCGTTGAGCAGCATACGCTGCAGGCCGTCCTCACCGTAGGCCATGCTCACCTGAATGTCCGGCAGCATGGCGATGATGGCCGCCAAATCATGCGGGTCTGCCTCCCGGCGGCAGGCGTACAGGCCGATGGTGCGGTAGATGGCCCCGGTATCCACGTAGAGGATGCCCAGCTCTGCCGCTGCGGCCTTGGCCAGTGTGCTTTTTCCTGCGCCGGAGGGGCCGTCAATGGCCACGGCGTATCTCTTGTTATCCATGCGATTCGCTCCTTATTCCTCTGCGGCACTGACCCCGGCACAATGGCCGGTGGCCCATGCGATCTGCAAATTAAAACCGCCCGTATAGGCGTCTACATCCAGAATTTCCCCGGCAAAATACAGCCCCTGTACCAGCTTGGAGGCCATGGTGGCAGGCTGCACCTGCCCTACCTTCACGCCGCCGGAGGTGATGATGGCCTCCGCCACAGGCCGTGGCCCAGTGACGGGCACGGTAAAGTGCTTCAGCAGCTGCACCAGCGCACGGCGCTGCTCTCTGGTCACGGCGTTGGCCTGCTGCTGGGGGTCCATCCCCAGACGGTTCAGTATCACCGGCACCATGCTGTGGGGAACCAGACCGGAAAAAATGCGCTCCACGCTGCGGTTGGGGGCCTCACCCAGATCCCGCAGGATGCGGCTCTCCAGCTTCTGTTCGTCCAGCGCAGGCTTTAAGTCGATGCTGAGACGGTAGATCTCCTTCTCCCAATTCCGCAGATGGGCGCTGGCCGACAGCACCAGCGGCCCGGAGACGCCGAAGTGGGTGAACAGCATCTCGCCAAATTCCCGGAAGATGGCTTTCCCTTTCCGGTTCAGCACCGTCAGCTCTACGTTTTTCAGAGCCAGCCCCTGCATCTGCCGGCAGGCCTCGTCCTCACTGACCAGTGGAACCAGTGAACCGTGGGGCGGGACGATCTCATGCCCCAGCTGCGCTGCCATGCGGTAGCCGTCGCCGGTGGAGCCGGTGGCGGGATAGCTGACGCCGCCGGTGGCCAGCACCACCGCCTCCGCCGGGTAGGTATCCTTCTCACCACGGACGCCGGTGACAGCGCCTTCCTCTGTCTCGATGGAAACCGCCCGGTCGTGCGACCAGTGCACCTTCAGGCAATCCAGTCGGTGCTTCAGAGCACCGGATACATCGAAGGAGCAATCAGACTGGGGAAAGACCCGGTTGCCCCGCTCCGTTTTTAAGGGGACACCCAGCTCCTCAAAAAAGGCCATGGCATCTTGGCTATTAAAGGCGGAAAAAGAACTGTAAAGGAATTTTCCATTACGGGGGATATTTTGCAGAAGCGCCTCCTCCGTACAGTTGTTGGTGACGTTGCAGCGTCCTTTTCCCGTGATATTCAGTTTTTTTCCCAGCCGCTCGTTGGGCTCGATCAGCGTGACTTGCGCCCCTCGGCCGGCAGCGGCAATGGCCGCCATCATTCCGGCGGCTCCCCCGCCGATAACTACCACTCTTTTACTCATCTTCCGTTTTCCCGAACACACTGTATTGTGACCAGACCCGCTCCAGCTCGGAGAAGGTTTCCGGCACCTCTTCGTTTTTCCGCTGACCCACCGTGACGATCAGGGCATTCAGCAGGCTCAGCGGCGCTGTGATGGAGTCCACAAAGGAAATCATGTCGCTGCGGACCAGCAGCGCTGCCGAGGCCAGCGGATACAGGGGGGCCAGCGTACTGTCAGTGATGGCCACCACATCCGCCCCCTTTTCTCTGGCGTACTGCACGGCATTGACGGTCATTTTGGAGTACCGGGGAAAGCTGATAGCCAGCAGCACATCACCGGGCTGCACCTGCACCAGCTGCTCGAAGGTCTCCCCTGCCACGGCGTTCTGCACCAGTGTCACATTTTTGAAGATCAGGCGGAAATAGAAGTTCAGATACCCCGTCAGAAACGATGACGAGCGCATTCCCAGCAGGTAGATGTGCTGTGCCTTCAGCAGCTTGTCCACCATCTGCTCGAACTGCCCCCGGTCCACCTGCTCGATGGCGGTACGGAGACTGTCCATATCCCGCTGCATGACGCTGGTCAGCAGATCCCCCTGCATCTGGTCGTTGGACACCTGAATGCGCTGGATGGAGGTGAGCTTTCCACGGATCAGCTCCCGCAGATCCCGCTGCATCTCCGGATAGCCCTCGTAGCCCAGCTGGGCGGCGAAGCGCACCACCGTGGACTCGCTGACCTCCACCATCTGTCCCAGCCGGCTGGCGGTCATAAAGGCCGCCTTGTCATAGTGCTCCAGAATGTAGGCGGCAATGCGCTTTTGTCCCTTGGAAAACTGTGGCATTTGCTGGCGAATGGTATGCAGCACGTTGTTATTCAACCCCATCGCTTCCCTTCAAGTCTTGTAATTCCTCATCTGTTAAGTATCTCCACTTGCCAGATGGAAGGTTCCCCAAATGCAGGGTATGCTCCTGCACCCGCCGCAGCCGCAGCACGGAAAGCCCCGCCTGACGGCACATCCGGCGGATCTGCCGGTTCTTGCCCTGATGGATGATCACCTCCAGCACCGCCGTCTCCCCTTTTTGGGACAGACGGCGCACCTGTGCCGGTTGAATGGGCTCCCCATCCAGCATCCGCATCCGGGAGAGCCGTTCCTCGGCCCCCTCCAGAGCGCCGGATACCGTCACCTGATAGACTTTGTCCACCTGATGCCGGGGGTGCAGCAGCTGTTGGGTCAGGGTCCCGTCATTGGTGAACAACAGCAGCCCCTCGGAATCCTTATCCAGCCGTCCCACGGGGAACACTCTCCGGCCGCAGTCCGCCACCAGTTCCGCCGCCGTTTTGCGGCCCCGTTCGTCGGAAAGGGTGGTGACGTACCCTCTGGGCTTGTTCAGCATCAGATACACCGGCTCCGGTGCCGCAGCCACAGGCCTTCCGTCCACCAGCAGGGTATCCCGCTCCGGGTCGCCGCTCTCCCCCAGTCCGGCCACCCGGCCGTTGAGGGTCACACGCCCCTGCCGCAGCAGTTCCTCTGCCGCCCGGCGGGAGGAGATACCGCAGCGGGCGATCCATTTTTGCAGACGTTCCTCCACGGGATCCCTCCTTACGGCCCGAAGCCAAATTCATACAGGGCGGCGTGATCCGCCCAGTCGTTGCCGTCCTGTAACGTGACGGCAACCAGAGTCCGCCCGTTTCGCCGGACGCAGCTCACCAGCGTCCGCCCCGCCGCACGGGTGTAGCCGGTCTTGAGACCGATGCACCCGTCGATGCTGCGGAGCAGCCGGTTATGATTGGTCATGGTGCGGCCGCCCACCGTAACGCTGTGGGTGGAGCACAGCCGCACAAGTGTTTCGTTTTTTACGGCGCAGGCCGCCAGACGGGCCATGTCCCGTGCCGTGGAATAGTGACCCTCCTGATCCAAACCGTTGGGATTTGCAAAGGAGGTACCGGTCATGCCCAGCTCCGCCGCCTTGCGGTTCATCTCCGCCACAAAGCGCTCCAGACCGCCGCAGTGGTCCGCCAGAGCCAGCGCCGCATCGTTGCCGGAGCACAGCAGCAGACCGTACAGAAGCTCCTCCACCGTCACCCGGTCGCCGGGCTTCAGATACATGGAGGAGCCCTCCGCTATGTGCTGCTGGGTCACTGTGACCACATCCCCCAGACCGCCACGCTCCAGCACCACCAAGGTTGTCATCAGCTTGGTGGTGCTGGCAATGAGCATCTGCCGGTCGGGATTCTTTTCGTACAGGACCTCCCCCGTATCGCCGTCCATGAGAATGGCCGCTGTAGCGGAAGTATCCGCCGCCCACGCCGTGGGCAGGCACAGCAGCACGATTGCCGTCACTGCCGTCAGGATTCGCTTGTACACAGAATCACCCTCTTCCCTCAGGTGATCCTATTCTATTCCGTCAGAAGCTCTCTTTTTCCTCTTTTCTCTTGTCGATAAAGTGCTCCACCCGGTCCATGACCTCCGGGACCATCTCCACCATTCGGGCCGCCGTGGTCACGGCAGGCACGCCCACCGGCAGCACACGGGTCACACCGTCCTTCACCACCAGAAACGCCACCGGCTCCACCTTCACACCTGCAGTGCTGGCGCCGCCGAACATAGCGGGGGTCTGCTTGCCATAGTCCCCGCCACCGCAGCCAAAGCCGAAGCTCAGCCGGGACACGGGGATCAGGGTCACGCCGTCCGGCGTCTGGATGGGCTCACCGATGATGGTGTTGGAGTCCACCATCTCCCGAATTTTGCTCATGGAGGCATCCATCAGATCAATAAGGGAGTGATTCTTCTTCTCGTTGTTTTCCATAGTATAGCTTCCTTTCTTTATGATGCGGTCTGCTCCTGTGCCGGCGGCGGAGCCGCTTTCACAGATTGTTCGATTTCCTTTTTCCGTTTCCGCAGCCATTTCAGCAGCGGGATGCCGAAGCCCAAGCCGATGATGAGCAGATCACCGATGCGGAAAGCGACACCTGCCTCTCCCTCTATTTGGGTGCGGGCTGCACCGAAATCCGTTCCCAGATGGATGTGCGGATCCGGTATCTTCAGCAGGCGCTCCAGCTGGGGCATCAGCGTCCACATGGCGCTGCTGGCCCAGCCATAGGTCTGCGCCACGGCAGCAGGGTCCTCCCCGGCAAAGACCACGGACAGACGCAGGGGGTCGATCCGCATCCGCCGCCGGGTCCGAGCCAGCGCCCGCTTCAGGCCCTCCCACAGGTACGGCAGCGCCGAGCGGACATCTTCGAAGCTCAGAGAGAGCTTTTCCCGCTGCTTGGCAGGCTTCTTCTCCTTCTGTGCTTCTCCCTTGGCTTTTTTCTTCTGCTTGGTCTTTTGCTCTGTCTCCGTCTTTTCCGGCCGGGGCAGCAGCTGGATGCGGGCCGGACCGGCTATGACCGTCAGCTCCAGCTGTTCACCGAAGCGGAGGTGTACTCCCACCCGCAGCAGCAGAAGCAGGATAAGCAGCAGCAAAATGCCGCCGATGATCCACAGTGCCACCAAGCCGATCCCCCCTTTCGCCGTTTATACGGCAGTTTTACGCATTTGCATCATCCAGCACGGAGCCGTCCTCCGCCAGACGCAGCTGGCCGTCGGCCTCCATCCCCGGCATCTCCGGCAGATCCTCCAGCGAGTTCAGGTGGAACGCCCGGAGGAACGCTTTGGTGGTGCGGTACAGCCGTGGCCTTCCCGGCACCTGCAGCCGCCCGCACTCCTCGATAAGGTGCCGGTCCAGCAGCAGCCCCACGGTATAGGAGCTGTCCACGCCACGGATCTGATCCACATAGGCCCGTGTGGTGGGCTGGTAGTAGGCGATGATGGTCAGCACCTCCAGCGCCGGCTGGGACAGCTTGGCGGGCTTGCGTATCTCAAAGGCCCGACGGATAACGTCGGCATACTCCGGGGCGGAGCACAGCTGCCAGCTGTCCTCCAGACGCAGCAGCCGCATCCCACGCCGCTCAAAGCTGTAATAGTCCATAAGCTTTTGCAGCACAAGCTCCGCCGTTGGTCGATCCAGCTCCGCCGCCAGACAGATGCGGTCGATATGCACCGGTTCGCCGGAGGCAAACAGGATGCCCTCCACGGCGGCCTCGATCTCTTTCATTTCCCGTGTTTCCACGCTCATTCCTCCTCCGTCTCCTGACAGGTCACCGTGCAGTCGGCGGCAGAGCCCGCCAACCGGATGATATGGTTCCGGCACAGCTCCAGCACCGCCATGAATGTAGCCACCAACTCGCTGCGGCTGCGGCTGCCCCGGAACAGCAGCAAAAACCGGGTGATGCCGTTCCTTTTCAGCCGCTCCACCAACTCCTTGGCCTTCCGCTCCACCGGATACGGCTCCCGCTTGACGATCTCGTCAAAGGCCCGCAGCGGCGGTGTCTCCGCCTGACCCCGGCGATCCAGCACCTCCTGCATGGCGATGACCAGATCCCCCGGCTCCTGATCGTACTCGTATACCTTGCCCCGCTTCATGGGCTCCGGCCCACGGGTCAGGATGCTGCGGCCAAATTCACTCATGGGTCCCATGCGCTCCGTCAGCTTCCGGATGCGGGCGTAGGCATCCCCACGCTGCCGCTCCGCCAGAGACTGGATCAGGGCGTCCATCTCGCTCTGGGCCTCTTCATCCTCAATGCTCAGCAGCATCCGGGTCTTGATGTACATAAGGTGAGCCGCCATGGTGACAAATTCGCTGGCCACCTCTAAATCCATCTGCTTGCGCTGCTCCAGATACGCCAGATACTGGTCCAGGATCAGTGCAATGGGGATATCCTGTATTTCGATCTTATTCTTGTTCAGCAGAAACAGAATGAGATCCAGAGGCCCCTCGAAGTCCTCCAGTGTCTCCCCTGTTTTGGGCTGTACCACTTTTTCCAGTTTGAAAATGGGATGATCCAATGTTGACACCTCAAGAAAGGCCGACGATCCGGCAGAATATCCGAAATACCCACGCAATGGCGCTGTTCAGCGCCCCGCTGCCCACGTCCAGCAGCACCAGGCCCCACAGCACGAACATTCCGATGCGCTCATACCGCAGCATCGTGTCGTACATCCGATCCGGCAGCAGGGAGAACAGCACCTTGGCACCGTCCAGCGGCGGGATTGGCACCAGATTGAAAAGGCCCAGACCGATGGAGAGCACCGCCGTAGATATTAGAAAGTCCAGTATCCCCTGATTCAGTGCCGAATAGGCGGCGTGGTCCACCATGATCCGGGCGCCCACCAGCAGCACCAGTGCCAGAAGAAAGTTGGAAACCGGCCCCGCCAGCGCCGTCAGCGCCATGCCCTGCTTGGGCTTTCTGAAGTAGCGGGGATCCACCGGCACCGGCTTGGCCCAGCCGAAGCCCAGCGTCACCATCATCAGAAGACCCATCCAGTCGATGTGCCGCAGTGGATTCAGACTCAGCCGGTGCATCCGCTTGGCGGTGGGGTCTCCCAGGGCATAGGCCGCCAGCCCGTGGCAGGTCTCGTGGGTGGTCAGACACAGGAATACCGATGCCAGCCGCAGTAAAATATTTCGAAGGGAGCCGAAGTCCAGCGCTGCCCATAGTTCTTGCAAATAGTTCAAAGAAGTTTTCTCCTATCGGCATAAGATCATGTCGATTATACCAGATACTATCTCCAAATACAAGGTAAAATAACCAACTCCTTTCCCATTGTTTCACAAAATGAAACTTTCAGTTGACTTGTTATAAAATGCCTGCTATAATCAGTACGAATATATACAAGGAGGCTATCTATGGGTTCCTTTTCTTATCATGTGGGCCAGCGGATCAAGAAGTACCGCAAGAGCCGTGGCTACACCATCGAGCAGTTTTCGGCCATGATCAACAAGAGCAAGGCCACCCTTTCCAAGTACGAAAACGGCACCATCACCATCGACATCGAGACCCTCTACGACATTGCTCAGGCGCTGAATATCGACCTGAAGTGCTTTATCGACTATCAGCCGCCGGTATTTCATCAGGAGCAGGTGCTGACGGGCAATTTCTATTTCAACACCCCGCAGGCTTATATGTACTACTTTGACGGGCGCATCCATCAGCTGGTGCGCTCTCTGCTGCGCTTTTCCCCTGCCGTCGACGGCGAGGGCATCGACGTGATCCTCTATATGGGAGTGGAGAGTTTCGACGATCCGGATCAATGTCAGCACCTCTTTACCGGCGAGATGAAGCCCTATGACACCATCACCCATATGGTTCTCCACAACCAGATCAATGCGGCGGAAAAAATGTACATCTGTATGCTCAACCCCATGCAAACCCGCACCCCGGCGGTTGGGATGCTTTCCGGCATTGGCAGCTCCCCCTTCTTCGCCCCCGTGGCCCTGAAGGTGCTGATCTCCAAGGATCTGCTGGAGGAGAACGACCGGCTGCTGGACACCGTGAAGCTGGATAAGGACGACTATCATCTGCTGAAATACTACAACATGATGGTCATCAACCGGCCCGCCTCCCTGTTTCTGGAGCCCTGAGAACCCCGATATGGTAAAAAGAGCTGTAAGGCTAAATTGCCTTACAGCTCTTTTATTCAGCTCATTTTCACGATCTCACGCCGCAGACGCAGGATGATGCGCTTTTCCAGCCGGGAGATGTAGGACTGGGAGATGCCCAAGCGGTCAGCCACCTCCTTCTGTGTCAGTTCCTTCTGCCCCCACAGGCCGAAGCGCATGGTGATGATATCCCGCTCCCGCTGGGACAGCATCCCTACGGCGTCGCTGAGCAGCTTGCGGTCTGCATCTGCCTCAATGGGCCGCAGCACCACGTCCCCCTCCGTCCCCAGTACGTCGCTGAGCAGCAGCTCCTTGCCGTCCCAGTCGGTGTTTAGTGGCTCGTCGAAGCTCACCTCCGTCCGCTGGCTGCTGTTTTTCCGCAGGAACATCAGAATTTCGTTTTCGATGCAGCGGGAGGCATAGGTGGCCAGCTTGATGTTCTTATCCGCCCGGAAGGTGTTGATGGCCTTGATGAGTCCGATGGTGCCGATGGAGATCAGGTCCTCGATGTTGATGCCGGTGTTTTCAAACCGGCGGGCGATATACACCACCAGCCGCAGATTCCGCTCGATGAGCGTCTGCCGGGCTTGTGGGTCCCCCTGCTCCAGGCGGGCGATGACCTCCGTCTCCTCCTCTCTGGGCAGAGGCGGCGGCAAGGTGTCGCTGCCGCCGATGTACATGATCTTATCCCGCCTGCGCTGACTGTGCAGCCACGCCAGCAGCCGCCTGAACAGCTTTTTCATGCTTCCCCCTCTCCGTTCCGCCCCACAGGGCCTGATACCCGCCGCCGTCGCTGACCGGCCCCGGCGACAGGGCCACCAGCGTCCGGGGATATGTAGTGCCGCCGATCTGCACGCTGTCGCTGCAAACCGCCAGCAGCAGTCCCTCCGGGGCTCCTATGCTGCAAAAGGGCAGCAGACTGAACCGTCTGCCCAAGTCCGTGGCGTGGAGTTGGGCCATACGCTCCTCCGGCGGGGCCCGCCGGGTCACGATTCGCTCCACCTCCGGCGGCAGAAGCCCGCCCAGCGACGTCTGCTCCAGCACCAGCACCGGCTGTCCGGTGACGGGGCTTCGTAGGGTGTTTCCCGTGTCGTGCAGTACCCGCACGGCACGACTCTGTCCTCCGATGGATATGGTTGCGTCCATGATCTCTCCTCCCCCATGTCTGGCCGCCTGCCGGAATACCAGATGCAGCAGTCCAAAAAATCCCAGCGCTGCGCCCAGCAGCACCGGCCAGCTGATCTCCGCCCGATACAGCCGCCCCACATACGCCGCCACGGAGCCGGAGGCCAGCCCCAGCGCCAGCACCAGACCGCCCAGCCCTCCGGCCAGCAGAAAAAACAGCGCCGTCAGTCGCCACGGATGGGCCTCCCGCCGCCACGCCGCCAGCGCCATGGCGGCTCCCACAGCCGTCCGGCACAAAGGGTGCGACAGCCAGCTAAGCCCCGGCAGGAACACCGCACCGGCGTACAGCGCCCCGACGGCGGCGCACAAAGCCAGCCTTCCCCTCCGCAGGGGGATACCCGCCAGCCGGGCCGTGGTCAGGAGCAGCAGATAGTCTACCAACAGATTCAGCAGGAGTACCCGGTCCAGATACACCACCGTCACGCCGCTTCCCCCCTTCCGCTGGACACATTATACCGTCCGCCGCCGGAAAAAAGCGTCAAAAAAAGAGAGGACCCCATCGGTCCTCTCCCCATGTACCGCATACGCCGATCCCCGGCCGTGGGTTCACAGGCTCAGGTATGGCACAATGAGCGTTGCCAGCATCAAGACAGCCAGCAGCAGAGCCACGCCCATGGCCAGATAACGGGTCCATTTGGGTCTCATATCGATTCCTCCTCTGTAATTATGCGTTTGATACTTTTCTCCAGCTTTCGGCGGGGGGCCATGACCTCGTGTCCGCAGCCGCAGCAGCGGAGCTTCAGGTCCATCCCTACCCGCAGCACCTCCCAGCGGCGGCTGCCGCAAGGGTGTTCTTTTTTCATCTCTACGATATCGTGCAGCTTCAGATCCATAGGCGCTCCTTTCGTTCAAGCACGCCTGTACCGGCGCATAGTATGGGATATCTGAATGTAAGGGTGTGTCATGATGGAAGAATATAAATGGCCGCTGCCGGAGGGATTCTGGAAGCCCTGTACGCTCCGGCAGCTGCAGGATGCACTGGCGTCCCACGAAACACTCGCCTCTCCCGTCCTGCGGTGCGATGCCCAGCGCAATCTGCACCTTCGGCCGGGAGGCTGCGGCGGCATCATCCCACAGGATCAGGTGGCGGCGCCGTTTCTCTCCGGCGCTCAGCGGGATATCGCTGCGCTGTCCTGCGTGGGGTGCAGCGTCTGTTTTCAGGTGACAGGTCAGCGCATAGCAGCCGACGGCAGCACGGAATTTCTCCTCTCCCGCCGTCTGGCGCAGGAGGAGGCCATGGAGCACATCCTGCGCCACGGGACGCCCGGCATGGTGATTCGGGGGCAGGTAACGCATCTGGCACCCTTTGGGGCCTTCGTGGATGTAGGCTGTGGCCTTGTGGCCCTGCTGCCGCTGGCGAATATCTCCGTGGCACGCATCCGCCATCCGGCGGAGCGCTTCGCCCTGCACCAGCGCATCCGTGCCGTGGTGCAGAGCATCGACCCACAGCAAAAGCGCATCGTCCTCAGTCACAGGGAGCTGCTGGGAACGTGGCTGGAGAACGCCGCCCGCTTCCGGGTGGGCGAGACGGTGCCGGGCATTGTCCGCAGCTGCAAGCCCTATGGCTGCTTCGTGGAGCTGACGCCCAACCTGTCGGGCTTGGCGGACAGCCGGGAGGATATCCCGGAGGGACGGCTGGTGTCGGTCTACATCCGCTCCATCCAGCCTCAGACCGGCAAGATCAAGCTGCAGATGGTGCAGGAGCTGGGGCAGCCTGACTTCCCCACGCCGCTGCACTATCAAATCACCGGCGGCAGCGTCAGCGGCTGGCGCTATCGCCCTTGATCTCGTCCCAGTAGCGCTTGGCGGCCTGCTCTGTTTTGTTGGGGCCGTATTCGTAGTAAACAGCGTCCTTTACAATGTCTGGCAAGTATTGCTGCTTTACATAGTGATTGGGGTAAACGTGGGGATATTTGTAGGTCGGGACCTTTCCCGTTCCGGCGCTGTCGGCGTGGACATTCTGCAAGTGCCGTGGCACCGGCCCCACCTTGCCGTGGTCGATGTCCTGCATGGCGGCAATGATGGCATTGTGGGCGGAATTGGACTTGGGAGCTGTGGCCAGCAGCACCGCCGCCTCTGCCAGCGGGAGCCGTCCCTCCGGCAGGCCCAGCTGCAGGGCAGCGTCCACGCAGGCCTTCGTTACCACGATGGCCTGTGGATAGGCCAGCCCCACGTCCTCCGCTGCGATGACCAGCAGCCGGCGGCAGGGGCTCAGCAAATCTCCCGCCGCCAGCAACCGCCCCAGATAGTACACCGCCGCATCCGGATCCGAGCCACGGATGGATTTTTGCAGCGCCGACAGCAGGTCGTAGTGCTGATCCCCCTCCCGGTCATATCGCATGGCGCTGCGCTGGGCCAGCACCTGTGCATCCTCCGTCGTCAGGAGCAGCCCTCCGTCCCTGGGCTTGGCGGACTGATACAGCAGCTCCACAGCGTTGACAGCCTTGCGGACATCCCCGCCGCACCCGGCGGCGATGAGCCGGGGAACCTCCTCCTCCCACGAGAGGGGCAGGCTGCTGCGCTGCTGCTGGAGCGCCAGCGCCCGCTCCACGGCAGGTACCGTCTCCTCCGGTGTCAGGGCCTTGAACTCGAACACCGTGCTTCGGGAGAGGAGGGCGTTATACACGTAGAAAAAAGGATTCTCCGTGGTGGAGGCGATGAGGGTGATCTTGCCGTTCTCCATGAACTCCAGCAGGCTCTGCTGCTGCTTTTTGTTGAAGTACTGGATCTCGTCCAGATACAGCAGCACCCCATTGGGGGCCATCATGGTGTCTACATCGCCGATGATCGCTTTCACATCCTGCAGGGACGCCGTGGTGGCATTGAGGTGGTACAGGGTCTTTTTCGTCCGGCGGGCGATGATGTTGGCAATGGTGGTCTTGCCGGTGCCGGAGGGGCCGTAGAAGATCAGGTTGGCCTCCGCCCCGCTCTCGATCAGGCGGCGCAGCAGCGCCCCCTCCCCCAGCAGGTGCTTCTGTCCTGCTACCTCGTCCAGTGTCTGAGGTCGTATTTCATCTGCCAGCGGCCGCATCACGGCACCTCCTCTTCGCTGCGGGCCGGAAGCTCCGTGTCCGCAAAATCAGTTGGATTATACCACATTCTTTTCCGGTTTGCACCCCCTATTTGCATTTTTCCCGCCGGTCTGGTACAATGGGTGAGAGGTGATGCACAGATGAAAAGCAAACAGGAGATCTCCGCCATCATCACGGCGCTGAAGGCCCTGTACCCCGATGCACAATGCTCTCTGGACTACGGCAAGGACTATGAGCTGCTGTTTTCCGTGCGGCTGGCGGCCCAGTGTACCGACGCACGGGTGAATCTGGTGACCCCGGCGCTCTTTGCCCGCTACCCCACGCTGGAGGCCTTTGCGGAGGCGGACGTGGATGAGGTGGGACAGTACATCCACTCCTGCGGCTTCTGGCGTGCCAAGGCACGGGATATCGTAGCCTCGGCCCGTATGCTGCGGGAGGCGTTCGGCGGCAGAGTGCCGGACACCATGGAGCAGCTGCTGCGGCTCCCCGGCGTGGGGCGTAAGACCGCCAACCTCGTTCTGGGGGATATCTACGGGCAGGAGGGATATGTCTGCGACACCCACTGCATCCGCATCACCGGCCGTCTTGGCCTTACCGACGGCAGCAAGGACCCGCTGAAGGTAGAGCGGCAGCTGCGGCAGTGCATCCCGCCGGAGGAGTCCAACAACTTCTGCCACCGGATGGTGCTCCATGGACGGGCCGTCTGCACCGCCCGCTCTCCCAGGTGCGGGGAGTGTACCCTGCGGCCCTATTGTGACTTTGGGCAGGGCGCAGAAAACTGAATCCTTATATCAGACTGCCGGAAGTACGCATTGCTTCCGGCAGCTTTTTGCATGAGGAGCAGGCACTTTTCCCGCTGCCGCCACATATATTGGCAGTATCAAGACCTATCCAAGGAGGCAGCTTATGGATCAGAAGGAACTTATCGACCGACTGCGCCGGGACCCTAACGCCGTGCAGTCGCTGATGACCTCCGCCGACGGTCAGCGGCTGATGCAGCTTCTATCTGGCGGGGACGGTGGGCGCACCCTTCAGCAGGCCGCCGGAGAGGCTGCGGCGGGCAACACCTTGCAGATGGCGCAGATGCTCAAGAGCGTCATGTCTACCCCGGAGGGGGCCGCCCTGCTGCGGCGCATCCGGGACAGTCTGCAGGGATAGAGAGGAGGACGGCAGTGTGTCGGAGATGGACGAGAAACTGAATACACTGCTGTCAGACCCCAGCAGCATGGCCCAGATCATGCAGCTGGCCCAGCAGCTTTCCGGAACTCTGGGTGGTGCGGAGAAGAGCGCACCGGAGCCGCCACCTCCCCCGCCCGCCGGTCCTGCGGATCAGACGGGCGGAGGGACGGCAGGCTTTGGCGGATTGGGCGGGCTGGACCCGGCGCTGCTGGGAAAGCTCCTGCCGCTGGCGCAGGAATACGGCCGCAGCAACAGCGCCTCCATGCAGCTGCTGAACGCCCTGCGGCCGTTTTTGAAGCCGGAAA
>ENA-UOOA01004458-UOOA01004458.1-human-gut-metagenome-genome-assembly--contig:-P61old-NODE-4458-length-15904-cov-307.815509_pt1 | contig 15904 bp, 18 predicted proteins | sample MGYA00242467_ERZ724014 | MGnify/ENA metagenome assembly ERZ724014
GTAGTATGACCTTTGTCAACAGGTTTTTGCAAGTTTTTTTGATTTTTTCGACAAATGCAGATTTACAATAATAATGTCACTAGGTGACGCCCCGTATTACATCTATTTCAGGTCTGATTGAAAGGTAGGTTTTCTATGGAATTCGGTATTGTGGGTATCAAGTCTTTGATTGGGGTAAAGTCCAGAAAGTCCGGGCAGGACATGAACGCTTATATCCTGCATATGGTGCGCGAGAACCAGCGCGATGACCGGCTGGAGGGCTGTGAGGTCAAGCAGCAGTTTGTCGATGCCGGTCTGCTGGCTGCCGATGTCAAGAACCTCGGCGGCTATGGTCAGCTTGTCGGTATGCGCGTTGACATCAACTATGATGACGGCGGCTTCGTTGACAGCATCCAGATCAAGGCTCCGCTGCCCTCTGCCAAATGAAAAAGGCCTCGTAAGATAGGCCGCTTGTAGCTGTGGAAGGGATGTGTGTTGGTTTGGCTACAAAAGTAAAGACGCTGCGCCTGCCGGAGGATGTCATCGAAACGATTGAACAATTCCCCGGCGAGAACTTCACGGACAAGTTTGTTGCTGCTGCTCGTCTGCTGGGCCGCGACCGGGAAAAGCTGGTAAAGCAGCTGGACGATCTCGAACACGAACGCCAGCAAAAGCTTGCCCGCGTTGCTGATATGGGCAAGTTTGCCCGCAATTTCAACTATTTGCAGCAGCAGCTTAAAGACATTGGTTGGAGAATATCCACTATTGAAAACAAGAGCCGGGATCTTTTGGAAGTTTACGACGAGGTTTTCGGAGTGGATTCTTCAAATAGTACACTCTAGGACTATGGTTGGAAAGGAGGTCTGTTGCTATGATTCCTATGGTTTTGGCTGGCGAGGGCACCGCTACCGCCGCTACTCTGGTTACTACTGTGACCGATATGGCCGGTACGATGCTCACTACCATCGCTGACAATCCGCTGCTGGGTGTGTTCATCGGTGTGCCTATTGCGGGTGCGGTCATCGGTCTGGTTGGCCGCCTGATGAAGCGCCGCTGATCTCCGTTTTCTCCAATGTGCAAGGCGTCCCGCCCTCCCCTACACCTCAGGGCTGGGCGGGACGTTTTTTTATATGTCGGGGTAACTCTCTGAGTCAGCGCTGGCTTATGTGAGTTTATGGAAACTGTGGGTTCGATTCCCGCCCCCGACACCACGTAATACACAAAAGCCCTGCAGCCGCGCCGGATCCGTGCCGGTCTGAGCTGCAGGGTGTATGGCAGATAGAAAAAGCCGCCATCACTGGCGGCCCTGCTCCTGTCTCCACATTAGAAATTCGGTGTATTCCTCACTGCTGCCGAACACTTTAATTTCTGTGTTTCGTGTAATGGTTAGGCATACGATTTTTACAATTTTGTAGATAGTAAAAGCAATGATAGCAAATACTGCTACAAAAAACAGGAAAACCATAATACTTGTCATTGTATAATCAAAGTCAATTGGCATTTTTTCTCACTTCCTTAAGTCAATTCTACTCTGTACTTAATATTCATGTCAAGAGGTGTACACATGAAACGAAAAATATTTGCATTATTGCTGTGTATGGTTTTTATCTGTACACTTTCCTTGCCTGTTTATGCTGATTCTACTACTACAAGTTCGGACGGTTATTCAGCCCTTATTAGCGATATTCCAAAAACTTGTCCTACTTGTGGTTCATCGCTTCATGCTTCTTGGTTCTCTACTTCTGGTGCAGAGGTTGAACTTACCATTAGCGATAACGGAACGATTAAAATACCTGCTGGCGCTGGTGTTGTTGCATCAATTCGCTTATATTGTACAAATTGCAAATATGAAAAAACTGAAACTCGTTTATTAGGCCTTGATTGGGGTTCTGAACGGCCCGGTGAATGGAAAGTAGAAAAAGCCCCCACCGGCATCGGCCGCAAAGACCTGCCGGGTTATGCCGATGATAATGGTACGCCTGCTATTACCGCGAATGGTGAATTTTTTGTCACTGCAAACTGTGTCAATATTAACAGTTTAGGTGAATCTGCTTCTTACGCAACTGAAGTATTGAAGAATAACCCAAAACATATTTCTGTAAATTCCGATTCGATTTCTAGCGATTCATGGCCTAACTATTCTATGTATTTATGCTATGAATTTACCGCTCCTGTTGATGGCACATATTCTTATTATGCTCCTGCGGGTGAATACCTTTTTACACTAAATGTTTTGAATGATTCTTCATGGAAAACAATTCATGCAGGAGCCAAAAATATATATTTAGGAAGTGATATTACCTCTTCGTCTCTTTCAAGGCGTTCTAGTTTTGTAAAAGGTGATAAGGTAAATGTTTGCGTATGGATTTACGGTGAATATCCTCGTTGGGATGACACTTATGTTTATGGTCGCGCTGTTCGGGCGACAGGACATCCGATTATTATTAAAGTTATTCCTTTAGAATCTAACAAGCAAACCACCATCACCATCAACAACAACACATGGAACGGCAACATCTACACCGACAACTCCACCAACCTCACCTACATCTACCCCCAGTACACCACCATCAACGAGAAGAACGAAACCGTAACCAATATTTCCAATACGCCCATCATCTACAACAACGAGACCAAGCAATATTACACCTACGACCAGACCACGAAGAATTACTATTACATAACCTACAATTCAGATCCCGCACCTTCTCCAACTCCCACACCTGACCCAACAGACAAGCCGGGCGGCAGCATCTCCACGCCCGAAACCGGCAAACCGGGCAACAGCTCCGGCTCCTCGTGGTGGGACAAGCTGCTGGATAAGATCGGCAACGCCGTAATAGACGGCCTTCTCGGCGCAGTCAGTGCGGTGCTGAAACTCATTTTCAAGCTTTTAAGCACGATCCTCGGCTGGATCATCTGGGCCGTTTCCCTTGTCTTTACCTTGTTACCATTCCTGCCGCCCGGTTTGAGTGGGCTGCTGGTCGGCGGTGTGGTGGTCTGCTTCGTTATCGGTATCATCAAATTTATTCGGGGGTGACAATATGCGTAATACACTTTTGCTGCAGCTGCCAGGCTGCCGGCGCACGCTTCTGTATTACATTGCCGTGCCGGTGCTGCTGCTCTGCCTCTTCATCGGCATGGCCTGCCCGGCCTACGCCGAAGAACCCGCAGACTCTTCCTCCGGCAGCGCAAGCGATACAGCCGACAGTGACGAGGATCTGTCCCTCGGCGGTGACATCACCGACGCCTACGACAAATATGCGGGCGGTGTAGATTCCGGGCTGGACGATGTCAAAAACCAGTATGACGGCGTTGTCAATGATTCCGTCCTCGGCTTTGTGGGTGCCTGTACCGCATGGATCCCTGCCGAGATCTGGACGGTCATCGGCCTTTCTCTCGCCTCGCTGGTCGTGCTGGGTATCGTCAGCTGGTTAAAGGGGTGATCACATGGATGACCTGACCGCGATTTTTACCGCCGTGCTGGGGCTGTTCCGGCACAAGTTTACATTGTACGGCTTCACGATCAGCTATTGGGATGTCCTTGTCTGGTGCCTGATCGCCGGTATTATTATCTCGTTTATAAAGGGGCTGCTCATTGGTGACTGATAAATTTACAACTTCCCTGTGCGCCTGTCTGCTGTGCCTTACGGCGCTGGCGCAGGGAATCCATGCGGAGGAATATACAGATGTACCTGCTGATACGCCCGCTGCGGCGGTTGAGGAGACGCCTGCGCAGGAAGCTCCGGCGCCTGCTGCGGAGGATGTTGCGCGTGTACCTGTTGAGTTCGATGCCGAGGCACTGGCCGAAGCTCTGACACAGGCAATGGCAACGCCGACACCCGACCCGGATGTCACACCCACACCCGAGCCGACCCCGCAGGTCATTGTGATTCAGGCCACACCGGAGACAGCGCCCACGCCCGAGCCAACAGTGGCCCCCACGATCTGGGACAAGCCCTTTAACGATTACAGCCCGACCGAGGGGCTGCTGCTGGTCATCTTCGTAGCGCTGTGCTTTCTGGCGCTGCTGATCTGGTTGAGGTAATAACATGGTAGAACAATTCAATCAACTGCTTGCCTTTTTCGGCATCTCCGGCACACCGCAGAACTTCTCCGAGTTGGTGCCGTGGCTCGTCACGGTGCTGGCCTGCATGGCGATCTTCTGGGGCGTGCTGAAGCTCATGTTCGGTATTGTCCGCACAATGTCGCGCTGGAGGTAATACCATGTGGACATTGCTTCTTCTGACCGGCGCGGTGATCGTGGTGGCACTGTTCCCTGCGGTGCGCTGCGCAATCACGCACCCGCTGCACCTGCTTTGGTATGGCGCACTGGATGCCTTTACTTATCTGCGCCACAAGGGATATAACCTCTGCCACACCGGTGACCTTGACATATACTGCGGCTACTTCGGCAGCGGCAAGACACTGTCCCTCGTCCACAAGGTCACGGGCCTGTATGAGCAGTATGACGGCAAGACCGTCTGGTGTCCCCGCCGCAAAAGGTTTGTGACGCAGCGCATTCTGATCCTCTCCAATGTGGCGCTCTCGGTGCCCTATCAGCCGCTGCACAGCCTCGCGCAGGTCGTGGCGGCCTCCAAGGTCAATCAGGCCTATGACGATGAGCACGACACCCTGACCGTCACGATCGCCTGCGTGGACGAGCTGGGCGTACAGCTGAACAGCCGGTCTTTCCGGGACAACATCGACCCGACCTTTCTTTCTACCCTGCTCTGCTGCCGGCACTACTATATCAGCCTGTACGGCAGCGCCCAGCGCTTCGGTCATGTTGACAAGCTGATGCGGGATGTCACGCTGTCTGTTATCCAGTGCCGCAAGTTCTGGCGCCTGCAGTGTAACAGCTGGTATGACGCATGGGAGTTGGAGAATGTAACCAATCCCGAGCTTGTCCGCCCGCTGTCGCGGCGCTGCTGGTTCGTGCGGAACAGGGATTACAACGCCTATAACACGCTTGCCGTGGTGGATACGCTCAAAAAGCGCTATGACGAAAAGGACATGATGACCGAGGCCGAGATCCTGACCGCCCGCGCCCCTGCCGGGCCAACGCCGGAAGCCGTGACGCACCGGACCCGCAAGGGCCGGAAGATTCAACGACAGTAGGCGGCGCTGCGGCGTGAAGGCTTTAGCCTACGCCGCAGCACCGCCCCCGCTGTAATACATTTTTGCATGGCTGCATACGCACCGGCACGCCGATCAGATCCGCACACCGTATTACAATGAGGTGCTCTGTATGCAATTCACCATAAATATCCCCGATGAAAAGCTGCCGTATTATGCCGCTATGGCAAATGACCGCATTTCTGCGCAAAGGGAGGCCACCCTTATGACCCTGAATGATTTTCAAAAGCTGCTCGCCCCTCACACGCTGGTTTCCCTGTGGGCCGGGCCTTCCCTCATGCTGTGGGGCGGCGAAATTGAAGCCTGCGACTTTGATCTCTACGGGAGCCGCATAGTCACCGCTGTAAATCTGTATAATCGTGACTATTACCGCGGCTTTTTGGTATACCTGCAGCCTGCCGAGCAGTGAGACCGAAGGCCCCGCCCGAGGTATCTGCAGCGCCTGCGCGGCGCTCCGTTTCCCACACCCGCAACTGAAATCGCGCAAAGGCAAGAGGCAGCGCCTCCCGGCAGCTGCCTGCTTCCTCTTATTTGCAAAAAAATCCGCACTTTCCGCAACAACAATCCATCCGGTGAGGCCTCGCGCCTCGCCAAAACCCCCGTGATGTAGCACGGGGGTACAACTCCACACCGAGCTTGTCAAAAATTGCCGTTTTTTGTCTTAGCAATGTATTTTTGAGAGGTGCAAAAATGCAAAAGCAAAATTCCAGAAAATCCGGCCTTCATGATGCAACAAGAATCATTGTAGACTACTTCTGCTTTACCGTCTCGCTGGCGGAATTTCAAGAGTATGATTCCGCCGAGGAAAAGGCCGTATACCTGCAGCAGCGCATAGAAAAGAAGTTTTATCTTACCGGCTTAGAGTTCCAGCAGCGCAAAGGCATGTACGGTTACGCTTACAGTGCCTGGTATGATGGTATAGTCTACGCATGGGGCGGTGCCGAAACGATCTATATACAGATGTCCGGCACCGGCTGCCGTACTTGGGAGACAACACATCCCGGCCTTACTTGGGAGAAGTGGATAAAGTACCTGCAGACCACATACGCTACGCTGCACATCAGCCGTCTGGATATTGCCTGCGATACCTTCGGGCTGCTCAAGCTCAGGAATATACAAACCTTTACCCGCGCCGGTAACTATATCAGCCGCTGGAAAACCTTCCTGATCCAAGAGGGCAGTAACGAAATGGCCGTGATCTGGGGCAGCAGCAAGTCAGACTTCCGGCTGCGTATCTATGACAAGACCTTGGAACGGCAGAAAAAGGGCGGTGCAGAACCCGACAAGATCCCGCAGGGCTGGGTGCGCTGTGAGTTTCAGCTGCGCAATGATGCCGCTGCCTCCTTCGTGCGCTCGTGGCAGGCCTGCGGCAGTATCGGTCAAACATTCATGGGTATTATGCGGAATCAGCTGCTTTATGTAATGACCTATGACGGCAAAAACAGAGACCGCGCCACACCTGCGCCATGGTGGGACAAGCTGCTGGGTGATGCCGAGCAGATACACATGGCCTATGATGCCGGCAAGGATTACAATTTTGACAGTTTGAAAAAGTATATCTTCCATCAGGCCGGCAGCAGCATCAAGGCATATCTCGCAATTATGGACGGTGACTTCGGCCCTCTGCTGCAGGGCGTGCGCATGGCGGCACTGAATGACCGGCAGACCGAGTTGATACGCTCGGCACAGGAACAGCGCCGGGATTGGCAGTCCAAACAAATAGAATACAAGATGTGATAAGGGTTGGTTTTTGGAATGGGTGGAAAGCATCTTACAGAGAACGACAGGATCCGCATGGAAGCACTTTTTGCGGCCCATGTAAGCGCATCTGAAATTGCGCAGATCATCGGGTGCAGCAGACGGACCGTGTTCCGCGAAAAGGCGCGTGGCCTCTGTGAGCAGCTTAATTCCCAGTCATACGAATTCTATAAGATCTATTCCGCCCAAAAGTCACAAAACCGCGCCGACTCTATCCGCGATCTGCGCAAGGGTCGCCCCTGCAAGCTGTGCCCGGAGCTGGCTGCCTATCTTGAGGACTACATAGGCAGGCGGCACTATAGCCCTGCTGCGGCTGCACAGGAAATCATTTTGCAGGGGCTGCCTCTGCCCGGCATCTCTGCCAATACGGTGTATCGGTATATCTACCGCGGGTATCTGCGTCTGTGCGGTCTTGACCTGCCGGTCGGACGGTATAATGTGAAGCAAAGGCCGGAACAGCGCCCGGCAAAGAGCCACAGCAATGACCGCAGCATTGACGAGCGGGCGCCCGAGGTCGAGACCCGCGAAGATGTGGGATACTGGGAGATGGACACCGTTGTCGGCAAAAGTGCCGGGCCGAGCCGCTGCCTGCTGGTATTGACAGAGCGCAAAACCCGGTTTGAAATCGTCCGTGTGCTGGAAAGCAAAACCACCCGCGAGGTGCTGCGCGTTCTGCGGGAGCTGCGGCAGGAGTTCGGCGAGGACTTCGGCAAACTGTTCAAGACTATAACCTGCGACAATGGCTGCGAGTTTGCCGCCGCCAAGGAGATGGAACAGTTTGCCCCGATCTACTACTGCCACCCTTACAGCAGCTGGGAGCGCGGCAGCAACGAGAACCAGAACAAGCTGATCCGCCGTTTCTGCAAAAAAGGAAAAAGCATGGCCCGCATTACTACAGACCATGCCGTGTATATTTCCCTGTGGATGAACAACTACCCCCGCCGCCTTTTGGGTTGGCAGCGTCCCGCCGACCTCATGGCCGCCGAATGTGCCGCGCTGGGTATAAAATTTTCTGCGTGAGGGGGTGACATTTCACTTGACAATTTGCCATTTTTTCGACAAAGTTTGAGGGAGAAGTTTGGACAAGGTGTATATTGGGGTGACGACGGTTAGCGGGCACAAATTATGGGGTGGTGGGCGGCAAGAGGGTTGCGGGGTTAGGTGGTTTGGGGGAATGGGTGGGCGGTGGAAGATTGACGGCAGGCGGCGGGGGGGTTGCGGGCCGGGCATGCCCGGCCCCTACGGGGGGTGGTGGAGGGAACGGTGTGTTTTCCACATTCGGCGCACATGAATGTGGAAAACACTTGCAATTTCTACCTTATTATAATAGTATAGAGGCAACATACTTGAAACGAGGTCCTGTCATGATCCTGGCATTGAATATCGGCAACTCCAATATTACGTTTGGCGGGTATACGCCGGACGGCAAGCTGGTGTTTTCGTCGCGGCTGTTTGCGGACACGGCGCTGAGCAGTGATGAGCTCCTGTACAAAATCGTAAACATGCTGGCGCTGTACGGGGCGGAGCCGCAGCAAATCACGGCGGTCATCTTTTCCAGCGTGGTGCCGGCGCTGACGCCGCGGCTGCGCGAGGCCCTGCGCAAGATGTGCGAGTGCCAGATCATGGAGGTCGGCCCCGGGCTGAAAAGCGGGGTGCGCATCCGCATGGACAACCCGGCCCAGCTGGGCGGCGAGCTGCTGTGTGCCATCGTGGGCGCGCTGCAGCGGTGCACGCCGCCCTGCGTGGTGGTGAACTTTGATACCGCCACTACCCTGCTGGCTGTGGACAGCACCGGCGCACTGGTGGGCGGCAGCATCCTGCCGGGGCCGCAGTGCTCGCTGTCGGCGCTGGTGCGCAACACGGCGCAGCTGCCCCAGGTGGAGCTGGAGGCCCGCCCGCGGCGTCTGCTGGGGGCCAACACGGCGGACTGTCTGCACAGCGGCATTGTGTACGGCACGGCGGCCATGCTGGACGGCATGGTCGCGCAGATCCGCGCAGCGCTGGGCGCACCAGACGCGCCGGTGGTCGCAACCGGCACGCTGCCCGACAGTGTGCGCACGGCGTGTGCGACGGATATTGTGTACCGCGAGACGCTGGTACTGGAAGGGCTGTATTGGATCTGGAAGAAGAATACGCGGAAGTGACGTTGGTTACCGGTATATAAGGTAAGAGGGCGTCGTGGGCAAAGCGGCGCGGAGCGGTCAAGACCGCTCCCTACGGGCCGGGGCTGTAACGTCTGCCGACGTAAAGTTGCGGGCCGGGCATGCCCGGCCCCTACGGGGTGGTGGATGGTTGGCGGGTGCTGGCCGGGAGGTGCGCGTGAGGGATGAATCCCTCCCCCTACGGGTTATGTGAACGGGAGATTGTAGGGCGGCCTGCCCTCAGGCCGCCGCGGGCGTGCATGGGTGTGGGTATGTTTTCGGGCCATCTCTGTAGGGGGCGGCGTCCTCGACGCCCCGCGGAGGGGTCAAGACCCCTCCCTACAAAACGAACCGTAAAAGGGGTACAGGCGCAAACCTGCGGGCCGGGCATGCCCGGCCCCTACGGGGTGGTGGATGGTTGGCGGGTGCTGGCCGGGAGGTGCGGGCGGCATATATGCCGCTCCCTGCGGGCAGGCGTATTGTAATATCCGTATTCCGGACAAACATCATTCTATATCCAAAGAGGTGCTGCCCGCGCCTCTTTCTTTTTTTGTGGTGTCGTGTTATAATATATTATGTATAGTTATGTACAAAATTTACAGAGAAAGGTATTTATTCATCACCTATGCAGCATTTGAAAAACTTTAACTGGAAGAAATTTCTCTTGCAGGGGGTGCTCCCCTGCCTGCTGGCGGTGGCGGTGGGGTTCATCTCCCGCTATCAGCTGGAGCTGTCCGACGGCGTGACCGAGAGCTTTTTGCAGCTTCAATGGCCGCTCTACGCGCCGCTCAACGCGCTGACCGCCTTTTGCCTGACGCTGATTTTGTTTGCGCTGCTCGGCAAGTGGAGCCGCGCAACGGGCATTTCGGGCGCGGTGTTCACCATCATTGCACTCATCAACTACTACACCCGCGACCTGCACGGCTCGGCGCTGATGCCCCAGGACATTTTGAACCTCGGCACCGCCGCCGAGGTCATGGGCAGCTACACCCTGAAAATCACGCAGGACGTTGTGAAGATCGTGCTGCTCTACCTGCCGATTCTGGCGATTGTGTTCGTGCAGGCGCAACTGGTCAAGGGTGCGCCTAAGCGCGCCGGCTGGAAGGCCCGCGGCGTGCGGGCGGCGGGCAGCGCACTGGGCGTGTTTCTGGTCATGTTCTTCGGCTACTTCGGCCCCGTGACCATCAAGCCCAAAACGACCTACGGCTGGGCGTGGCAGAACACCTACTACACCTACGGCTATCTGGCCGGGACGATTGAGGCCACCAGCCTGATGGCCGACCCCGTCATTGAGCCGGAGAACTACAACGATGCCGCGGCGGTGAACACCGCCCGCAAGGCCGACGACTACATCGCCCCTGCCAGCCCCGAGAGCGCCGAGGACTACCCCGACATTGTGCTGATCCTGTCCGAGAGCTTCTACGACTTTGACCTTGTCACCGATCTGCAGGCCGACACCGACATCATGCCGGTCACCAAGAACCTGCCCAACTCGGTCTACGGCCACACGATCAGCCCCCATGTGGGCGGCGGCACAAACTCCACCGAGTACGAGATGCTGACCTCCAACTCGCTGATCCTGATGCCCAGCATCACGCCGTTCAACTGGCTGAACCTGTACAACGCCAACAGCGTTGTCAGCTACCTCAAGGGTCTGGGCTACTCCACGATGGCCGCCCACCCCTACACGAACTCCAACTACCGCCGCGACTCCGCCTGGCTGGCGCTGGGCTTTGACGAGACCCATTTCCAGAGCGATTTTACCACGCAGGAGACCTACGGGGACCGCCCGTACCAGACCGACTCGGCCACCTACCGCGACTGGGAAACGATGTACGAGGCCATGCCGGAGGACAAGCCGCGGTTCAGCTTCCTGGTCTCCATCCAGAGCCACGGCGACTACGATATGAACGATGCGTCGCTGGATATTGTCCACGCCGCCACCGACTACGGCGACTACGATGCGCTGATGGACGAGTACCTGAGCTGCATCAAAATGACCGACGCCGCCGTGCAGGAGCTGTGCGATTACTTTACCGCGCAGTACGAAAAGACGGGCCGCAAGGTCATTGTGGCCATGGCCGGTGACCACGCGCCCAGCTTTGTGGGCCATGTGGCCGACCCCAGCTTTGCCGAAACCGACAACGAGCTGCAGATTTTGGAGCGCAGCACGCCGTTTTTCATCTGGGCCAACTACCCGCTGGAGCACACGGCAGCCGCCACCAGCACCACCGACCCGCTGAACCGCATGGATATGGTCATGCTGACCCCCACCCTGCTGCAGCAGGCGGGTCTGCCCCTGAGCGACTACTACGAGTACCTGCTGGAAATGAAGCACAACACCCCCGTTGTGACCGCCGCCAACGACTACATGAAGGTGGACGGCACCACAGCCGAATACGGCGCAGACCCCGCGCTGGACGAGTGGGCCAAGGGGTATCTGATGCTGGAATACAACAACATCGGCGCGCACGCCAAGCGCGACCAGGGCATTTTTGACCCCGCCAAATAAAGAGGAGGCATCCCTATGACAGGTCTGAAACGAACCCCGCGCAGCCGCGGCGGCTTTACGCTGGTGGAGCTGATCGTGGTATTGGTGATTCTGGGTGTGCTGGCGGCCTTTGCCGTCCCGGCGCTGACCGGGTACATTGACAGCGCCAAGGAAAAGCAGGCCGTCAGCGAGGCGCAGGCGTGTGTGATGACGGCGACCCGGCAGGGTGCGCAGAACTACGCCTTGGTGCAGAACGCATCTGTAGCCGGGAACGCCGAAAATGCAGCCGCCTTGACCAACTGGGCAGGCCCATTAGAAGCAAACGCACCCGAGGTCACAGGCGGCAAGGTCGCCTTGACCGAGGGCAGCGGGCAGTATCTGCTGCATGTGAACAACCCGCCTGCGGGCAGCACTACGCCTGCTGGGATTTCTTCGGATGCCGGGGTCAAGGGCACCGTGCAGGGGATGACCTGCAACGCCAGCGGGCAGGTTTTGTACTTAGTGTATACCAGCGCCGATGGGATACAGGTCGTATACACGAACGCGGGAACCACCGCGAGTGTAAATATCGGCAGTGATGAGGCTGTTGTTGTGCCAACGCCGAAGCCGGGCAGCAGCAGCGGTGGAACGACCGGCGGCGGTGAAACCGGCGGGGGCAGCACCGGGGGCGGCATTTCCGGCGGCGGTACGACCGGCAGCACCGCTACAGCAAATGAAAAGCAGTTCATTATCCACTTGCAGGATATTCAAACTAAAAACTCTGCGCCTTTTGCAAACAGAACCTATCACATTGTAAGCGGTAAAAACGGTGAAAACGACTTTTATGTGCCCTCTGATGCAAACGGTGATATTCTGTTGGATATTTCTCCTAATGAGCACCCTCGTGCCAACACTGTTATCGGGGATACGCCGACTACTATCACCGAAGATGATGTTCCTGCTGGCTACCAAGTCATTCCCAGCGATACAAAAATCTATATCAATGTTCGCATTGAAGGGAACGACTATTGTCTCAATTCCATGCAGAATAACGTAAATAACTATCCATTTACTATCGATATGCCTAATAGGCGGCTTACCATTATGCGCTTTCCCGTTGCCAAATTAAAGCTGCGCGTCACTGACCCTGATAAAAATCCGTTGTCCGGTGCTACCTTTACTATTAAGAACGGCTCAACCCTTGTTGGCGAATTCACCAGTGATAGTAAAGGAGAATGCTCCATTCCTGTCAAACTGCATGATGAAGATAACATCGGGTATTCTGGTGCTATCCTAACTGCCAGAGACGAAAATAGCCAAACTTATGTTATAAAGGAAACTCCTCCTGCCGGATATAAGGGAAGCTTCAGATGTTCTTTTAATTTATATTATAAGCCATATCCCTCTAATCCGACTTCCCATCATACAACCTGGTTCTATATTAATGCTTTTGACTTCAAACAGGAAGAAGGGGGTAGTCATAGTCTGGAAAGCACTGTTGGTGATAATGATACTTTTCATGTCACAAACAAAAAACTCTAACTCTGCACTGTCTATATCCGTAAAATTGATAACGCCGGAAATCCTGTATCCAACGCCAATCTAAAAGCTGACAATACCGGCAGCTTTGTTACGCCAGAGCATAAACTACAGGATACAACCAAAATATAGCAGACTGTCGAAAAACGCTTGTAGGGGCTAGCATTGCTCGCCCGTGCCCGTTTGCCTTGCAAGAAAACTGTCCCGGAAAATGCGTTGCTGCGGTAAGTTGGCGGGCGACCCATGGTCGCCCCTGCGCACGCAATAAGGCAAGAATGCAATTTATTGACGGTCTGCTATATAATTTCACCCTCAATCAATAAGAAAGCCCCCACCCAGCCGCAGAACATCTGCAGTTGGGTGGGGGTGGTTTATTTGTAGAGATTGCAGGGGTGCGGCGGCAGCGGCAACACGCCCGGGCGGATATGGGCTACGCCCCTGCGTTCTCTGCCTATCACAAAAACTCTTTCCAGTAAATCTCTGCGCTTCTCGTCATCTCCCGGGAAAAGTCGCTCGCGTACTTGCGCTTGCAAAATGCCTGCACGGCTTTGTCAAAGTCGTAGTCGAGCTGCCCGTTGGCGGCGGCTTTCGCCGCAAAGTCGGCGCGCAGCTCGTCGGGCGTGCGGTCCGTGTACACATTCTCGCAGACGACGGCCTGCTCGGCAAAGCGGGCGGGCTTGGGGCGGCGCTGCTGCTGCTCCGTGGGGCGGCCAAACACCAGCATACAGGCGGGCACAACGTACTGCGGCAGGTGCAGGGCGTCGCGCATGGCCTCCGCATTCTCGAGGACGTCGCCTATGTAGCAGCTGCCGATGCCCAGAGACTCGGCGGCTACCACGGCGTTCTGGGCGGCAATGCAGGTGTCGGCCACGGCCAGCATCAAGTCCCCTGCCCCGGGCTTGCGGGCGTCCGTGATGCCCGCGGCGTGGTAGGCGTTGAGCCAGCGGCGGCAGTCGGCCAGGAACACCAGCACCAGCGGCGCCCCGGCAATGAACGGCTGGTGGTCGCACAGGTCGGCCAGCGTGGCCTTCAGCGCCGGGTCGGTGATGTCCAGGATCGTGTACAGCTGCTGGTTGCCCGCCGTCGGTGCCTGGAACGCCGCGTTCAGGATGGCCGCCCGCTCGTCCGGCGTGACGGGGTCTGAGGTGAATACCCGCACGCTTTTGCGGGCGGAGAGGGCGGAGAGGATAGCGTTGTTTTCCATAATAAGCTCCTTTGTATAGCAAAAGCCTCCCTTGTCAAAGGGAGGTGGACGCCGTAGGCGGCCGGAGGGATTCCGGCGGGCTTTCCGGGAGCAAACCGCTTCCGCGACGCCCGTCGGAATCCCCCAGTCCGCTCCGCGGACAGCCCCCTTTGACAAGGGGGCCTTTTGCCGTTTTATTTAACTTTTCCGTTTCTTCAAAAACTTTCCGATCAGCGTATCCAGCATGCTCAGCACCTCGCGGATGTTCAGCACGCAGACCACTGCGGTGATGCCCACGACGGGCAGCGCCCAATGGGTCAGGTTCATCATGCACCAGATCTCCGCCAGCACCAGCGCCAGATTCAGCACAAGCCACGCCGGGTGGAAGTCGATCTCCAGCAGACCGCGGGTCGAGTAGGCGCGCAGCAAAAACACCAGCATCAGGCTCAGGAAGCTGGCCGGGGTTACGCCCCACGGGCCCCACTGCAAAATGAACAGGTAGTTCAGAATCAGGTTCAGCACCGCACCGGCCAGCATTGTGAACAGCGAGCCGGTAGACCGTTTATATACGACGTAGACGCTGTTCAGGAACTGGTTCAGGCAGGTCAGCATCGAGCAGAGCGTCAGGAACGGAACAAACGTCCAGGCGTCAAAATATTCAGCCTTGAACACCCGCATGAGCAGCTGGCACAGCATGATGATGCCCGCCACGCAGCAGAACAGCACGCTGGCATACACGCGGAATATCTTGGAGAAGAACGCCTCGCGGTCCGTCTCCTCGGTCACGGCGGAGAGCTGCCACGCCTCGTAGAAGATGCTGCCCAAAATCGTGATGATCTGCGGCAGGAAGTACCCCGCCGACAGCAGCCCGACCCAGTGGTTGCCGCTGCGGCCCGCGTAGCCCTCGCACATGCCCTGCACAAAGAACATGTCGCTGGCGTTGATGATCCAAAAGCTGATGGACGCCGGGATCATCGGCAGGCAGTAGCGCAGCATCTCCTTCCACAGCGTCTTGTCAAACGCCTTGGGCTTGAAGTACCGCCAGCACCCGCCCGCAATGAACACAAACACCATGGATGTCAAATCTGCCAGCGCGTTTGCCAGCAAAAAGCCGGCTGCGCCCATTTTTAAGGTGCTCAGGAACAGCAGGTAGTAGAGCAGCAGGCTCAGCGTGGTCAGCACACCGTCTATGGCGACCAGCCGGTTCAGCATCCGCGAGCGGATGAACTGGGTACACAGCGTTCTCATACAGCTGGCCAGCACGCAGAGGTACAAAAAGCCCAGGTACTCCGCTGCGTTGGGGATGAGCCGCACCAGCGGCATGGCCAGCAGCAGCACCACAAAACCCAGCCCGATAGTCGCCGCGCCGTTGACAAAGACGCTGGATTTGTTGGTCGCTTTGTCCAGCCCGAACCGGATGACCGCATAGGCCACGCCAAGGCTGACCACCGGGATCAGCAGGTTTGTGGCCTGCTGCAAAAGGCTGGACACGCCCATAACGTCCGGCGAGTCGAGCGCATAGCTCAGATACGGGCGGATGAAGAAGCTGAGCAGCTTGGAGCTGAAGTTGGAGATGGCAAACAGCAGCGTATTGCTGACCAGCGTCGTATATTTTTTCTGTGGAGACGGCAAGATGGGAACCTCCCTCGTATTATAAAGTAGTAGTTATTAAAGTCCCTCTCCAAGGACAAAATG
>ENA-UOOA01004462-UOOA01004462.1-human-gut-metagenome-genome-assembly--contig:-P61old-NODE-4462-length-15890-cov-9.122766_pt1 | contig 15890 bp, 10 predicted proteins | sample MGYA00242467_ERZ724014 | MGnify/ENA metagenome assembly ERZ724014
AGTCGAGGAAACCGACTTGTAAAACCAACCACTCTTGGCGGGGATAACTCCCCGTCAAGAGTTTGGTTTCTAAATGGGTCTGCGGACCAAATGTTATACTTTATTCTGAATGATGTTGAAAATTAAACAGATAGGCATGCTGCTCGTGACGATGTCGGCGATGCTTGTCCTGTTTGCGGGATGCGGCGACAAGGACGACGGGGGCGACAAGGAGTCCCTCGCGACGCTCGTTGCAGAGACCGTGAGCAGTTCAACCACAACGAACAAGATTTCGACCCAAGGCCCGTCGGGCATCACCTTCGAGGCGACGATCGTCTCGCAGGGCGGGGATGCGGAGTGGTGTTCGTTCGATTTGAATAAGCAGGTATCCTCCGCCGGCGGAAACGTCGGGGACCCGGCCTACCTCTATTTGGACAAAAACAATTCCGACGACGACCGCACGGCGCGGATCGACGTAACCTATACCAACGGTTATTCCACCTCCCTGACGCTGACGCAGAGGGCCGCGGGCTTCATCGACTACGACCGTTCGTGGGGCGAGCAGCCCGAATATCGTTCCGACGACGCTTATATCTATAAGACCTATTATGCGACGTTTGTGAGCAATCAGTTCTTTCCGGGCGGAAAACTGCGCAACTATTCGGTATGCTACGATGTCGACCGGCATATTTCGCATTGGGTGGCTTATCCGATCTTCAAGAAGGTCTACGAAACGCCCGTTTTGAGCCGGGTCAACGATTTCAATTACGATCCCAATGACCAGTTGCCCGTGATTCCCACCCGCGACCAGCAATACATCGGGACAGGCGGCAACGGCCGCGGTTACGGTGCATGGGGTTACGACCGCGGGCACATGCTTCCGCAGGCTTCGCGTTACAACAATTACGAGCCGAACCGGATGACTTACTACGGCACCAACATGATGCCCCAGAACAGCACGCTGAATCAGAATATCTGGGCCTCGCTGGAGGGCAAAGTCCGTGGCTGGGGCGGCTTGCAGACCTACGATACGCTCTATGTGGTGACGGGAGCCGCTTTCAAGAGCACGAAGACCATCGACAATGCCAACGGACCGATCGCCGTGCCGTCGCATTGCTGGAAAGTGCTGCTGCGCCAGCGGGGCAACCAGAACCGGCAGATCTCTCAATTCAAGGCGGATGAACTGAAAGCCATCGGCTTCGTGTTCACCAACGATGACGCCGGAGCCGCCACGTCGATCGAATCGGCTGTCCGTTCGGTGAAGGAGATCGAGGAGCTGACGGGCTTCAAGTTCTTCCGCAACCTCGACCCGGCCGTGGCCGATGCGGTGAAAAGCCAGAAGAACCTCGCCGACTGGTAGGGATTATGATACAATGAATTGAACCTTAACAACAAAAATCGTTTATGAAGAGAATCTTTTTGACAGGACTGTTTGCCTCGCTGATCGCGGTGGCATGCTTCGCGCAGAAGCCCTACAAAGTGGTCTTCTACAACTTCGAGAACCTGTTCGACACCATTCACGATCCCGGCGTCCTCGATGAGGAGTTCACGCCCGAAGGACCCAAGAAGTGGAACTCGGCCAAGTACACCAGGAAAATCGGGAACCTCGAACGGGTGTTGTTCGACATCGCCGCCGAGGATAAGGATTATCCCGTGGTGATCGGCGTTTCGGAGATCGAGAACCGCTCGGTGATGGAGGATGTGATCGCGCAGCCGAAACTCGCGCCCGGCAACTACCGCATCGTGCATTACGATTCGCCCGACGCACGCGGCGTCGACGTGGCGTTCTACTACCGTCCCGACGTTTTCAAGCTGGAGGGAAGTGCCGCCATTCCGTTCAAGATGCCGGAACTGCCCAACTTCAGGACGCGTGATTTCGTCACGATGTGGGGCACGATCGACAGCGAGCCGTTCTTCTTCCTCGTGAGCCACTGGCCTTCGCGTCTGGGCGGCAAGGAGGCTTCGGCCCCCAAGCGTCTGGCTGCCGCCAAGCAGGTGAAGCACATCGTCGACTCGGTGACCGCCGCCAACCCGGCCACGAAGGTGGTCGTCATGGGCGACCTGAACGACGATGCCACGGATGACAGCATCGTCGAGGGCCTCAACGCCAAGGGCAAGATCAAGGAGGTCGGCAAGGGCGACATGTTCAATCCCTTCATCGGCCTGCTGAAAGCGGGTTACGGCACGCTGGCTTACCGCGACGAGTGGAACCTGTTCGACAACATCATCGTTTCGGAGAACCTCGCCACCGGTTCCACGGGCAGCCTGAAAATCCAGCCCGCCGGCAACTCGAAGTTCTACGGCGGCATCTTCCGCCGTCCCTACATGATCCAGAAGGAGGGCCAGTACAAGGGCTATCCGCTGCGTACGTTCGTGGGCAACGATTTCCAGGGCGGTTTCAGCGACCACTTCCCCGTATATATCTACATCGCCAAATAAACACTCTAAAATATTTGTATGAAACTCAAAGTTCTACTTATTCTGATGCTCGCCGCCGTGACCTTCACGTCCTATGCGCAGGACGGAGGCATCCGCGGTAAGGTGGTTTCGCGCAACGGTCGCGTGGCCTTGAGCAATGTACAGGTGAAGATCGAATCGCTGGGTCTGACGGCCATGACCGACAAGGACGGCAACTTCATCTTCGAGAATCTTCCTGCGGGCAGCTACACGGTGCTCTTCTCTACGCCCGACTTCGAGGACCTCAACCTGATGGTCCGCGTGGGCAATGAGCATGTGCAGGACCTCAAGTCGGTGATCATCGTGCCGTCGGGGCAGAGTGCGGTTCTGGACGACGCCGTTTTCGCCGAATTCGACAGCGACTCCTCGTCGTCGGACACGCAGGCGCTGCCTTCGTCGCTCTCTTCGTCGAAGGACCTCTTCAACAACATCGCATCGTACCGTTTCAGCGAGATGCGTTTCAACGTCCGCGGCTACGATTCGCAGTACTCGGACATCTACCTGAACGGCATCCGCTTCAACGACGCCATGACGGGCTACGGTCCCTGGTCGCTGTGGAGCGGACTGAACGACGCGACGCGTAACCAGGAGAACTACACGGGCCTCGAAGCGTCGGATTTCGGCATCGGCGGCATCGGCGGCATGACCAACGTCAACGCCCGCGCCTCGCAGATGCGCAAGGGATTCCGCGTGAGCGTGTCGAACGGCAACCAGATGTACCGTTTCCGTGCGATGGTTTCCTACGGCTCGGGACAGTTGGACAACGGCTGGTCGTACGCCTTCTCGGTGGGAACCCGCCAGGGCGGCAACGGCTATGTGGACGGCGTTTACTACAACTCCTATTCCTATTTCGCTTCGGCCGAGAAGCTTTTCGGACAGAACCACCGCCTTGCGTTGACGCTGCTGGCTTCGCCTTCGGAGCGCGGCGCGCAGCAGGCTTCGACCGACGAGGCTTACGCTCTGTTCGGCAACAACTACTACAACCCCAATGTGGGTTACCAGGCCGGCAAGCTCCGCAACTCGCGCGTGCGCAACACCCACGAGCCGATCGTGATGTTGAACTATACGTGGGACATGTCGGAGAACACGCGTCTGAACGCCGCCACGTCGCTGCGTTTCGGCAGGAACGGCTATTCGGCCCTGACGTGGAACGCCGGAGCGGACCCCCGCGGCGACTACTACCGCTATATGCCGAATTCGGATAAGACGCAGATCGTGCCGGGCATAACCACCGACGAGACGATCTATTTTTACGCGATGGATGGCGCCATAGCGAAAGGCGTGTGGGACGGTATGCTCGACTACGACAAATTCTTCCAGACGAATATGCGGAATATCGACACCGATCCGGTGCTGTCCAAACTGATGGGTAATAACAGTCGTTCGAACTACATGATCGAGGAGCGTCACACCGACCAGCTGGACTACAACCTGGCGGTCAATGTGCAGCATAACATGCGCCACAACATGCGCATCGTCGGCGGCGCCAACCTGCGCGTCAACCGCACGAATTACTACTCGGAGATCAAGGACCTGCTGGGCGGCGACTATTGGTATGACATCGACAAGTTCGCCGAGCGCGACATGGCCAGCGCCGAGGCTTACCAGAACGACCTGGATTACTACTGGGCTACGGGGCACGCCCGCATTGCCCGTGTCGGCGACAAGTACGGTTACTACTACCGGGCGCACCTGCTCGAAACCAATGCCTGGGCCAACTACACGTGGGGCATCGGCGGTTTCTCGCTGGGCGTCTCCGGATCGGTCGGCTACTCGAACATGTACCGCGAGGGCATGTGGCGCAAGGGATTGTTCCCCAACGATTCGAAAGGCGATTCGAAGAAACTCGACTACCTGACCTACGATGCGAAACTTGCGCTGGGCTACAAGTTCTCTGGAGCGCATTCGATCGAGGCCAATGTGGCTTACATGCAGCAGGCGCCCAAGTTCGCGACGGCATTCGTGTCGCCCCGTACGCGCAACACGACCACGCCGGGGCTGAAGGCCGAGAAGGTGTTCGGCGCAGACCTCACCTACAACCTCAACCTGCCCTACATCAAGGCGCGTCTTTCGGGATACTATACGACGATCGAGGACCAGTCGAAGGTCATCTCGTTCTACGACGATACCCGCAGTTCGTTCACCAACTTCGCCATGAGCGGCATCGACAAGGAGCACTACGGCGTGGAACTGGGCCTTTCGGTTCCGGTATGGCAGGGGCTTTCGGTCGTCGGCGCCGTGAGCTGGGGCGAGTACACCTACACGTCGAACCCCAACTTCGTGCAGACGGTGGACAACATGGACAAGATCGTGTTGAAGGATAAGGTCAACTGGGACGGCTTCCATGTGGAAAGCTCGCCGCAGCTGGCCATCAACGTCGGTCTCGACTACCGCGGACCCCGCAACTGGTTCGCCGGCGTGAATTTCAACTACTACGACGATCTCTACCTCTCGATGAACCCGCTCTACCGTACGGCAACGGCTACGGAGTACTACACCAACCAGATCATCGCCGAGGTGTCGAAGCCCGAACCGAACGTCGAAACGCTGGCGCAGGCCATCGCTTCGGTGAAGAAGATCCGCAATCAGGAGAAGTTCGGCGGGTATTACACCCTCAGCGCCAACGTGGGCAAGAACTGGTATATCCACCGCAACTACATGCTGGGATTCAGCCTCGAGGTGAAGAACATCCTCAACGATCAGGACATCCGCACGGGCGGCTACGAGCAGATGCGCATGAGCAAGGTGCGCGGCGAGGGCGGCGATTACATCTACGGCCGCTTCCCCTCGAAGTATTTCTACCTGTTCGGTACGACCTATTACCTGAATGTCTATTTCCGTTTCTAATCGCGCAAAGCATAATTTATGAAAAGTCTTAAAATAGCATTGGCGGCTCTCGTCGGTCTGGTGGCCGTGAGCTGCTACAACGATTTCGACACTCCGGCTCCGCAGAAACTCTATGTGGACGACGATATGGCCGCAATGGGGCTTACTCCGATCTCCATCAAGGAGGTGAAGGAGAAGTTCGGCCCGATCTCCAATACGGGAACCAACGACAATTTCTCCACGACCAAGACCCTCAAGTTCGGAACCCGCACGTCCGAGGAGGCCAAGTTCGACGGCCTCATGGAGTGGCCCGAGGCTTCGAAATACTACATCAAGGGCAAGGTGATCAGCAGCGACCGTCAGGGCAACATCTACAAGTCGCTCTATATCTACGACGGCACGGCCGGTATCGAGCTGAAGCTTTACAACGGCCTTTATCTCGACTTCCTGCTCGATCTGGGTGCGAAGCCGATCAAGAGCCAGTGGGTCTACGTGCGTCTCGACGGTCTCTATCTGGGTAACTACCGCATGATGCTTTCGATCGGAGGCGCTCCCTCGGACGGTATCAACACGGCCGGCAACCACAAGTTCTACGCCAACTCGAACCTCGACAACCCGAAGGTTGCCGCCCTGAACGTCTTCCGCGGCGAATACACGACGCTCGACGACTCGGACATCAAGGAGGTCGACGGTTCGAACTACACGTCGCTCGGCGAGGCCGATCTGGGCCGGCTGGTGCGTTTCAACAAGATCAAGATCCGCTATGCGGGAGTGAAGAATCAGGACGGCGTGACGCCTCCGAACCTCAAAAACGGCGGAAATGCGAATCCCTATCCGAGCTGGATCGTGACCGACTGGGGAACGCCCATCTTCGGCGCGTGGTATCGCTGGGCCTACAACAACAGCGAGCAGAATATCCGTCTCTACGGTTCGGTGCTGATGAGCTACAACGATGCGGCGGAGTACACTTCGGACCCGGGCGTTTACGGCATCCGTACGAGCGGTTACAGCCAGTTCGCCATGAAGCCCATCCCGAAGGACGGCACGGAGGGTACGGTGCTGGGCATCTACGGCATCTATGCGAAGAAGAGCGATTTCACGGGAGGTTCGGAGGACTGGGCGCAGTACCAGATCTCGGTGAGCCGTATCGAGGACCTCGGCTTCCCGCCCGAGTCGCTGCTTTCCGAGGAGTGGATCAGGGCCAATACGCCCGCCTCGTCGCTGACGCCTCCCGTGAAGAACGGCGGCGACGATTACGAGGGTGACTGATCCCGCGTTTGAGCAATAAAAAACTGCGGCCCCGATGGGGTCGCAGTTTTTTTGTGCCGCGGCGGCAGCGCTACCGCTTGTTCCATTTGCAGGAGGTCTGGTAGTAGCCGATCGCGCGGTCGACCTGCACGGCGTCCTTCCGCTCCATCGCTTCGAGGTGGTGGGGATTCTCCTCGGTGGGAACCACGCGGTACTGCTCGAAGCGGCGCACGGGCGACAGAATCGTGAAGGTGTCGCCTTCGAGGTAGCCGAGGTCCTGATAGGTGGCGATGAACGCGCGGTTGACATATGCCGGGTCGAAGATGCTGCGGCCGTAGAAATGCGAGTCGTAGCTCATGTTGAGCAGCGACAGCAGGGTGGGCATCAGGTCGATCTGCGAGACGATGCCGTCGACCACTCCGGGTTCGATAAGCCCGGGGGCGAGGATCAGCGCCGGGATGTGATATTTCTGCAACGGAATCTCGGTGCGGCCGGCGCTCGAAGCGCAGTGATCGGCCGTGACGAGGAAGATCGTGTTTTCGAACCACGGCTGCCTGGCCGCTTCGGCGAAGAACCGTCCCAGCGAATAGTCGCTGTAAAGCACGCCTCCGGCGCGGCTCTTCGAGTCGTTGGGAATGCGGATTCGTCCGGCGGGGTAGGTGAAGGGGCGGTGGTTGCTGACGGTCATCACGTGGGCGAAGAACGGCTTGCCGCTGCGGGTCTCCTCGTTGAGCGTGCGGATGACCTTCCGGTAGGCGTCTTCGTCGCAGACGCCCCAGATGTTGGCGAAGGTGATCTCTTCGGGTTTGTAGCTTTTCTGGTCGACGATGTCGTATCCGTTGCCCGAGAAGAAGGTCTCCATGTTGTCGAAATAGCTGTTGCCGCCGTAGAAATAGGTCACGTTGTATCCCTTGTCGCGCAGCAAGGCTCCTGTGGAGTGCATTCCGGCGTTGTTCGGACGCTTGATGATGCTCTGGCCCGGGCAGGGCGGCAGCGAGAGCGTCACGGCCTCCAGGCCGCGCACCGTGCGGTTGCCCGTGGCGTATACGCGGTCGAACGCCAGTCCCAGTTTGTAGAGCGAGTCGAGTACGGGCGTGATCCGTTCCGTGTTGCCGAACCGCTCCATGTACGAGGCGCTCATGCTCTCCATGGTGATCAGCACGATGTTGCGGCGGATCTCCTCCCCTTCGGCGCGCACGGCGTGCAGGTTGTCGCCCGTGCTTTGGTAGACCCCGTGCACGAAGGCTTCGGCCTCGGCTTCGGGACGCGTGAGGTAGAACTGTTCGTAGTCGAGTGTGTTCTTGACGAAGGCGTCGTAGAACTTGTAGAGTCCGTTGGCCTGCAATTCGTTGACGTAGACGTTGTCGCTGTCCTGGAAGCGGGTGTTGAAGTTCAGCAGCCCGATCGCGGCGAACAGCGCCGCGACGTAGGCCGGTCCGATTACGGCTTTCCACCTCCAGCCTTTCAGGCATTCGGTCTGCACGAGTTCGCTGCGGAAGAAGTACCATGTCACGAGCAGCGTCACGACGACGATGCCCAGCGTCATCGGAATGACGGGGTAGGACTCCATGATGTTGCCCACCACCTCGTTGGTGTAGACCAGGTAATCGACGGCGATGAAGTTGTAGCGGACGCCGAATTCGCTCCAGAAGAAATATTCGCTGATGCCGTTGAAGATGATGGCGCCCACGTAGACGACGATGAAGAGGGCGAACCACACCGTGGTCCAGTGGCTGCGGAATCCGGGCAGGAAAAGCCGCAGTGCGAAGCTGCCGGCCCAGTAGCCCAGCACATAGAGGGCGATTCGCGGCGCGACGCTTCCGTATTCGTCGAAGATCGTGTTGAAGAACGCCACGTAGCAGAACGCCGCCACGAGCAGGGCGAGGAGGATGTAGCCCCACGGCTTTTTGTACTTGGTGCGCGAAACGCTCAACATGAAGAGCCAGAGGAAAATGAATCCCGCCGTCGCGGCGCAGAAATCGTTCACGGCGCCCAGCAGGAAGACTTCGCACCATTCGCCGAATGAGAAGGCGAGTGAGGTGGTCTGCTCGTTGAAAAGCAGTACGACGCGCAGCACGAGGCCGACGGCGACGGTCAGCAGCGACAGTTTGAGATAGAGGCCGGAGACCAGCCGAATACTTTTTTGCATGATGAATTTGGTAATTAACGGTACAAAGTTAACCATTTTCAGCCCGTTCGGAAAAAGAAAAGGCAGTCAACTGGGTGACTGCCTTGTTCTGTCGGTTTGAAAAATTGATCGTTTTGTCGCTTACTTCGACGGGCGCATGACGACCTTCACGAGGTTTCCGTCCGCAAGGATCTTCTTGGCGAGCGCCTGCACGTCGGCATTGGTCAGGTCGCGGATCGCCTGTTCGTGGTCGGCGATGTAGTTCAGGCCCGAGCCGTATTTGATCTGGATGTAGTTCATCCATGCGCCGTTCTGTTCGAGGCTGTTCTTCCAGCTCTTGAGCATGAATTCGCGGTGTTTCTCGATGTCCTCGCTCTTGGGACCGTTGGCTGCGATCTCCTCGATCTCCTTCATCACGATCTCGCGCAGTTCGTCGGCCATCTCCTCGTTGGTGTCGAACGAAATGGTCATGCTGTAAGTCTCGCGGGGGATGTACTTCGTCGAACCCTGGACGCGCACGCCGTAGGTTCCGCCCTTCTCCTCGCGGATCGAAACGAGGTAGCGCGAATTGAGCGCCTGCGTCAGGAACGTCAGGGCCATTTTGTTCTTGAGCGTGTAGGGCATCTCTCCCGAGAAATAGTAGTTGACCGAGACCTTCGGCTGCTGCATCGGAGCCGTGAACTCCTCCGTAACCTCGCCTTTCACCGGATAGGCCTTGTCGTCGACGTAATTGATCGGTTTGCGGGCGGCGGGGATCGAACCGATGTATTTCTCCACGAGGGGTTTCAGCGTTTCGGGGTCGATGTTGCCCACGAACGTGAAGACGAATCCGTTGGCTCCGGGGTAGAGCTTGGCGTAAATGCCGGGCAGCTGTTCGAAGTCGAACTTATTGACGATCTCCGTCGAGATCATCTGACGGCGGGGATTGTGGCCGTAGGTCACGTCGGCCACCTTCTCCTGCATCAGGAAGTCGGGATTCGACTTGGCATTGGCGAGCTGGGCGAGGAGCATCTTCGTGAGATTGTCCACGTCGTCCTTGTTGAACCGGGGCTGCGTGAAATTGAGGTAGAGCAGCTGGAGCATCGTCTCGATGTCCTTGGGCGAGCAGACGCCGCCCATGGCGCTGGTGTAGTTCTCCACCGAGGGCTGCACCGAGGCCGTTTTGCCCGAAAGCTGTTTCTTGAGTTCCGTGGCCGAGAATTTGCCGACACCCGACATCGAGTTCACGGCGGGCATCATTTCGCCCATGTAGTACTCCTCGTCTGAGAGCAGCGACAGGCCGCCCTTGCCGACTACGCCCAGGCGCACTTCGTCGGCCTTGAAGGTCGTGGGTTTCACGACGACCTTCGCACCGTTGGCCAGCGTCCATTCCGTCGTTCCGAGCTGTTTGTCCTCGACCGTCTTCTTCACGGGCGAGCCTTTGAGCACGGTCCCTTCTGCGATCAGCGGCTCCTTGACCACGTTGTCCTCATAGGCCGTGACCTCCGATGCGGCCACCTTGTCGCGGATGGCGAGAATCTCCTCGGCGGTGGGCGTTGCGACGCCCTCCTTCTCGGGAGCGTTGATCACGATCACCTGATTCGTCGGGAGAATGGTCTGCTTCGCGAAGGCGTTGACGGCATCCACGTTGAGCATCTTGATCAGCATGCTGTCGAGCTGCCATTCGGTCTCGGCATCGGGCATCGGCTGGTTTTTCTGGTAGTTGTTCAGATAGGTCTGCACGAATTCGTTGTTGCGGCGGTCGTTGCGGTTGGCGTACGAGCGTTCGGCCTGACGCATCAGGTTCTCCTGGGCGCGTTCGAACTCGCCCTGCGTGAATCCGTAGCGGCGCACCTTCTCCATTTCGGTATAGAGGGTCTCGAAGCCGCGGGCCAGCTTGCCGTCCTCGGTCATGGCCACGAATACCGTGGCGTCGAGCGTCGGGATGATGCCGATCACGTCGCCCGTGCCCATGCCGGCGCCGAGGAACGGCGCGTCGGGCTGCATGGCGATCTCCTGCAGGCGGGCGTTCTCCATCGTGGTCATGTAGGCTTCGATCACGTTGTTGGCCTCGGCCAGCACCGTGTTGGCGAGCTGTTCGGGAAGCGCCGGGCGCTTGATGAAGAGCTGCACCTTCGTACCCTGCATTTCGGGATCGGTGTAGATGCTGACGATCGGCTCCTCGTTGTCGGGAACCTCGATGGTCTCCTTCTGCGATGCGCCGGCGGCGGGAGCCGGAATGTCGGCCATCAGCGTCTTGATCTTGGACTCAATGGCGTCTACGTCGATGTCACCGACCACGATTACGGCCTGGTAGTCCGGACGGTACCATTGTTTGTAGAAATCCTCCAGCTCCTTGTGCCGGAAGTTCTTCAGTCCGTCGAGGTAGCCGATCAGGTTGCGGCGCTCGTATTTCGTGCCTTTGCCCAGCGCCTGCAACAGCTTCATCGTCGAACGCCACGACGCGCCGTCGCGCGTGCGCAGCTCCTCCATGATCACGCCGCGCTCCGAGTCGATTTCCGACGGCTCCAGCGCGATGAAGTGCGACCAGTCGTGCAGGATCAGCAGCGCCGAGTCGATGATTCCCTCGCGCGAGGTCGGCACGTCCTTCATGTTGTAGCACGTGTAATCCCAGCTCGTGCCGGCATTGAGGTTGGCGCCGAATTTCACGCCCACGGTCTCCAGATACTCCGTGAGCTGTTTGCCCGGGAGGTTCTTGGTTCCGTTGAAGGCCATGTGTTCCAGGAAGTGGGCGAGGCCCTGCTGCGAATCGTTCTCCTGGATGGCTCCCACATCGTGGAGGATGTAGAAATCAGCCTGGCCTTTCGGCTTTTCGTTGTGGCGGATGTAGTAGGTCATTCCGTTTTCCAGTTTCCCGGTGCGGACCTCCGGATCGGCCGGGATCGGCTGGTTCATCTGTGCCGCGGCGCTGCCGGCGGCGAACGCCGCGACGGCCAGCATCAATAATTTTTTCATGGGCATTTGTGGTATAAGGTTTATTGTTTCTGTGTCTCTTCGGGGCGGTATTCGATGATATCACCCGGCTGGCAGTCCAGCTCGCGGCAGATCGCTTCGAGCGTGGAAAACCGGATGGCCTTGGCCTTCCCGTTCTTGAGGATCGAGAGGTTGGCGGGCGTGATGTCGACCCGTTCGGCCAGTTCGCCGAGCGACATCTTGCGTTTGGCCATCATTACGTCTATGTTTATGATTATCGCCATAAAGTCGTCCCCCCCCCTTTTATCGTTTGCATTTCTCTCATGTCGTCTGTTTTAGATGGTCAGTTTCTGCTCCTCGCTCAAATTCTGGCCGATGGCGAAGACCTCGGCGGCGAAAAGGATCAGGATACCCATGATGATCATTGCGTAGGAGACGTGGAAACCCGCGTCGACGGTGTATCCGCTTCCGGCGAGCAGTTCGGCGGCGCGGCTGTTCATCACCCAGTCCACGGTGTCGCTGATCAGTTCGGTGACGATCGTCAGCATGCCGATTGCGCGCAGATACCAGACGTTGCGTTTGTCGAGCGTGCGCTCTTCGCGGATCGAGCGGCGCAGCGAGTGGATGATCACGAACATCAGTACGATGATGGCCAGATAGAGAAGCGGGCAGAGCAGGACCAGCGCATAGAGCCATGCGCTGCCGCCGATCGAACGGAATGCCAGCCCCAGCGGGGATGTGCCCGGGGCGTTCTGCTCGACGACCAGGGCGAGTTTGCGGACGTTGGCTTTGATTTCCACGCCCGGCGCCGCGGCGATTTCGACGGCCGTTTCGGGCTGTCCCGTCACCCGGATGTCGCCCAGCATGTAGATCATGCGCGGCACGCCGGATTTCCACTTTTCGGCGATGTCGTTACCGAGTTCCGCGCCTTCCGCCGCGCCCCGCGAGAAATTGGGCAGGATTCCGTGGGCGATGCTTGCCACGAGTACGATGAAAAACGTAATGTAAATGACCAGCAGGCGTTGCAGGAGCGATTTTTTGTTCTGCATGTGTGACTATTTTGGTTTTACAGTTGCAAAGATAGAATTAATTTTCGAAAAACAAATAATATTTATCGTTTTTCGATAAAATTTTTCGCGGCGGACAAAAAAGGACGGCCGCCTGTGCCGTCCTTCGGATCGTCTCCGGAGCGTTTACTCCACGTTGTCTTTCAGCTGTTTCCAGAATGAAGCGCTGATGGACATTGAGATCGAGATGGCCAGCACGTAGAGGATGAACATGACGACGAACGTGATGAAGCCGATGCCGATCGCGTTGCAGATGGCCTGGAAAATGCCGAATACGATGCCGAACAGCACGCCGACGACCAGCGACACGAAGAACATGGTCCATTTGCTGCCGTAGGTGGCGTCGTTCGAAGCCTTGATGGCCTGTATCGGATTTTTGCCCTTTTCGATGAGGAAATAGTAGGAGAGCGTCCATGCGATCGAGAGCACGATGCCCGGGATGACCATGAAGAGCACGCCGATGAAAATCGGGAAAACCATCAGGCCCATCGTGATGAAGAACTCGCCCATGTAGCGGCGGTATTTGCTGTCGAAAATGCCCAGGGGATTGACAATCTCACCCTTGGCCAACTGTGTGGGCAGTAAGGTGATGGCGATTGTGGTCCCCACATTGAGATAAGGTATCCAGATCGTAATGAGCCATAAGGCCACTGCTGCGATCACCGAAGGTGCGTTCTTTACGCCGATGGCGACGGAATCCTTGAGGGTTTCTCCGAAATCGAGTTTTTTCACTTCCATAACTAACAGGTTTAAGGGTTAACATCAAAAACAAAAATACGAAAAAAATCGTATCTTTGCCTGCATAACCGTAAAATTCAATGCAATGGCTGAAAAATCTCGCTATAATTACCGGGTTGAACCGCAGGACGTGGATTTCACGCTGCGGGCGACAATCCCTTCGCTGGGCGGCTCGATACTCAACACCGCGGGCATCGACGCTCACGGCAAGGGGTTCGGAGTCGATGCGCTGAATGCCGACAACCATTCGTGGGTGCTTTCGCGCATGGCCGTCGAATTCGACTGCCAGCCCACGCAGTACACCGACTACACCGTGGCTACGTGGATCAGCGATTACGGCCGGGTGCTCTCGACGCGAAACTTCACGCTGACCGATGCCGCAGGCCGCGAATTCGGCCGCGCCGTGACGCAGTGGGCGATGATCGACCTGCAGAGCCGTTCGGCGATCGACCTCTCGTGGGTGGGCGACGCGCATGCCGACGCCATCGTCGATGCCGCGCCCCCGACGGACAAGCCGCGCAAGATCCGTGCGGTAAGCCCTACCGCGACGGCCGAACACCGCGTGGTTTACAGCGACATCGACTTCAACCGCCACGTCAACACGATGCGCTATATCGAAATGATGCTCGACATGCTGCCCGTCGACATGCTGACGCAGGAGGCTCCGGTGCGGCTGGACATTCATTTCCTGAAAGAGTGCCGCTTCGGGCAGACGCTGACGGTGGGGTGCGAGTTGCGCGGGCGTTCGGCGCTGTTCGAAATTTCGGCCGACGGCGCTGCGGCTGCCGTGCGTGCCTCTATCGAATGGAAATAGGCCTGCGGGGAACGCTTCGCAGGGCGCTTGTGGAACGGGTTTTGCAGTTTACGGCTGCAAAACCTTTTTTCATTATGGAGAGCGCAACCAAAACACAAGCGAAAAACAAGTATCAGGTAAGCATCGACCTGCTGAACGATGCCGTGGGCAAGGAGATCGCCACTTCGTTGCAGTACATGTATTTCCACACTCATTTCGAGGACGACCGCTACCAGTATCTCTCGAAGATCATGCGCGAGATTTCGATCGCCGAGATGCGCCACATCGAGGAGTTCTCCGACCGCATCCTGTTCCTGCAGGGCGACGTGGACATGAACGCCTCGTTCCGCACCCGGCAGGTCACCGACGTGAAGGAGATGCTGCGCATGGCCATGCAGCTGGAGCAGAGTACGATCGACAGCTACAACGAAGCCTCGCGCATCGCCTCGGAGAACAAGGACGCCGTAACGCACAAGATGTTTCAGGACATCATCGTCGAGGAGGAGCAGCATCTCGACACCTTCCGCACCGAGTTGCAGAACCTGATCGACTACGGCGAGGAGTACCTCGCGCTGCAATCGGCCGCCGGCAGCAAGCATACGTCGAAGAGTTTCAACCATTCCGGCGGCGGCGAATAGCGGTTCGCGCGGCGGAAAGCACTTCTGACGCAAAAAACGGAATCCTTTTGCCGGGGTCCCGTTTTTTCGGTTATCTTTGTACCTGAATCATTCGCGGGAACCTGTGCAAACCCCGGCCGGCGCATGAGTTCCTCCCGGGGGAGGGATTCGGGGCGGGGCGGGTCTGCCGATGCGGCCGGAGGCCGCAGGCGTCGGGTTGCCGGATCGGATGAACGGCATGAAATCGCCGGAATGCTCTGATACGATGAAAATAACGATTTTAGGACCTGCCCATCCCTACCGCGGGGGGCTGGCCTCGATCATGGAGATCATGGCCCGCACGTTCCAGCGGCGGGGCGACGAGGTCGACATCAAGACCTTCACGCTGCAATATCCCTCGCTGCTGTTTCCCGGCGAGAGCCAGACGGTTGCGACGCCTCCGCCTGCGGACCTCCGCATCTGCCGCTGCGTCAATACGATGAATCCGCTGAACTGGGTGCGCGTCGGCCGCCGGATACGCCGCGAGCGTCCCGATTTCGTGCTGATGAAGTACTGGACGCCCTTCATGGCCCCCTGTTTCGGGACCATTGCCCGCATCGCCCGCGGCAACGGCCATACGAAGGTGCTGTGCCAGATTGACAACGTCGAGCCGCACGAACACCACCTGACCGACAAACCCTTCAACCGCTACTACCTGCATTCGGTGGACGGCTTCGTCTACATGTCCGAGCAGGTGCACAGCGAGCTTCGCGCGTACAGCGACGCTCCGGCCCTGTTTTCGCCGCACCCGCTGTTCGAGAACTTCGGCGAGCGGGTCGAACGCTCCGAGGCGTGCGTGCGTCTGGGGCTGGACCCTGCGAACCGCTACGTGCTTTTCTTCGGGCTGATCCGCGATTACAAGGGGCTTGACCTGCTGCTCGACGCCTGGGCGCAGCTCCGGCGCGCGGGCCGCACCGAGGGCCGCCGGCTGATCGTGGCGGGGGAGTTCTACACCGCCCGGGAGCCGTATCTGAACCGGATCGCCGACAACGGATTGCAGGACGAGGTGCTGCTCCACGACCGCTTCATCCCCGACGACGACGTGAAATATTACTTTTCGGCGGCCGATTTCGTCGTACAGCCCT
>ENA-UOOA01004474-UOOA01004474.1-human-gut-metagenome-genome-assembly--contig:-P61old-NODE-4474-length-15842-cov-19.513841_pt1 | contig 15842 bp, 12 predicted proteins | sample MGYA00242467_ERZ724014 | MGnify/ENA metagenome assembly ERZ724014
CGTACTTCAGCAGGTGAGCCAGCATCTTGGGGCTGGTCAGGTCGTTGATTGCAACAACCTCGTAACCCTCAGCGTCGAACATCTGACGGAAAGCCAGACGGCCAATACGGCCGAAACCATTGATAGCAACTCTAACAGCCATGTTAATAGTACCTCCTAATTGTTTTTACCCTAAAATGGATAAATCACGGTATCTTTATTTTAGACCAAAACGCAGAAACTTTCAAGTCTCTGCCAAAAAATTAACAAGGTAAATCCATCATTTTTTGCTTTTGTACGATTTTATCGAATTTCCCTCTCCCGTTTTGGGCAATTACACCAAGAGAACGGGCGGTGTTTTCGTCACTCCGGACGCCGTGCGCAGGCTGCGGCGCACACGCCGCCCAGCGCTCCCACGCAGCACAGTGCCAGCGCGGCAAACAGCTCCGGCAGCAGGGCCGGTTCTGCCGCTGCTCCAACCGCCAGGACCGCTGCATGGGGCAGCTCCCAGCACAGGCACAGGCAGAGTGCTGCCAGACCGGCGGCGCACAGGGTGCGGCCGTTTTCCGGCTTTGGCAGGTATAGCGCCCGGGCAAGGCTACTCAGCAGCAACAGTGCTGCCAGCGCCTGCCACACCGCTGCGGTGGGGGCCACCCGGTGCCAGCTGGAGCTGTTCTCCATAAAGCGCATCAGCACGTTCCAGTAGAACAGCACACTGCCCGCCACCGCCAGATACAGCCCGCCCGTAGGCTTTTTCCAGCCGGAATGGGTAAGCCAGCAGCGGCCCAGCGTGCTGAGCCACACCGCGCAGATGCACTCCAGAATGGACCGCACGAAGCTGCTCGTTGCCGACAGGCCCACCGCCAGCTGCGCCCCGGCGGCCGCCAGAAAGCACACCGCTCCGGCAAAGGCCAGCACTCCGGCCAGAGGCTGACGGCTGCGGACCGTCTCGGCTTTTCCGGCGCAGTGCCGACCGATGAGCACTGCGGCCAGCACCACCGCGCCCAATGCCGCATAGCGCCACCACACCGAGCCGACCGTACACAGCCCGGTCACGGCATCGGTGCCAAAGGCAAGATCTGCCCCGCGGGCGATGCCCAGCGCAGCGGACAGGAGAATCGAAAGCAAAATCAATGAGTTCATCAGCGTTCCTCGATCGGCTTGTATTTCTGGCGCACGCCCAGATACTTGTAGGCCGGGCGGATGATGCGGTTGGCGAACACGACCTCTTCCACCCGGTGTGCGCACCAGCCCGGCACACGGGCAATGGCAAACAGGGGGGTGTACAGGTCCTCGGAGATGCCCAGCATATTGTAGATCAATCCGCTGAACAGGTCCACGTTGGCACACACCGGCTTGGTGCTGCCCTTTTCCTCGGCAAAGATGCCGGGGGCCAGCCGCTCGATGCTGCACAGCATATTGTACTCTTCCTCAAAGCCCTTCTCGTAGGCCAGGTGACGGGCACGCTGCTTCAGGATCACCTCACGGGGGTCGCTGATGGTGTACACTGCGTGGCCCATGCCGTAGATCAGACCGGAGCCGTCACCGGCCTGCTTGCGCAGGATGCGGCGCAGATACTCGCGCACCTCATCGTCATCCTCCGGGTTTTCCACATGCTTCAGGACATCCTGCAGCTGACGGTTGACCATCAGGTTGGCGCCGCCGTGCTTGGGGCCCTTCAGTGCACCGATGCCTGCCGCAATGGCCGAGTAGGTATCGGTGCCCGAGGAGGACAGCACGCGGGTGGTGAAGGTGGAGCAGTTGCCGCCGCCGTGGTCCGCATGCACCAGCAGACACATATCCAGCAGCTTGGCTTCCTCGTGGGTGAACTTCTGGTCCGGGCGGTAGGTGCTCAGGATGTGCTCCGCCGTGCTCTGGCCGGGCTTGGGCATGTGGAAGAACATGCTCTGCTTATCATAATAGCGGCGCTTCATCTGGTAGGCGTTCACCATCATGGTGGGCATGCTGGCGATCAGGTTGATGCTCTGGTTCAGGATATTTTCCAGGGTCAGGTCCTCGGCGTGCTCGTCGTAGGAGTACAGGCCCAGCACACAACGCTGCAGCTTATTCATAATGTTGGGGGAGGGGGCATTCATGGTATCCATAAAGCCCTCTGGCAGGGCACGGTGCTCTGCCAGGATCTCGCAAAAATCATCCAACTGCTCCTGGGTAGGCAGGCTGCCGAACAGCAGCAGCCAGATCACTTCCTCAAACACGAAGCGGTCGTTGCGGTAGGCCTCCTCCACGATCTCGTTGATGTTGACGCCGCGGTAGATCAGCTTGCCGGGGGTGGGGATCACATGTCCTTCCTGATCCTTTTTGTAGCCCACAACGTCACACACGTTGGTCAGGCCGGCCAGCACGCCGGTGCCGTCCGGGTTGCGCAGACCGCGCTTGACGCCCAGACGCTCACTGGTCTCGGGGTCGATGTAGTTGTTGGCCATGTACTCCTCGCACAGGGTCCGCATCGTGGTGGGGTCCAGGGTCGCCACTTCTGCATGTGCAAAATTCACGGGGGATCTCTCCTTTCTTCCGGTTCCTATTTTTTACTTTCCCATACTTTCCTGCCATCCTCACTGATGGACATAATCTTATATTATCGCTTTTGTGCAGTAAATTCAAGCGCAATGTGTTCACTTCTCACTGGCCCGTGCCAAACGACTTTCATTTTTGCGGGCAACGTTTTTTCGCAGGGTTTTGCAGGCAGGTCTTTTTATACTGGAGATAGAATCTTTTTCACGCCGCAAGGGAGATCCCGTTATGAAAAAATCTTTTCTGCTGCTGTGCACTCTGCTCCTGGTGCTTGGATGTGCCCTGCCTCTGGCCGCCTACCACCTCACCCGCGCGGTGCTGGGGCCTGCCGTTTCCACGGTCCGCCTTCCGCTTTCATCACCGGAGAGTACTGCTTCCGCCCCGGAAATCTCCGCTGCCTACGCCGGTGACGCGGACCGGTTCCTGATTCAGGATGCCTCCACCGGGCAGGTGCTGGAGTTGTCCCGCCGGGAATATCTCATCGGCGCGGTAGCGGCCGAAATGCCGGTGAGCTGGCCGGACGAGGCCCTCAAGGCACAGGCCGTTGCCGCCCACAGCTACGCGCTGTACTGCCGCGACCATGCCGCACCGGACAGTATCGGCTGGCTGACGGCCGACCCGGCACGACGGCAGGGCTGCCTGACTGACCCGGTGCTGCGCAGCTACTGGGGCACTGCCTATGAGACCAACTATGCCCGTCTGTCCGCGCTGGTGGACGAGGTGGAACATACCGTACTGCTCTGCGACGGTGCCCCTGCCTGTGCCAGCTACTTTGCCATCTCCAATGGCCGCACCGAGACCAGCGAAAACGTCTGGGGCACCGCCCTGCCCTACCTTGTTTCGGTGGACAGCAGCACCGACCTTTCCGCCGACCATTACGAGTACGCCCTGACCCTTTCGGCACAGCAGACGGCACAGCAACTGGCTGCCCTGGGCCTCACCGCTGACCTTGCCGCCCCGGAGCAGTGGTTCGGCACCCCGGAGTACACCGCCGCCGGTTATGTTGCTGCCCTGCCGGTCTGCGGGCAGCGCATCACCGGTACGGCCCTGCGGCAGGCGCTGGGCCTGCGCAGCACCTGCTTCACGGTCCGGTATGAGAGCGGTGCGTTCTGTTTTACCACAAAAGGCTACGGCCATGGCGTGGGGCTCAGCCAGTGGGGTGCCAAGGCACTGGCCGAGCAGGGGCAGAACTTTGCCGACATCCTGGCCCATTACTACCCCGGAACTTCCCTGTCCAGATAAAAAAGAGCCCATCTCCCGAAGGAGACAGGCTCTGTGAAATGCATGCAGAAGGGATCAGCCAAACAGGCCGGACAGCCAGCCGAGGGTGCTCTGGATCGTTTCTTCCGCCGTGGCCGTAATGGTCTGGTCGGTAAGTTTGGTACCGTCGGGGTCCTGCACCGACCAATAGATAGCGGTGCTGGTGGCGGCATCTGAAACGGTGAAGTCGCTGGCAAAGCAAAGGTTCTCGCCGCTGGTCTCGGTCACGATGACCATGTAGGTGTAGCAGCCCGTGGGCAGCTCACCGAAGTGGATCTGGTCGTCCAGCGTCTTGAGGGAGAAGCTGGTTCCGCCCACCTGGGCCTGTGCGGACTGCACGATCTTGTCGTTCTCGTCCAGGATGGCCACCTGCACACCTTCCAGCGTGCTGCCGGAGGTGCTGTTGGCGGTGCCGGTAAGGGCCATGCCGCTGCCGGTGTGCACATTGACCGGATAGCGCATGCCTTCCAGCCGCAGGTCATCTGCCTGCAGGGCTGCGCCGTTGTGGTCGGCGCTCACATACCAGTAGCAGGACGCCTGTGCAATGGACACGCTGGAGCTGGTGAGCGGGATGCGGCCGGAGGAGATGTTCCCGGCCGGGTCGGAACAGTAGAACACGCCGTTCGTATAATCGGTCAGCAACACGGCATGGGGCTGCGTGCGGTCGTACAGGACGATGCCTTCCGGGTGCTGAGCCAGCAGCTGGATGAGCAGCTGGGTCTTTTCCTGATTATTGGAGGGCAGGGTCGCATAGGCCACCTGCATCTCCCGGTATGTAAAGCTGTGGGCCAGACCATTGGACCAGGCCGTGGAGCGCACACTGTTTTCAGTCACATCCACCCAGTCAGTCCGTCCGTCAAAGTAAGCGCGGCGGCGCAGCATCATGGCAGCCGAAGCCAGCGTGCAGGTGCCGCCCCGGCTCTGCTTGAAGTAGAACCCGGCATCCACATTCAGGTCCACAGCCAGTGCTGCGGGCAGACAGGTGAGTGCAAACACGATGGTGAGCAGAATGCCCACCAGTTTTTTATGTGCGGTCGTTGGCGCTGCGGTATTCACGGTCTGGTCGCTCCTCCCTTTTCTGGCATCATTTTTCACGTTTCACTGCCATAAAGTATACCAGCCTGTAACCATTTTGTAAACAAAGGCGGTTATTTTTTCTCAAGATTGACACGTTTTCAAGGTTTTTGTTGGGAGAAATGCACAATTTCAAGCGCGATATTCTACATATCCTACAAATTTTTTGTGTTTTATTTCTGCCGTCGTTCCTCCTGTCGCACGCAAAAAAGCCGTCTGCCGCAGGCACAAAAAAAGAAAAGGTCCAACGACTTCTGTTGCGAAATCGTTGGACCTCTTGGTCCGAGTGGCGAGAATCGAACTCACGGCCTCTTGAACCCCATTGTGCTTTACTCTGAAACACAATGTACCCGACAATGCCCAATGTACGCAGCATCACTAAATTTCACGATCATTTTATCATTCTATCTCATTTGATGTCAAGATGTTTCGTTCCTTTTGTGGTCAAATTGTGGTCAACCACCCCTGACAAATGACTTCTTCCCGCCCTATCAAGTTACATCGCGCAATTTCGATTTTTCCAAATCGAGGTTGCGCTTTTTTGTTTGCACGAATTATTCATAAGGAGGATTTGTCAATGATGTTAATGTACCATCGCTATTTTTTGGCCCTTGACAGGGTCGCATAGCACTCAACTGCTTCTACGAATGCCCCGGAAACCTCTCCTCATTCTTCCGTATTCCAAAAATCCTCATGATTACGGATGTCAAGAGGGTCTTACGTTGCATGGGCAACAAAATGAACAAGCTACTCTGGAAATCCTAAATTTTGTTTAGCTGAACGAAAATGTGGCGGCTTTGGAAAGACAAGTTTGGCATGTATAAAGAACTTTTCGTCCAAATCGGCAAATCAGCTGTTCAAAATTCGTGAAAATGACGCTTCTGGTGATTTCAAAATTGCCTGTCAAGACCCTTCCAAATCTCAATGCAACTTCCCTATCAAAATCGAGCCAACCATGATTTGGCGAACCGGAGGTGATGAAAAATCATAAGAAGAAATAACACAAAAGCTACCACAATCGCCATTGTCAATCAGAAAGGCGGCACCGGCAAAACCACGACCTGTGAAAATTTGGGCGTCAGTCTTGCTGCCGAAGGCAAAAAAGTTCTATTGGTTGATGCCGACCCGCAGGGCAGTCTTACCATCAGCATGGGCTGGCAGCAGCCGGACGAACTGCCTACCACACTGTCCACCCTGATGCAGAAAGCCATGAACGACCAGCCTATCCAGCCCGGTGAGGGCATCCTGCACCATGCAGAGGGTGTAGACCTCATCCCTGCCAACATCGAATTGGCAGGACTGGAGGTGGCTCTGGTAAACAGCATGAACCGGGAAAAGATGCTCAAGCAGGTGTTGGACGGAGCAAAATGGGAGTACGATTATATCCTGCTGGACTGTACTCCCTCCCTTGGTATGCTCACCATCAATGCACTGGCGGCGGCTGACACTGCCTTGATACCCGTACAGGCTCAATATCTTTCTGCCAAAGGTCTGGAGCAGCTTTTGCAGACTGTCGGCAAGGTGCGGCGGCAGATCAACCCGAAATTAAAAATCGAGGGAATCCTGCTCACCATGACGGACAGCCGAACCAACTACGGAAAACAGATCGACTCCCTGATACGCCAAGCATACGGAAGTAAAATCAAGGTGTTCGGACAGACCATTCCCCGGTCTGTCCGTGCCGCCGAAACCAGTGCCGCAGGCAAGAGCATTTTCCAGCACGACCCCAAGGGCAAGGTGGCAGAAGCCTATCATTCTCTTGCAAAGGAGGTGTTGGCGGATGCCGAAAAGCGGCTTAAACGTAGCTCTGAAAGGGCTAGATGACCTGTTCAGTTCAGAGGAGACCCGGCAGGAAGAACAGCGGGAACAGGTACAGCAGATTCCTGTGGATGAGCTTTTTCCGTTCAAAGACCACCCATTCAAAGTGCTGGACGATGATGCAATGACCCGGACGGTAGAAAGCATTTCGCAGTTCGGTGTGCTGGCTCCGCTCATCGCCCGCCCCAGACCAGAGGGCGGCTATGAGATCATCTCCGGGCATCGCCGGAAACACGCCGCAGAACTTGCCCATCTGGACACCGTGCCTGTCATTGTGCGCAACATGGAGGATGATGCCGCCACGATATTGATGGTCGATTCCAATTTGCAGAGAGAACACATCCTGCCCAGTGAGCGGGCGTTTGCGTACAAAATGAAACTGGATGCCATGAAACATCAAGCAGGGCGACCACCACAAGATAATTATTCCCAACTTGGGAATAATTTTGGAAAGCTGTCAAGTAAAGAACTGGCCGAGGAACTTGGCACCAGTAAAAATCAGATATTCCGCTTTATCCGCCTGATAAACCTTGTTCCTGAACTGCTGGACATGGTGGACGAAAAGAAAATTTCGTTTAACCCTGCGGTGGAATTGTCTTATCTTGATGCAAAACAGCAGCAGGATTTTTTAGAAGCAATGGATGCTTCCCAGAACGCACCATCTCTTTCGCAAGCCATTCGGATAAAAAAGCTGGCGCAGCAAGGTGAGTTTGACTATGATGCAGTCTACAACATTATGAATGCGCTCAACATCGATCCGACTTATGCTTATGAGCAGGAGAAAGGTGGGTCACAATCAGCAACAAGTTTTCCTAAAGCTGATGCCACCGTCAAATGGAAAGACGGAACTACTGAAAGTCGAAAAATTGTTTATATTCCCCAGACTTACTTAAACCGAACAATCGATAATCCCGAAGAATCAACAGCGATTCACAGTATTATTGCAAATGTTCTTTTACAAGAGCCTGAGATCAAAGCCGCTCATGATACTCTTGCACATACTGTCAGCACGATTCGGCGAAAAGTACAGGCATCCATCGACAATTTGCTTTCAGAACAAAAGCATCTTGCGGATGTAGAAGCGTTGCTCAAGCGCGATGGTTCTTCTGATACTTACACCTCAACAATTTTCTCGCTGGAAGCAAATCGTTCTCAATTAGCTAAAACAACGAATATCACTTCTGAAGAAATTGAACGATTCAATTATCTTGAAAAGGAACTTCAAAAGTTAATCCATCAAAAAGAGACTATCGAGGCTGAACTCAGTCGTTACAACAGTTTGCCCGACCCATGCATTATTATCCCAGGATTCTTCAGCAGCGTAGATTTTCGCAATATTACACATACCTATGCTTCTTATTTTCCAAGAACTGAAAAGGCATTATCTACAGCGTTGGATCAAGCGAACCAAGCTGTTCTTTCAATTTGGACTCAAGCTATCAAACAGAACATTCAGGATCTCCATGACATTATTCAGCACACCGATGAGGAGATTCAGTCCACCTCCATTGAACATGGAGCCTTGAAAAACAAGGTTGCTCAAAATCAACGCTTGCAAGATCTCACCACGCAAATCAATACAGAGCGTACAAAATTGCAAGTTGCCAAAGATCGGGAGGCAGATCGTGAGCTGACCATCCAAAAAATCAGTGATTCTAAAAAGATTATTTTGAATTCACAATCTGAATTTTATAATGCTTATACGACTTTCTGCGAAGTTGTAAAACGCACAGGAACCAGAAAAAGTACCTCACTGGTTTTTGATGCAGATGTTGTTTGGAAGCAAGCAGATTTTACGCAGTACATTCAGGATACATTTAACAACAAAAATTTTTCTCCTTTTAGATCTGTCACAGGCATTGATTTGACCGATTTAAGTACCTTTAATTACAATTCCGACTTCCTAGAGAAACTTATTGAGGCTTGGGAAAATCCTGATGTGCGCGGAGGGCTTGCTCTTAAGGCAGGTCATTCAAGTGCTCAGGTTCTGCCGGAAATCTTTGGTGATTGGTATAATGTTCACTATATTGTCAAGAGTGGAAATGATAACATCGAAAGTATGTCTCCGGGCAAGAAAGCTCTTGTTCTGCTTGAAATGTTAATCAGTCTTGAAGATAGCAAATGTCCGATTCTCATTGACCAGCCAGAGGATGACCTGGATAATCGTTCTATTTACCACGATCTCGTAAAATATATCCGCGAGAAGAAAAAAGAGCGACAGTTTATTATCGTCACTCATAACGCAAATGTTGTTCTAGGTGCCGATGCCGAGGAAGTTATTATTGCCAATCAAGACGGTGTTGGCACTCCAAATGCTGAGAAACGTTTTGAATATCGTAGTGGCTCTATCGAAAATGATACCATTCCAACGGACGAGAGTGGAAACACTTTGTCCGGCATTCTAAATCAAACCGGTATTCAAACTCAGATTTGTGATATTTTGGAAGGTGGTCGCACCGCATTTCAGCTTCGCCAAAACAAGTATATCGGAATTTCTTAAAAAATACCGGGCATCCCAGGGTGCCCGGTATTTTTATTCCTTCCGCCCTTGCAAATACTTCAGCAATGTCTGGCTCGCCACAGAACTTGCCGTTTTGGAGAACGCCAACCCCAGTGTCCGGCAACAGGCAGGCTCCAATGGGCGGGACACCACGCCGGGGCAGCCGAATGCCTGCATCACCAGTTCCTGAGAGATGGTCACACCCAGCCCGCTGCGGACAAATGCCATGATGAGAGTGTCGTCCCGGAAACTGTATGCAATGTCTGGCTTTACCGGACATTTGAGCATCAGGTGCTGGATATCGTTGTCGCAGCCGGGTGTTTCGATGATAAGCGGATATTGGAACAACTGGGGCAGGGTCACGCTCTGCCGTGCCGCCAGCGGATGATCTGCCGGAAACACGGCACACAGCGGGTCATCCCAGAGCGGATAGAACTTCAGGTCATCTGCCACGATGGAGGACAAAAAGCCGCAGTCCACCTGCCCGTGGATAATCCAGTCCCGGATTTCATCATAGTTGCCGTCCAGAATCTCTACATCCACCTTGGGATAGTTCTCCTTAAAATAGTGGATGATCTGCGGCATCCACTGGGTCGTGATGCTGGAAAAACTGCCCACTCGCAGGGTGCCCTCCACTTTGTGGTTGATATTGAACGCTGCCTGCCGTAACCGGGCTTTCTGGTTAGCCATCTCCCGGATGTAAGGCAGCAGTCGGGTGCCGTTGTCGGTAAGTGTTACACCTCGGTTGACACGGGCAAACAACTGCACCTCAAGTTCTTCTTCCAGAGCAGCCATCATCTGGCTGATGCCGGACTGTGTATAGTTCAACGCTTCCGCCGCTTTTGAGAAGCTGCCTGTCTCGCACACTTTCAGGAAAATCTCATACCGGTCTTTTTGCTCACGCATGGTTCTTCTCCCATTACAAAAATTTATAGGCAGTAGTAAAATCATTCGGTTTACTGATATACTATCATGTGCTATCCTAACTTACAAGATGTTTTTTGGATAGGAGTTTGAAGAATCATGGAAAAGAAAACGAACAATTTTTCAGGGCAGCTTGGCTTTGTCCTCGCTGCCGCCGGAAGCGCAGTAGGTGTCGGCAACCTCTGGCGGTTCCCGTATCTTGCCGCAAAGGATGGCGGCGGTCTGTTCCTGCTTGTCTATCTGGTGCTGGTGCTGACCTTTGGATTTACGCTGCTTACATCGGATATTGCCATCGGGCGGCGCACGAAAAAGAGTGCCATCGCTGCCTATGCTGAAATGCAGCCCAAGTGGAAATTTCTCGGCATCCTGACTTTTCTGGTGCCCGTTCTCATTATGACCTACTACGCTGTCATCGGCGGGTGGATCACGAAATATGCGGTGGTCTACCTCACCGGACAGTCTGCCGCCGCAGCGGAGGACGGCTATTTTACCAGCTTCATTACCTCGCCGGTGTCGCCCGTGGTGTTCGCTCTGCTGTTCATGGGCGTGACGGCTTTCATCGTGTACAACGGCGTGGAGGGCGGCATCGAGCGGGTGTCCCGCTACATGATGCCCATTCTGCTGGTTCTGGTGGTGGTGATTGCGGGTTACGCCCTCACCCTGCGCCACGAGGACGCCTCCGGCCAGATGCGCACCGGTATGGAAGGGCTGCGCTACTACCTGACCCCGCACATGGAAGGGCTGACCGTCAGCCGCTTTTTGCAGATTTTGTTGGACGCCATGAGCCAGCTGTTCTTCTCCCTCAGCGTGTCCATGGGCATTATGATCACCTACGGCTCCTACGTCAAGCCGGAAGTTGACCTGAACAAAGCCGTCAACCAGATTGAGATCTTCGACACAGGCGTGGCTCTGCTGGCAGGTGCCATGATCATCCCGGCGGTTTATGTCTTTTCCGGCACAGAGGGCATGAGCGCCGGTCCCAGCCTGATGTTCGTTTCATTGCCGAAAGTGTTTGCCGCCATGGGCAAAGCGGGCGTTTTTGTGGGCATCCTGTTCTTTGTCACAGCTATTTTTGCAACCCTGACCTCCTGCATCTCGGTGCTGGAATCCATCACCGCAAACTGTATGGAGATTTTCCACACCAGCCGCAAAAAGACTGTGCTGGTGCTTGCAGTCATCTATCTGGCCGCATCTGCTGTGATTGCATTGGGATACAGCATCTTCTACTTTGAAGTGCAGCTGCCCAACGGCTCCGTGGGTCAGCTTCTGGACATCATGGACTACATCAGCAACAGCGTGATGATGCCCTTTATTGCTCTGCTGTCTACCATCCTGATTGGCTGGGTGATGACCCCGGATTATGTCATTGATGAGATGCAGCGGAACGGCGAGAATTTCCGCCGCAAAAAGCTCTACCGTGTGATGATGCGGTATGTTGCTCCGGTGATGATGCTGGTGCTGTTCCTGCAATCCACAGGAATACTTGCATAAAAAATTTGGGGAGGGAAAGTCTTATGAAAATTATTGTGATTGGTGCAGGTGCCATGGGATGCCTGTACGGTGCTTACCTGAGTAAGCACAACAATGTCACCATGCTGGATGTGTATGAGCCACAGGTGGAAAGCATCAACCAGAACGGCATCACCGTGTTGGAGGAAGATGGCACGGAGCAGCATTTTTCCAACATCCGTGCCATGAAGTCCGGCACCTGCAAAGAGGTGGCCGACCTCGTTATTGTATTCGTCAAATCCACCCACACCGAAAGCTCCCTTGAAGAAAACAAGGAACTGTTTGGCGAAAATACGTTGGTGATGACCTTGCAGAACGGCGCAGGCAACGACCGCAAAATTGCAAAGTACGTCAAAACCGAAAATATTATCATCGGTACCAGCAAACACAACTCGGTAAATCTGGGCGGCGGCAAGATCCGGCACAGCGGCAACGGTGTGACCACCATCGGCAGCAATCTGGAAGAAAACGTCCATCTTCAGACGGTCGCCGACCTGCTGAGCGAAGCCGGCTTCCAGTCTGCTGTTTCCGATGACATCCAGCGCATCATCTGGAGCAAGCTGTTCGTCAACCTGTCCATCAACACGTTCACGGCCATCACCGAAACGCCCATCGCCTATATGATTGAAAATCAGTACGCATGGGACTTTGCCGAAAAGATGATCTGTGAAGCCGTAGATGTAGCCGAGGCAGACGGCACACACTTCTCTTATATGGAAGTGCTGGACATGGTGCATCACGTCTGTGAGAATGCCGGAAAAGGCTACTCTTCCATGTATCAGGATGTGAAACGGTGCATTCCCACCGAAATCGACGCCATCAACGGTGCCATCGTGGAGCAGGCTCGCCGCTATAACGTGTCGGTACCCTACAATAGCCTGATCGTTGACCTCATCCACGCCATTGAGGGCGCATACAAGTACCGGAAAGAATAATCTGCCTGTCAAGTGGATGGACGATGCGTGTCCATCCACTTTTTCATGTCAAAATTGCAATTTTTAACTGCCTAGAAACGTATCTAAATTAAAGCAGCTCTTCCTGCTGCCGACCGAATCTTTCCTTTTACTGACAGGAGGACACTTCCATGAAAATTTCTGAGGAATATCGCGCTCTTGCCCTTGACGCTCTGCGGGGAAAATGGAAAACGGCGGTTCTGGCTGGCATCATCGCCAGCGCATTTGGAGCCAACATTGTAAGCGGCTCATCGAGCATTACATCTCGCTCCAATCAGGACTCCAGTTTCAGCATGGACTTGTTTTCAGAGCCGAATGGCGGAAAATTGTTGACATTCCTTGTGATTTGCATCGTCATCCTGGCAGTCGTCACCTTCATTGCAGGCGGATTTGTTCGTCTGGGCTACGCCCGCTTCAACCTGAATCTGGTAGACGGCGAGAATGCGACTATTTCGGACTTGTTCTCTCAGAAAAATCGTCTGAAAGACGGTTTTTGTATGAACCTGCTGATAAGCGTGTACACTTTGCTCTGGACACTGCTTTTCATCATTCCGGGTCTTGTGAAAGCATACAGTTATGCGATGACCCCGTATATCATGGCAGAGCATCCGTTTTTGACTGCCAATGAAGCTATCACGGAATCCCGCCGTATTATGGATGGAAACAAGTGGCGGCTGCTCTGCCTGGATTTCAGCTTTATCGGCTGGGAACTGCTTGGTGCGCTTCCCATGTGGGTCGGTTTTTATCTGCTTCTGAGCAACTTCCACGGCTCGGATGCTATGGGCATTTCTCTTACTTTGCTACTGTCCGTTCCGCTGAGCATCGGATACTTCTTCGTGCGCCCCTATGAGGAAGCGGCGTGGGCAGCGTTTTACCGTGACATTACCACTGTGACTGCGGAACATATACTTCAATCATAAAGGACTTGATATTCCATGAAACGTCGTACATTTCTTCTGGGTGCGGCCGCACTGCTTCTCTGTGGTGCAGCCACATCCTGCTCCGCACAAAAAACAGACGATGAGCCGATTCTTCAGCAAATCGAGTACAGTAATCTGACCGATGAGAACACACAAATGCTCCTGACCGGGATATTAAAGGATGCGGCTGTATCGGATGCCCGCATCCGGTTGTTTGCAAATCATGTTCAAAGATTCAATCAGGATATGGATTCTGCATGGCTCACCACGAGTTTTGAAACTTCTGAGCCTTCCGATTTGAAATACGATCCTTATGCTATGCAGGATTTGTGGGCCGAAAAAGAAGGCTCATTCCCCGGATGGAACTGCCGAATCACGGCATTCGGTCTGTTTGGAGATTTTGTTTCTTTCCATGGGGATATTTCTGCGGATGCTGGTGCGGGCACTCTGTTCATGGACTACGAAACACTGGACGAAGATCCAGATTCGCTCTGCGGCGACAGCCCGCAAAAGTTCAGTGCATGGTTTGCACCTGTTGCCACAACCAGTACCACAGATATACAGGTTCACTTGAAGAATTTTCAGAACGCATGGAAAGAGCGCGGCATCACCGTTAGCGACAGCACAAAGATTCGGTTGATCTCCGTTATTTTTCACGATAATTTTGGTGAGAACGACAACACCTTGATGATTGGGCACACGGGCATCCTGCTCCCGGCTCCAGATGCTCTGTACTTCGCGGAAAAAGTTGCGTTTCAGGAACCATATCGCTTTCTGAAATTCAAAAATCGGACGGAGTTAAGCGATTATCTCATGTTAAAGTATGACACTGCATGGGGACAGGACACGGCGCATCCGTTTGTTCTGGAAAACGATACCCTCATGGATGGCTGGCGCATATTGGACACATCGACTGAAACCTGAAATCTTTTTCAACGTCAAAGGGGCTGTTGCACATGCGACAGCCCCTATTTTTGTACGAATAGGCGTAAGAATCAAACAGTATCAATGTCCAAAACAAAAGCATGTGCAACAAATTTTCTCGAAAATCAGAAATTTTCGATGGATTTGTGATGCACATGCTTTTTGAATTGTTTGATTATACGTTTAATTTTGAAAACGACTGCTGCACTTTCGGCTAAAACGATGTGCAACAGCCCCGTTTTCTCTTATGCCGTGCAGTGGTCGTTCACTGCACAGATCGATAAGAAGGAAAACTTAAATTTCATACCATCTGATTTCATTGGCATCCAGATGCAGGCCAAAGCTGTTGCCATCAGTCGTATAAACTGTGGTATCCTGCGGCTCGTAAGTGTTGTTCACAACGCAATACTTGCCATTTTTAACATAAGCATGGACTTCCACATTGTAGTTGGAACTAAACCAAGTGTGCAGTTCATCCTCGCTGTGGGCACTCCACAAGATGGCTCGGTAAAGGGTGCGGCTGTTGGCAAAACTATACGGTACACCGCTGATGTATACGGCACGTCCCTTGCCGAAATCATGCGCCGCCATCTGCACTTCCTTATTCCGCTGCACCAGCACTTCCGTGCCTTCCAAGGCATAAATATTCTTCTTTCCCTCACCGAAGTCGATGGGCTGGTCAGCATCCTGCAAGATGAAATGATTCGGATGCTCTTCCCAGTTGTACTTGTCGTAGTTCAGGGTAAAGCCATTTTCTTCCTCCACGCCCAGAACACTGGCCATCTGGAGGATATGACCCTGATATGGATGACCGGACGGTTCTCCAACGCCGATGAAGCCGCCGCCGTTCCAGACGAACCGACGAATGGCGGAGGAGATTTCCGGGTCTTCCCACCAGATACCGCCAGTGTGGGCGGTGTCGGCATCGCCTACATTGATGATGACATCCACCGTTTCCAGCAGCTTCGGATCATTCTTGATGTCCTCGAAGCTGATAAATTTCACATCAAACGGTGCGCCGGACAGCATCTCGATCACGCCCGAATAGCTGTAATTCTGCTTGTAGTATAGGGCATGATGCACCATGTGACAGCCCCATGCCCGCATTTTACCCCAGCAGTTCAGCACCGCCACCCGTTTGACACAGTAAGGCGTAGTGCCCTTGATATTCTCGTACAGTTCGCGGAACTCCTTATGCGGAGATCAAGGCATTGTGTGCCGGAAATCCGCTCATCAAGGAGAAGATGGATATGGATGTTCAGGTCGTAAAACTCAAAGTTCTGAAAGCCGACCATCAGAGCCAGAAATTCCGTCTGCAAGACAAGCTGCTGACCAAGTTCCCGGCTGACATTCGGGAAACGAACGCCTATATTGCTGGGGTGAAAGCGGACGCACAGCTTGCCGCCGCCCATCCGCAGGTGCAAGAGGGTTTCTGCGGCATGACCATCA
>ENA-UOOA01004475-UOOA01004475.1-human-gut-metagenome-genome-assembly--contig:-P61old-NODE-4475-length-15842-cov-8.177868_pt1 | contig 15842 bp, 9 predicted proteins | sample MGYA00242467_ERZ724014 | MGnify/ENA metagenome assembly ERZ724014
GGTTGCCGGAATCGTTCTGCACGATGAGCACCGGGCGCACGCCACGCTGCTCGCTGCCCACCACAGGGCTGAGATCGGCATAGTAGATCTCTCCACGTCTGACATTGGTATCCACAAAGTCCACACTCCGCCGGAAGAAGTACCCGCCGCAGCGGGTCAACTTCATTCTCCCACGCAGCCGCCGGATTTATACGCCGCCGGGGAAAATCCCTGACCGGCGCTGCCCCCGCATCATCCTATGCATGAGCTGTGCCGGCGGTTCGCGCCTTGGCGGAGCGGCGAAGCAGACGCATCAGCAGCGAGACGCAGCACTCCACCACGGCGGCCAGCAGCAGGGAGACGAGGATGGTGCCGCCCACCGTCAGGGGGAAGTAGTTCAGCTGATCCGTCACCGAGGGGACGGCAGATTTCAGCATGGCGTACAGGTAGTTGTCCGGTATCCACGACACCAGATAAGCACCGAGGGTCAGCTTGGAGAGATAGCCGGTAAAGCGTGTAATGGAAGTAGGGGGGGTGGAATATCGGATGGAGTTCAGAAGAAGAAATACCAGCACCGTGTCCACCACGTTTTGCAGGCTCCCCCAGTCGCACCAGCTGCCCCAGACGAAGGGGATGCCCTGATTGCGCCAGACGTTGTAGCCGCCGAAGCACAGCACCGCCAGCAGCAGAAGGGTCGCCAGCCGCCCGGTCCGCAGGCGCTTGATGTCCACATGGGCCCGGAGATAGCCTCCTAAAAAGTAATAGGTGATGGGATAGAGCCGCTGCCACCAGTCCGGCACCAGCTGGTCATAGGAGGTGCTGAGCCACGGATGCAGCAGGGTCTCGGCACTATGCAGATGGTAGATATTGACCATACCGGGCAGCACGGTCAGTACCAACAGCACCGCCAGCAGGGCCCGCCGGGCGGCGGGGGTGGCGAGACTCTGCCACAGGGCGTTGAGAAACGGCGTCAGAAGCAGCAGCCCGAAGTACATATTCATGTACCACGAATACTGTTGGAAGCTCAGCAGATTCTTCACGGCGCTGCGGATGGTCTGCTCCTCTCCCAGCCATAGCGCCCGATACAGCAGGATGACCCCGGTGGAGAGGGCGTAGGTGAGAAAAATGGGGAGAAGCTTTTTGTAATACCCCAGCAGACCGGAGCGGGTCAGAGGGATGTGCTTTTCCGCAGAGAGGTAGCCGGAGAGTAGCATATACAGGGGGACGCAGACCATAAAGGCGGTACGCATGACGGTCATCAGCGCCATGCGGGGGCCGACGATGGCCGTGTCATAGTAGGTGGAATTCAGAAAGAAATGGACAGACGGGACGGCCAGAAAGGCCAGGATCCTGGTCAGATCCAGGCCAATATCCCGCTGTGTGCCGTTGGCAGCAGACATGATATTCTCCTTATGGTTGAAAATGTGAGATCCCGGGTGAAGGATCTATCGGATGGGGGAGAAGGGCTGGCTGATCTCCACGCTGCCCAAGGAGGAGGCTACCTCGCCGTCCAGCAGAAGCTGTATCTGCCGGACACCACGGGCAGAGCACAGGGAATTCACCAAGCCCTGCACCATGCGCTGCTGCTCTGTCTCGTCCTCCGGCATCAGGTACTGATCCCCCTTGGGGAGGTTCAGGTAGCAGATGCCGCCCTCGGTGCGTACCGTCAGCACCGCAAAGCCGGTGGGCAGCAGGGGAGACAGGCTCTCACTCTCCGGTCCGGCCTTCAGGGCCGACAGGATCACCTCCGCCTGACTTTCGCCCTCGTAGACCGTCAGCAGGCGCTCCTCCGCCGTCAGCTCTCCAGTCTCCCGATCCGGGAAGTAGAGCCGCAGGGCGAGGTTCTGCACCACGTCATCCTGACTGGTCATCAGCACGTCCCCGGCCAGAAAGATGTTGCTGTCCCGGTAGATAAGCTCCGTGCCGTTGACGGTGATGCGGACGGAGTAGATGCCCACGATCTGGGACAGGGACAGGGTCACGCAGTAGTCGGCAATGGTGAGCTCCATGCCGGACAGCTGGCCGTAGGCGCTGGAGAAATCCACCCACGCAGCGCCGGCGGAGACCTGACAAGCCAGCAGCCGGGTGCTGGCAGGGATGGGACTTTCCAGACTGCCGTCGGCGCTGTCCTCCAGCAGAAGGGATACCACCCGGCGCACCTGCTGCTCGGCGGGGAGAGTGCTGTTGGCGGCCCAATCGACACTGTGGCTGACGATGGCATCGCCGCCGGGGGAGCCGCCGGAGGGGGCGGGATAATACAGCAGCAGGTGAGGACCGTCAGAGGAGGGGCCGCCGCAGCCGGTGAGGGCCAGCAGCGCAAAAAATGTCAGCAGAGCTGCGAGAAGCCGCTTCATGCGCTCCCTCCTTCCTCTGTGACCTGGGGCAGACGGACGGTGAAGAGGGTACCCTGTCCTGCGGGGCGGTGGGCCACGGACACCGTGCCGCCCCGGCGGCGCACCGTATCGCTGACGATGCTCAGGCCCAGACCGGTGCCGCCCACCTCACGGGAGCGGGCCTTGTCCACCCGGTAAAAGCGCTCGAAAATGTGGGGCATATCCTCGTCGGAGATCCCGACGCCGTTGTCCTCCACCCGGATCACCACGTCTCCGCCCTCCACCGTCAGAGCGGTGTGGACGAAGCCCATGTGGCCGGAATATTTGATGCCGTTTTCCATAAGGTTATATAGAATTTGGTGCAGATCGTCCTCGGTGGCCAGCACCACGGCGGACTCGTCCGCCTCGTAGGAGAGAGTGGTTTCCTGCTCCCGTGCCACCACCGCCAGCATCCGTACCACCCGGCGCAGCACCGGGGCCACCGCCACCGGCGCAGGCTCGGCGGCGGCTCCGCTGTCCAGCCGGGTCAGGCGCAGCAGATCCTCGGTGATACGGGTCAGACGCTGAGCCTCCTCGCCGATGTCCGCCACAAATTCCCGTGTGGTCTCGGCGTTCATGTCGTCGGTCTGAAGAATGGAGTCCGTCAGCAGGCGGATACCCGCCAGCGGCGTTTTCAGCTCGTGGCTGGCATCGGAGACAAACTGGCGGCGGGCGCTCTCCGTGCGCTGGAGACGGTCGGTGAGGCTGTTGAACTCCGCTGCCAGCTGGGCGATCTCGTCGGAGCCCGTCACCTTGGCCCGGTGACTGTAAGCCCCCTCCCGCACCTGACGGATGGCCTGCAGCAGGTCGCTGATGCGGCGGGTGAACATCCGGGAGAGCAGAGCACTGAGGAACAGCACGAACAGGGCCACCAGAAGAGAGATGCGCATGATATTGGTCTGGAAGCTCCGCAGCAACTCCGCCTGTACGGTGTCGTACTCGTAGGCGTAGACCGCTCCCACGATCTGGTTGTGGTACACCACCGGGGAGGCGCCCCGGCTCAGGAATGCCTCGCCGTCGTAGCGGCAGTAAAAGGTGTCGTTGCCCCGCAGGGCCTGCGCGATCTCCGTATAAAAGGCGTAGAGCCCACGGGCGTTGTCCCCCTCACGGGTGTCATAGAGGATGCGCCCGGCGGTGTCCGTGACCAGCACACGGGAGACGCCGGTCTCCTCCACGGCGGACATAGCCTGGGCCACGTTGTCCTCCGTCAGGTCGGCCAGACCTGACAGGGCCGCCTCGGCGATCTTGACGCTGCCGACCATGGCGGTCTGCTTGGTGCGGAATACCAGATTCTGGGACACCAGAAGGGGGTAGGTATTCAGCAGCAGCAGCACCGCCAGAATTACCAGAATATAGCTCAGGCCGAACTTAAATTGTAGGCTGATCTTCCCCGGCAAAATAGTAACCCACTCCCCACTTGGTGATGATATAGGCGGGCTCCGCCGGAACACGCTCCAGCTTCTCCCGCAGGCGGCGGATGTGGACATCCACCGTGCGATAGTCCCCGGCGTAGGAGTAGCCCCACACCAGATCCATCAGGCTTTCTCGGCTGTATACCCGCCGGGGATTTTTCATCAGCAGCTCCACCAGATCGTACTCCTTGGCGGTGAGGTCGATGGCCTTGCCGTCCCGGATGGCCACCCGCTGGCGGGTGTCCAGCGTCAGGTCACCCACCGTCAGCAGCTCCGGATCCGGCTGGGCCGCCGGACGGCTCTGGCCGGAGGAGCGCCGCAGCAGCGCCCGGATGCGGGCCTTCAGCTCCAGAATGTTGAAGGGCTTGGTGACATAGTCGTCGGCGCCGCAGGCAAAGCCCATGATCTTGTCGGCGTCCTCGCTGCGGGCGGTGAGCATGATGATGGGAACGTCGGAAAATTCCCGTATCTTCATGCAGGCCTCGCTGCCGGAGAGGCCGGGCATCATCAGGTCCAGAATGATGAGGTCCAGCGTCTCCTGACGGGCCAGCTCCACGGCGGTTGCGCCGTCATAGGCGGTGAGGACCTGGTAGCCCTCGTTCTCCAGATTGAATTTGATGCCCTTGACCAAGAGCTTTTCGTCGTCTACTACCAGTATTTTCATGTATCGTCCTCCACGGTGATCTGCTGCCGGATGGTTTCAAAAATGCCCTCACCGATGCCGTTGACATCCATGATGGACTCGATATCGGCAAAGGGGCCGTGCTCCTCCCGATAGGCCACGATGCGCTGGGCCAGTGTGGGCCCGATGCCGTCCAGCGCTTCCAGTTGGGCGGCGTCGGCGGTGTTGATGTTCACCTTGCCGGGGACGGCGGGAGGATCGGGAGCCTCCGGCTCCTGCGCTGTATACTGGGGCGTGACGGTGTAGTCCCCGCCGCCGGCGCTGCGGTGGTCGGTAAAATACAGCAGCGCCAGACACAGAAGGAAGATGGCCGTCAGAAGCAGCAGATATTTTTCTGTTTTTGTGATCTTTCCCATTTTTCCGCAGTTGACTCCCGGTCGATTTTTGTTATAATAAGAGGAAAGCGACCCTGCGGCCGGGAGGGGGGCTGCCCCGCTGACGGCCGCTGATACCGGCGGAGAGCATGAGGGCCGGCTCCTGCTTACGGATGGTAGATAGACTCATTATAGCATAGATGGAGAAAAATTACTATGAAAATTCGCCGTATTCTATCTGTTTTTTTGCTGACCGTGCTGATGGTCAGTCTGATGCTGACACCGCAGGCCTACGCCCTGCCTGCGCTGGAGATCAAGGCCAAGGCGGCCGTACTGGTGGACGCCGATGAGGGGCGGATCATCTTTGGGCAGAACGAGCAGGAGAGGGAATACCCCGCCAGCATCACCAAGGTGATGACGGCCCTGCTGACGCTGGAGGCCGTGGACGCCGGGAAGCTGTCTCTGGATCAGCCCATCACCGCATCGGCGGTGGTGAACGATCAGGACCCGGAGGGCAGCTCCGCCGGCATCGAGGAGGGCGAGGTGCTGACGGTGGAACAGCTGCTGTACTGCCTGCTGCTGGTGTCCGCCAACGAGGCGGCGGACATTCTGGCGGAGACGGTATCCGGCTCCCGTGAGGCCTTTGTGGAGCTGATGAACCAGCGGGCGCAGGAGCTGGGCTGCACCGGCACCCACTTTGCCAACACCAACGGCCTGCACGATGTGAACCACTATACCACCGCCTACGATATCTATCTGTTCTTCCGGGAGGCCATGAAGCATGAGACCTTCATGACCATCACCGGCTCCGTGGCCTATGAGGTGCCGGCCACCAACAAGTCCGAGGCACGGGAGCTGCACACCACCAACTCGCTGCTCTCCAACTGGCGTATTCTGGATTATCTCTATGACGGGGTGGACTGCGGCAAGACCGGCTCCACGCCGGAGGCGGGGTACTGTCTGGTGTCCAGCTGCCTGCGGGACGGCAAGCGGCTGGTGGCGGTGGTGCTGGGCGCCGAGGGCGAGGGGACTCATATCGAGAGCTTTTCCGAGAGCGCACGGCTCTATGACTACGGCTACAACAACTTCAGCAAGCAGCTGGTGGTCTCCACGGAGGACGTGTTCCGCCAGCCGGTGGCCCTGTCCAAGGAGACGGACTGCGTGATGCTCTATCCGGCGGAGAACGCCGAGGCGTTCCTGCCCTCCGACGTGACGAAGGATCAGCTGGAGCAGACGGTGACGCTGAAAAATGAGGTGGCGGATGCTCCCATCACCCGGGGGCAGGAGATGGGGACCCTGACCATCTCCTACAACGGGCAGGTGTGCGTCACGGTGCCGCTGCTGGCGCAGGCGGACGTCAGCGCCTCCCGGTTTTTGGTGGCCAAGGCGGCGGTGGAGGAGTTCCTCTCCCGCACCATTGTGAAGGTGGCGCTGGTGGTACTGGTGCTGCTGGTGATCCTGCTGGTGCTTTGGGCGAAGGTGTTCCGCCGCAACCGGCGCTACGGCAGCCGCAGCGGCAGACGGTATCGGAGCAGCTCCTACCGGGGCGGCAGAAGAGGACGCTGAAAAACGATAGACGGGCGGGTCTGCCCTAAGGGCAGGCCCGCTTTTTATGAGCGGAGGTGTATGGTATGGCGGAGGAGCTGCGGATCCTCTATGAGGATCCCTATCTGGTGGTGTGCGTGAAGCCGGTGGGGGTGCTGTCGGAAGACAGCGAGAGCGGGCGATCCCTGCCACGAATGCTGGCGGAGCACTACCGGCAGGCGGGAAAGCCCGACTATATCGCCACGGTGCATCGGCTGGACAAGATCGTGGGCGGAGTGATGGTATTGTCCCGGCGGCGGGAGGTCACAGGCAGGCTGACGGCGGCCATAGCCGCTCATGAGATCACCAAGGAGTATCTGGCGGTGCTGCGGGGGCATCCCCGGGAGCCGGCCGCCACGCTGACGGATCTGCTGTTCCGGGACGCCTCCCACAACAAGAGCTATGTGGTGAAGCGGATGCGTAAGGGCGTCCGGGAGGCCCGGCTCTCCTATGAGGAGGTGGGGCGCACGGAGGAGCTGTCGCTGGTGCGGGTGCAGCTCTATACGGGGCGCACCCATCAGATCCGGGTGCAGTTCGCCTCCCGTGGGCTGCCGCTGCTGGGGGATGTCCGTTACGGCAGCAAGGCTCCCGGCTGCACGGCGGCGCTGTGGTCGTATCATCTGGGCTTCCGGCATCCCGTCACCGGGAAGCCGGTGGATGTGACGTGTCCGCCGCCGCAGGTGTATCCGTGGGATCTGTTTGGCGGGGTAAAATGACAGAGAGCACCGGCGGTCTGTGGGGCCGTCGGTGCTTTTGCGTGGTTGCCAATCGGAGACGGATGTGGTAGAATCCGGGGAGAAGGATCACTGCGAGAGGGGGAGCGCCATGCAGGAGCTGATAAGCGCACTGACGGCCCATGAGGAGGAGTGCTCACGGGAGTTTGAGGCAGATCTGTCCGCCTTCTGCACCCGGCATATGGACGCCCAGCTGGTGCAGCAGCTGCGGCAGCTGGTGGCGGAGGGGGAGGAGGATCTGGCCTACCGGGCCTTCTATGCCCTGACCATCATCTACCGCAATCGGAAGGACTATCAGCAGCTGCAGGCGCTGTTCGAGGAGAATCCACACTTTGCGGGACACCCCTCCTATCACCATCTGCTGATTTTGTTCCAGCTGGAGGCGGAGACCTTCTTCGATGCGCTGGAGCTGCTGGAGCTGGCCCGTGAGGACGCACGGCAGCACCGGGACAATGCAGGGTATCTGCATCTGTTTGCCCATCTGTTCGTCTACACCTGCGAAAAGAGCCGGGGAGAGATGCGGGAGCAGGTGCGCAGAGAGTACTACGACGACGTGGAGCGTGCGGTGGAGGATGCCATCCGGCTGGACCCGGCCTATGCCAAGTTCTACTGCACCAAGGCCCGTGTGGTGGCCCAGCGGGGCCGCTACGCCGAGGCGTACAGCCTTATCAACAAGGCCGTTGCCACGGAGAGCTCCGCCCGGAAGGACTACGCCCTGCGGCTGTTGGACTATCGCCACTGCGAGACGGTGATCCTGCTGCAGGAGCAGCGGGAGTACTTTCAGGGAGAGATGGAGAAGCTGCGCAGATCTGTGCCGTCCTTGCCTAAGCCCAAGACCTTTGTGCCGGGGCGGGGACCGAAGGCTTATGAGGGAGCAGAGCCATACTGCTTCGTCAGCTATGCCCACATCAACAGCGACCGGGTGTACCCCATAGTGGAGCAGCTGATGCAGCGGGGCATCCGGCTGTGGTACGACGACGGCATCGAGGCCGGCAGCGATTTCCGGGAGTTCATCGCAGAGAAGATACGGGATTCGTGGCAGGTGCTGCTGTTTGCCTCCCACGAGTCCATCCAGCCGGGCTTTGTCCGCAATGAGATCAACTACGCTCTGCACTGCGGCAAGCCCATCCTGCGGGTGAACTTGGACGATGTGGAGCTGACGCCGGGCATGGAGCTGAGCTTGGGCGGGATGCAGTATGTGGACGCCACGGAGCCGGGCGGCGACTATCTGGAGCGCATTGTCCGGACGCTGCTGGCGGAACGGAAGGAGAAGGCATGAACATCACACAGCAGCTCTGCTGCCCCGGCGCAGCGGAGAATCAGGACTATATCCGGCTGGGAGAGGACATCGCCATGGTGGTGGACGGCTCCACACCGCTGGTGAAGGATCCCCGTGTGCCGGAGGTGCGGGAGTATGTCCGCCTGTTGGCGGATGCCGTGGTCGGTGCAGAGGGGGAGGATCTGCCCCACATGGTGGCGGCGGGCATTGAGACCCTTCGGCGGCGATGCGGTGTTCCGCCGGAGACGGAGGGCGTCTCGGCGGCGCTGGCGATCCTCCGGGAGACGGGGGAGCAGATGGAGGTATTCGTGCTGGGGGACTGCGCCGCCGGGGTACGCTTCCGGGACGGGCGTGGGCCGGAGTTGGTGTCCCAGGAGGCGGTGAGCCGTCTGGACGGCGCTGTGGTGGCGGAGATGTGCCGTCTGCACCGGGAGCGAGGTATCGACGTCATCGAGGCACGGCAGCTGCCGGAGGTGCGAGAGATGCTGCTGCAGCACCGGCGGATGATGAACCGGCCGGGAGGCTACTGGATCGCAGGCTTCGCCCCGGAGGCGGCCCGGCACGGCACTCATCGGGTGTACCGGAGGGAAGAACTCTCCCGAGTGGTGCTGTTCTCCGACGGCTTTTCCGGCCAGCGGGAGGCTCTGCTGGGAGCGGAGGAGCCGTGCTTGCAGGAGCTGTATCGGCAGCTGCGGCAGCGGGAGGCGGCGGACAGCCGCTGCAACCGCTATCCCCGGTTGAAGCCCGGCGACGATGTCAGCGGCATCGTGGCGGTGTTTTGATGGGCCGGGAGCTTTGAACTGAAAAAATGAGAAAAGGCAGCGGGCTTTTGCCCACTGCCTTTGTGTGTGGAGTACCATCGATGGATCAGGGCAAACACGCCTGCCGGCGATGGTACTGCGGATACATGAAAGACAGCCCTCCGGCGAAAGCCGGAGGGCTGATCTTATGGAAGATGATACTGCGGAGACTTAGGGATTAGCCCTCGTACTTCTCCTTGCGGCTGCGCAGGACCAGTACGGCGGCGCCGGCCAGAGCCATCACAGCGGACATGGTCCACATGGTCATGGTGCTGTTGTCGCCGGTGTTGACGCCGGGCTGCTTATCGCCGCAGCGAGTGCAGGTGCCATCCTTGTAGTCGTGGCCCAGAGCCTTGATGACCTCGCCCTTAGCCAGGACCTTACCGCAGGCGGCGCAGACCGTATCACCGGTGTAGCCGTCCTCGGTGCAGGTGGCGGGCTTGGCGTTCACGACCTTGGTGTCCTGATGGAGGTCAGCGGTGAGATCCTCGGTGACGTCCACAGTCTGATCGTTGATCTCCGTCTGGTGGACGGTGACGGCGGTGGAGGGATCCACGGCGGTGGGATCACTGACGGTGAAGGTCAGGGTCGCCACAGCGGTACCGGCCTGCAGGCCGTCCACATCCACATAGCCCAGCGTGACCTTGCCGTCGGCATCCTTGTGAGAGGAGTACTGAGAGGCGAAGGTGACGTCGGCCAGAGTCAGGACGCTGGCGTCATAGTCCACGGTGAAGAGGCCGTTGGTGGTGACATCGTCGTTCTTGGGAACCACGGTGACGGTGACGGTCTTTTCATCCTCGGAGACAGTGATGGAGGAAACGGGGGTCGTGGTCTCGGCATCGGCGGGCTTGACAGCGCCGGTACCCTCGCCGTTGGCAGTGTTCAGGCTGCCGGTGACGGAGGCGGGAGTCAGGGCCTTGGCCTGCGTCTCCACCATAGCGGAGGCGGCATCCAGAGTCACATCGCCCAGAGCGCTCTTCACGGTGACGGCATTGTTGCCGGCCTCGCCGGAGGTGGCGGGAACAGCGGAGTACAGAGTGGCAGGCCACACCTCGCTGCCCACGTCGCCCAGCAGACTGGCATCCCAGTAATGGGTGCCGCCGTCGTCGGTGGAATAGGCCAGACGATAGATGTCGTTGGTCTCGCCGTTGAAGTAGGACAGATACAGCACGTCGCCGCTCTCCTCCTCGGCATAGACCAGAGAGGACATGGAGGAATCGTTCTGGTCGAAGCCGGGATAGCTCAGCTCAGGCAGAGTGGTCTTTTCCACATCGTCCAGAGTGTACAGCTTGACCGTATTGTTGTAGTAGACATATCCCAGCGTCCAGATGTTGCCGGCATCGTCCAGTGCGACAAACACATCTGCGGGGCAAAGGGTGCTGCCGACTCTCACATCATAATAGCCCATGTTGGCAATGGCGGTGAAGAAGTTGGCGCCCTGCGTGGCCAGTGTCTGCTGGAAATCGTAAGCGTCGGCATCCAGTTCATCGGGATGCTGCAGAGTGGATACATAGTAGCCGTAGATCCAAACCATGTTGCTGCCGTTCTGTTCACCGGAGTACAGGTAGCTGTGAGCGATATCGAACAGGGGGAGATTGCTGCCGTTGCCGCCGTCGATACCATTCCAAGTGTGCAGGTTCTTGCCGGTGGCCAGATCCACCTCGTGCATGTTGTAGCTGTCGCCATCCAACAGCAGCAGGGTGTTGTTGTCGTCGTCCAGCGTAGTGGCACTCACGGAACCGGCTTCCAGCTCGGAACCGGCGGTCCAAGTGGCATCGTTGCCCAGATCCCAAGTGAAGAGCTCAGCCTTGCCCTTGGCATCATGCAGAGCGCCGTTCAGGGTGACCTCCACCGCCTTGACTGTGACCACGCAGCTGGCACTGACGGAAGGATCCTTCACGGAGGTGGCAGTGATGTTGGCAGTACCCTTGCCCACAGCGGTGACGAGACCATTGTCGCTGACGGTGGCCACGTCGGTGTTGTCGGAGGACCAGGTCACGGTGTCGGGCTGCACGCCGAAGGGCTCCACACTGGCGGTGAGCTTGGCGACGTTGCCCTTGAAGAGGGTCAGAGCCTCGGTGTTGAGCTTCACGGTGACATCACCGGCCAGCTCATCGGGGTTCAGGTTCAGCTTGTAGGTGACGTAGTTCTCGGCGTAGTCGTACACCTGCAGCAGCAGATGGGTAGCCGTAGAATCACCCAGAGACAGGGTGAAGTTCTGGCTGGCACCCTTGGCAGCGCCCTCGGGAGAACCGGCCGCTTTGCTGACGACGCTGCCCTTGTCGTAGTCCAGCAGGGCCACGGCGGACATATACTGGTCGTCGCCGGCGGTGAAGGTCAGGACCTTGTTGCCCTCGGCGTCGGTACCCAGATTCACGTTGGAGACGGTGGGAGCCGTCTTATCCACGACCATGCCATAGTGCATGGTAGCGCCGTCGGACAGAGCATCCCAATCCACGGTGGCGTTGCCGTCCTTGTCGTAGCTGGCGTAGTACTCAGGGGCCAGAGTCAGGTCCACATTCATGTAGGTGCCGTCAGCTGTGTTGGGGGTATCGCCCATGTTCAGGGTGTACCGGGTGCTGATCCAAGTGGCGTCGCTGCTGGAGTAGAAGGCGGAGGAGACCTCTCCCAGATCGCTGCTGGAGAGAACCTTGCCGTTGCCGTCGGTGATGGTCAGGCGGGAGGCGGCGGCGTTGCGGATGGCGGTGAAGGACATCTTGTAGAAGTTGTTGATCTCCGGATTGATGGCATCACGGGCAGCATCATAGAAGTCGTCCAAACCGAAGGGGTTGCCGCCGAAGTAGTAGGCCTTCGTATCGCCCACGGCGCGGATGGTCAGGGCCTGATTGTTTGTGGAATTGTTGCCATTATAGGCATACATATAGGGGGCGCGGGTCTCCAGACCGTTGGCATAGGCGATATAGCTGCCGATATCGAACATGGAGGAGTCGGTCCAGCTGCCATAGTAGCCCAACACGGGGATGGAGTGGCTGTCGCCCTGCTCACCCTCGGCGGTGGCGGCCTCGTTGGCGAACACATAGCCCTCCACATAGGTGCCGGTGTTGTCGCTGGCCTTATCGTAGGCATCCAGACCCAGCAGAGTCACATCGGCGGTGACGTGCAGGCTGCCGCCGGCGGGGATCACCACGGGAGCAGTACCCAATTCCTTGAAGAACAGGTAAGCATCGTAGGTGTCGATGCCGTTGTCGTTGTCGAAGTCAGCGGCGTCCTTATGCTCGATGTCGGCACGCACGCCGGTGACATAGTCCAGCAGAGCCTGACCGTCATCGGCATCGACCTTACTGTCGCCGTTAAAGTCACAATCTTTCAGTGTATCGTTCAGGAAAGCAGCGTATTTGCCGTCCACGGTCCACTTGACGTTGGAGGCCACGGGGTCGGTCCAGGTGTCCTCGAAGTACACACCGTCGGAGGACATCAGACTCTGCGTGAAGAAGTCGGCGCTCAGGTCGAAGTAAGCAGCCTCGTCCTCCAGATTGTGGATGGTGAAGCCGAAGGAGTACTTGCCGGTGCGGGCGGGATCGTCGCCCAGCTCCACCTTGACCTTGCCGTCGGCAGCGCCGGCGTTGGCGCCCTCATCCATCAGGATGTAGGTGCCGGAGGTAACGGCATTGGCCACGTTGGCCAGACCGGCACCCTGACGCAGCACGGGATAGTAGCCGTCGCCGTCCTCACCGTAATCTTCCACCATGGGCTCGGCGGTGGACATCAGCAGGGACTGAGCCAGCTGACGGACGGTGAGACCGGTCTGCTCGGCGAGATCATTCTCACGGATGTACTGAGCCACCAGAGCGGCCATACCGGTGATCTGAGGAGCGGCCATGGAGGTGCCGGACATATTCTGATAGGTACCGCCGTCCTTCAGGGAGTAGATGTTGCCGCCAGGGGCGGTGATCTCGGGCTTCATCTCCAGAGAACCGGGAACGCCCCAGCTGGAGAAGCTGCTCATGGTGTAGTAGTCGGCGGAGGCATGGTTGACAGCGGCGGAAGCACCCACGGTCATGGTGCCGGTGTAGTACACAAGACCGGAATCGGTGGTGTGCTTCTCGGAGCTGGCCTTGATGTACTCGCCGTCGGCCTGCAGCATGGAGACATAGGGGGCCGTGTAGTTATAGCCATCGGTAGCCATGCTGATGGTGCCGGCCTCGTTGTTGGCCACGATCAGGGCAATGGCACCGTTGGAGATGGCGTTGTTGCCCTTATCGGTGAAGGCGATGGAGCCACGGTTGCAGATGGCGATCTTACCGGTGAGGATATCCTTTACGGCGGCAAAATCCCCGGCATTACCGGCGGTGTCCACATACACGAACTGCTGCTCACCGGCCAGAGTCGTCAGAGCCTGGATGGGAGCGCTGGTGGTGTCGGTGTAGAAGAGCTTCTTGCCGGCCACTTCCACGTAATCACCGGTGCCGCCCACGTTATCTACGGAGGCAACGCCCAGAGAGTTGGTGTAGGAGCCGGGGGAGCCGGTGGTGGTCCAGCTGTTGCTCTCGGCATAGGGATACTGGTTGGCAGTGTTCTCGAACCAGTTGCCGGAGTTGCCGGCGGAGATGGACACCACGGTGCCGCTATTGGTGATGTTCTCCATGATGGCCTGATAGGCGGCATAGGAGTTGCGGGAGGTGCCGGGGTTGCCGCTGCCCAGAGACAGGTTCACGGAATCAGCACCCAGCAGGATGGCGTCCTCAATGGCGGCCATGTAGTCGGAGTCTTTAGCGCCGCCGTTGGTGCCGAACACCTTCATAACGAACACCTGAGCATCCGGAGCCACGCCCTGCGTCAGGGCGGTATCCAGAGCGGGGGAGAAGGAGCCGTCCTCGTTCTTGATATAGCGGTTGCCGGCGGCAATGCCGGTGACGTGGGAGCCGTGGTCGCCTTGCTTGTCGTTGGCGTGGGTGATATCCAGATCGTCATCCACGTAGTTGAAGCCGTAGGGGATCTTGGCGTTGACGTACAGCTGATCGGCGGTGACGCCGGGCATCTTCTTGGAGGCGTTCAGCTGCTCCAGAACGGTATCCGTCAGATCGGCAGCGGTCATCAGCGTGGCGCCGCTGTCCTTCACGGCATAGGTGAAGGCATCGGGATCCAGAGAGGGATGGTCGGTGTCGGCACCGGTATCGATGATGGCCACCTTGGAGCCGGCGCCGGTATAACCGTCCGCCCAAGCCACATGGGAGCCGATCATGCTGCCGGAGGTAGCCATGTTGGGATCGGTGGTCTCATTGTCCTTCACCACGCAGGGCTCGTAGCGGGTCTCAATGAGCACGGCCTCGACGCCGGAGATCTTTTCGATCTTTTCGATCTGGCCGTATTCCACATTGGCGGAGATGATGTTGGCCGCCAGAGTCAGGTTCCAGACCACGTCCAGAGCCTCACCGCCCAGAGCCTTTTTGGAGATGGTCTTAGCCATCTTTTCCTGCTTGGTCTCCAGCTTCTGGCGGTACTTCATGGCCGCAGAATTGGCAGCGATATCCTCGCTGGAGTAACCCTTCGCCAGCGTGGAGGCATCTTTCAGAACGATGGAGACACGGACTACGTCGGTGTCTGCATATTCCGGAGTGTCTTGCGCCACCTTCTCAGCGTTGTTCTTATCCAAACGCAGATCGGTGGAACGGTTGTCGATCTTTTCCCAGGTGAGGCCGTTGCCGGTGCCGCTGGCAGGCGTCTTGGCGGCGGCCCAGGTGGGCGTGACCAGACTCAGGCTCAGAACCAGAGCCAGCAGCACGGACAATGCCCGCTTCATGGGCTTTGCGTGTTTCATAAGCTCACTCTCTCTTTCCCCGGCGTCAGCCGGTTAGAATTGACCATACGGTGTGCCGGAAGCGGCTGCCCTGCTGCATACCGAGCAAGTATGGTTTTGCCAATCATAGCACGATTTGGAAGAGATTGCAATTCTTGAGAAATATATTTTGACGAAATTTTTATTGAAAATTTTCTCTTATGCGGGCGCATTTTTGCCGAATTTAACAGTTTCTTCAAAAATGGAATACCGAATCGATTCGCCGAATGACTTACTGCGCAAAGAGGAATGTGCGTGACAGGAGGACAAAAATGAGAAATGTCCGGGAAATGGGCTATATAAAGGGTTAGTGAGGGCTAACCAAGGACGTATGGAGGCGGGGCGTCTGCCGGAGACGGACAGGGGTAGTAAAAGCTCCAGCAGCCTTGGCAGAAATGCCGTTGATGCTCTTTCCGCTTGCCGGAAATTGAAGGGCTATAACTGCGATGTGTATTTTCAAAATGCTGACACATTCTTTCTGATACGCATTACTCTGCAAAACGAAATAACAGGCTAAAACATGGCAATGATGATTAGTCAAAGCCGATAGAACATTTTGATTTTTCTCATTAGGGGGTGCAAGAGCGGCTTGAGGAAAGAAGTTCTCCGAATAAAGAAAAATCCAGACCGGCCGGGCTTTTGCACCCTCTTGTCTGGATTTTTCCGTATCACGGCGTTTTTTAATAGGAAAATAAAAAAGTACGGTAGCCCATTGTATCATGGACTGCCGCACTTCGTGGCAAATGACTCTAATTTTGATAGAAACCCGTTAAGGGGGTGCAATTACGGTTTGGAGGGGGGTGCAGTACTTTGCCAAAGGAAGAGGAGCGCCTTCATGAAATAATGTGTTAAGGGAAAATAATTTTTTGTTAAAATGCGTATGTTTTTC
>ENA-UOOA01004483-UOOA01004483.1-human-gut-metagenome-genome-assembly--contig:-P61old-NODE-4483-length-15819-cov-5.262433_pt1 | contig 15819 bp, 27 predicted proteins | sample MGYA00242467_ERZ724014 | MGnify/ENA metagenome assembly ERZ724014
TTCTTCTTCAGAAAAATCTTTTAATGCTTCAGAAAATTCGTTATTTTGTTCTGGTGTAGGAACTGTCGGTATATCAGTTTTTCCTAATATATAATCTACAGACACATTAAAAAAGTCTGCCATATATGAAACGGAATTTATATCAGGAAAGCTTATGCCACGTTCATACGCACTATAAGTTTGTCTTTTAATATTTAATAAATTAGCCATGTCATCTTGCGTCATTTTTTTGCTTGTTCGTAACTCTTTTAATCTATTTCCTAACATATTATATACACCTCGATTTAATTATAGCAAATATAATTTGCTATAACAACAAAAGCAAAAATAAATTGCTAAAAATATTACGAAAAGCAAAAAATAATTGCAAAAACTATTGACAATGCAATTTAAGATTGCTATAATAAAGGTGAAAAGCAATTTTAAATTGCATTAGAGGAGGTGACAATATGAGAAAGTGGTTTATTGATTTGCGAAAACAGGCAAATTTAACACAACAGAAATTGGCGGATGAAATTGGAGTTACTCGACAGTTGATAAGTGCAATAGAAAATGGTGATTGTGAACCAAGCGTAACAACCGCTAAATCGTTGGGTAAACTGCTTAATTTCCCTTGGACGCAATTTTTTGAGTCTTCTGTTTAATTTTCATTATCTAAATTATAACATGAAAGGTGGGCGGAATAAATGGGAAGTAACCCTACAAAAGCGGCCAACAATATGTACTGCAAGTGCAGATTAGCAGCGGCAAAGTACAATGACAAATTAAACAGTCGTGATGGAGCGGCGGAAATGTTGGGATTATCAAGTTCGACTTTGGCAAGTTATGAACTTAATTTAACAAAAGTTGTGCCAGTTGAAAGCATTATGATGATGGCAGATGTATATAATGCTCCCGAATTAAAAAATTGGTACTGTTCCAATGTTTGCCCTTTGGGTGCTGAATTTCCGAAAATCGAAATTGAGGATTTAGACAGGCTTACAATCAAAGCATTATCGACATTACGCAAAATATCAAATGTGAAAGAAGACTTATTAGATATAACCGCTGACGGTGTTATATCTGTCGAAGAACGACCGAAATTAAATAATGTCATAAAAACATTAGATGAAATATCTAATGTGGCTCAATCATTGAAATTATGGGCGAAAAAGAATTTGTCAAAAACAGAATAGGACAATTTGTGATGTAAATATATTAAGTTGGGAGGTGGATTATATGAGTGAATTTGTTGAAGAATTTAAGATTGGTAACACCAATGTAAAAATTGCAGATGATTATTGTCGTGATAAAACACCGGAAGATGTTAATGCAATTCTCAAAAGAATTGGAGTAAATGCTTTACCGCATTTTGCAATGAATAAACAAGATAAGGCAGGGTAGTAATTATGAGCGGTTATTTACGAAATAAAAAAGAGAGCGTGACGCCCTATGCGTACACACTCCCACAACCAATATCATTATAACATAGCTCATTAATTATGTCAAACAAGAAACGGAGGATAACAATGATACAGATAGGTTTGGCAATGGTGTCATTTGGTATAGGTATATTTATCGGAATGAAAATTATTGGAGGTAAAAATAATGGACGATGCAATGAATTTGATAATTGATATATGGAATAGCTTAAGTCCGGAGGGACGTAAGTTATGGATTGGAGAGGGACAGGTTTTACCTACACTTAAAAACGGCAGATATGCAGCTAAGAAAAAGCCACAAATAATAAAACGCAAATTTGATGCGAAGTGGAATGCTGACACAAATCAAATTTTGGCAATTATAAACAAGTAAATAATAAATAAAATCTCGCAGGCAGATATGAGCCGTCAACTTTTAATATGTAAGACGTCCCATAAAACTTATTTTTAATAGGTTGGCGGTTCTGATGTGTCTGTGAGATATAGTACAAGCCTTATAAGCAGATACGGACAGGGTTGTTAAAATTATAAATTAAAACTAAATCCTATGAATTAATTTCCATACAGTACTGCTGTTAAAACTATTACTTATTATCCGAAATAAATATGTATATCAACCCTGTCTATATGTGCTTATAAGGTACAAGAAAGCGAGGGATTAAAACTGAAACAAAAGCACGAAAAATTGGAGTATATCATATCAGTTGTCATATTCAGCATGATATTGATAGGTTTAGAAAGTTTAATGATGATAATAATGGGAGGTGGCAAATTATGAAATTTTACTTTACATTCGGATTGGTTAATCAGCCTTTTACAGGTGGTTGGGTTGTTATCAACGCAGATAGCCGAGCTCAAGCGTGTATGCTATTCAGAGCAGCATTTCAGCCTAATGATGAAATGTTGAATTGCTGCAGTATCTATGAAGAGAGAGAGTTTAAAAGAACAAAGATGTACCGAGAAAATGATAACTTCGGTAGTTCATGTCATTGCGAATTGGGCTTAAAAATTGAAAAAAAATAGACCGCAGAGTTGCAGCTCAATGCGGTCAAAGCAATCAGGTACATATCAATATACCATATTTTTATTCTATCAGAAATGAGGTGAGTTGTCAATGATTTTTAATAGTGATAGCTATGACGCACTTATGGCAATGGAAGAGGCAAGAACAGGATATTACGGCGAAGATTATTTTGATAATGGCAGACCTGATGATTATTGGGATGTAATGGCTGATGCAAAGTATGAGGAGGAACGAGATGAACGATAAAGAAGAAATGATTATAGTAGAAGATAATCCAGATTTGATAGTTATAAACCAACTGCCAATTATATCGGAGCGGTTGGACAAGGTAAAGGATGAAATTAAACGACGTACTGCTTTTGCCGATACCGTAACAGTATCGGAGGAAAACAGACAGGAAATCAAAAAAATACGTGCGGCTATGAATGCCGAAAAGTCAAGACTTGATGAAGTTTATAAAAAAGCACTCGAAGCAGTTATTGCTCCGATACAAGTGGTACAGGATAAGTACAAAGATTGTGTCGGGTTATATACAAAAGCTAATTCACAATTAAAAGCCAAAATTGATGTTATTGAAGATGGCTTAAAACTCGAAAAGGAAAATTCGGTAAAAGAATATTTTGAAGAGTTGGTCACTGCAAAAAAGATTGATTTCATTTCATTTGAAAGATTGGGGCTAAAGATAACATTATCTGTGTCGGAAAAAAAGCTGAAAGAACAAGTAAACAACATTGTAGAGCGAGTAGCAACTGACTTAAAGGCTATTGAGATACAGGAGAACAAGGAAGAAATTTTAGTTGAATATAAGAAAAGTTTGAATGTTTCCGAGGCGGTAAGCATAGTTGATGCACGTCATAAGGCTATTCAAGCGGAAAAAGAAAGGAAAGCAAAGCAAGCCGAACAACGTGCAAGGGAATTAGCTGCTGCAAAGGCGGTTGAAGATGCGGCAAGACAACAAGAGCAGATACAGCAAGCACATATGCAAAAGGAAAATAACAATTCAGAGCCAATACAAGAACCGATACAAGAAACACAGCTTACACCGCCTACAGTTAAATTAAAGAAATACCCGTTTAATTTCTACGCATACATTGAGGCAACATCAAAAGAAGAGGCAATCGAAATATTGAGAGATTTCAAACCAGAGCTAATTGAATTTATGGAAGATAGGGGTGTTCATTATGGCAAGTAATATGCAAAAGCCAAAATTTAGTGTAGCGATAACTACACCGGCATACAAACAATTAATAAATAACACGTTGAAAGACCCTCAACGTGCAAACAATTTTATAGCAAATGTTTCAACCGTAGTTGCGAATAATCCGCAATTACAGGAGTGCGAGGCAAGTACGATTCTGTCTGCTGCATTTTTGGCAGATAGTTTGAATCTTTCTATGTCACCACAGTTAGGCTATTGCTATTTAGTTCCGTATGAAACGGCATTAAAGGACAAATACGGAAAAACAATGTGGATGTTAGATGAAAACGGCAATCATATATTGGATAACAATGGCAAGTGGAAAAAACATACCGTGAAAAAGGCACAGTTCCAAATGGGTTATAAAGGATATATCCAACTTGCTCAAAGAACAGGTAAGTACGAAAAAATTGTAGCATTGCCTATAAAAGAGGGCGAACTAATCAGCCGAAATGAAATAGAAGAAGAATTTAATGTATGCTTGATTGAAGATGAGTTTGAACGTGAGCAAGCCCAAACAATAGGTTATTATGCAATGATAAAAACAACTGATAATTTTCGCAAAGCAATATATTGGCCAATTCGCAAAATGATGGCTCATGCCGATAGATATTCTCCCGCATTTAGTGCGGAAATGTACGAAAAAATACAAAACGGAGAAGTCCCTGAAAAAGATATGTGGCGATATTCTTCATTCTGGTATAAAAACTTTGATGAAATGGCTATAAAGACAATGCTTAGACACATTATATCAAAATGGGGTCCTGTATCAATAGAGATGGAAAAGGCAATTCCGGCAGACCGTGAAGAATCAGAATTTGATTATACATATGCTGATAGTGATAATCAGATATTACAACAATCTGAACTTGATATGGTAGGCAATACTGACGATTTTAAAACAATAGATGAAATGGATAACAGAGAGCAGACCGAACAGGAACAAAGTGGCAGTGAGATGACCGAACAGGAGGCGATAGATATTGATTCGATATAATATCATAGCCACAGGCTCTACAGGTAATGCAGTTAAAATCAATGATATATTAATAGATTGTGGTGTATCGTTTAAAAAACTTAAAGACGTGTACAAGCATATAAAACTTGTACTTCTGACACATGAACACTCGGACCACTTCCGACCGTCAACTATACGAAAGTTGGCGGCGGAACGTCCAACTTTAAGATTTGGTTGTTGTCGTTGGATGGTTCCCAAGTTGATAGAATGTGGAGTTTCACCAACACAAATTGATGTATATGACATAGGAAAAAGATACGATTATAAGGTGTTTGCTTTGTCGCCTATCAAACTATATCATGACGTTCCGAACTGCGGATATAGGCTATATTTCGGACGAAAGAGAGTGTTGTACGCAACAGATACCCGAACAATGCAGGGTATCAGCGCAAAAGGATATGATTATTACTTCATTGAAGCAAATTACAAAAAAGAAGAAATTAAGCGTAAAATTGCAGACAAAAAAGAACAGGGCGAATATGCGTATGAAGTACGAGCCATGAATGAACATCTGTCGCAGGAAGAAGCTGAAGATTTTATATATTCAAATATGACTTCGAAAAGCAGATATATCTTCTTGCACGAACACATTGATAAATAACAAGGTAGGGGATAAGAATGTCGCAGATAACAACAGCAAAAATTGTAGAGTATGACGGCTGTAATATGCTGATAATTCCACAAGAACCGATAAGCCGTGAGATGATTAGAAAACAAGTTAAAAATGTTGAATTACGGTTATGCGACGGTCGGGAATGTACATCTGAACAACGACGAAAAATATTTGCAATAATCGGTGAGATAGCCGATTGGAGCGGACATGACAGTGAAGATTTGCGTAAATACTTTACATCAAATTATTGTATGGATAATGACCTTGAGTATTTCAGCTTATCCCCAAAAAAGCCTAATTTAGCGGATATGGAAACTGCAACAGGTTTTATATCATATTTGATAAAATTCTGTTTTGAATGGAATGTACCGACACTCGATACCATGCTTAATCGTGCCGAAGAAATCGGTAAATATTTATATATGTGCTTGGAGCATAGGAAGTGTGCTATTTGCAATGATAAGGCAGAAGTACATCACTTAGACGCTGTCGGTATGGGTAGGGATAGAAATAATATTGTTCATGTAGGTATGAATGCTATTGCGTTATGCCGCAAGCACCATATACAGGCTCATAATATGGGCAAAAACGAATTTTTAAAACAGTATCATGTATATGGAATAATACTTGATTCGTACTTATGCAAAATACTAAATTTAGGACGAAAGGCTGTATATAACGAGCTGTTTGAACGTGATAAACAGTTTTTGCAGCTTGAGGAGGTGAGAGAATAATATGGCAAGACCCTTGAAAGATGGGGTTGATTATTTTCCAAAAGATACTGATTTTTATGCAGATGATAAAGTGCGACTTTTAAGAGCGGAGTTTGGCTCGAAAGGAATGTATCTTTTAGACTACATATTATGTGACTTATACGGCAAAAATGGATATTTCATCAAATGGGATAAAAACAAGTGCTACCTTGTGTCAGATGGTGCGGGATGTGGTTGTTCTCCTGAGTTTGTTGCAGAGTTTATTTCCGGGTGTATCAGATGTTCTTTCTTTGATAAAAGGGTGTTTGAAATGTTTGGAGCATTGACATCTGTGGGTATCCAGCGGCGCTTTATAAGAATGTTAAACAGCCGCGAAAATTTCACATTTATTGAAGAATACTTTCTGCTTGATACATCTGATAAAAAAGATGTTCCGCAAGGTATTCTTAATAAACTTGCATTTAAAAAGGTTTCCGATAAAGAAAACGAAGTTAAAAGTAAAGATAACCCCGATAAAAGTAAAGTTAATTCACAAAGTAGAATAGAAGAAAATAAAGTAAAGGAGAATAGAGTAGAGGAAAGTAGAATAGATAACTCCCACCGCCTAACTGCACCATATGAGCAAATCAAAGATATGTATAACAGTATATGCACATCATATCCACAATTACGGTCTATGTCAGACAATCGAAAAAAAGCAATTAAAGCACGACTTAGACAATACAGTATTGATGATTTTAAATGTCTGTTTGAGAAAGCAGAAAACAGTAGCTTTCTTAAAGGGGCGAATAATCGTAATTGGTCCGCTACATTTGATTGGTTGATAAAAGATTCAAATATGGCGAAAACACTTGACGGCAACTATGACGACAGACCTACACAAAGAAATGATTATGGCGAAAGAAATAATAATCCTTTTTTTGAACTGATTAATAACGGTGCATTTGAGAATGGAGATGATATGTTATGACAGTGCAAGAAACCGCTAAAATAATGGCAGTATTTAAGGCTGCATACCCACGCTACTATGCAAATATAGACGTGAAAGAAGCAAGACAGGTAACAACATTATGGGCGTCTATGCTTGCCGATTACAGCTATGAAACTGTTTCAAATGCAGCTAAAGCATTGATTGTATCAAGCAAGTTTCCACCGACAATAGCTGAGGTAATAGAAAAAATACAGCTATTAACCAAAGAACCGGAACTGACAGAGGGTGAGGCTTGGAGCATGGTGCGAAAAGCCATCCGTAATGGAATTTACGGATATAAAGCTGAATATGAAAAGTTGCCTGACAAGGTAAAAACGGCAATAGGAAACCCTCTGATGATACACGAATGGGCTAAGGTAAGTGCAGATGAAATCGATACCGTAGTAGCAAGTAATTTTATGCGGAATTTTCGTTCACAAACGAAAAGCAAACAGGAATATGAAAGTTTGCCACAAAGCGTAAAAAAATTTGTTGAGGAAATATCCGCAAAAATGCCGAAACTGGAGGAAGTAAATGAGAGGAATAAATGATATAAGAATAACCTTTGAAGAAAAAATCAGCAAGTATGCCGTAAAGCAAATACAACCTCATATGATTAACGCACTTGCAGTAATGTTGTGCGATGAAGCTGTAAATGAAACGTTATTTAGTTTAGACACAATAGAAAATATGGAGGTGATCGCATGAAAAAACGCAGTTGCAGAATGACTGATACAGAAAAAGAAATGCACGATAGGGCAGTTAAAATTCGCAAAATGACAGATGAGCAGTTGTGTAAATACATAGATGATACACAAGGCAAGAATGATACACGGGATAAAAGTGTGAGTAAGTTTTTAACTTGTGTGGCAGGAATGAAAGGTATAGGTAAAACAACAGAAAATAAATTATATTATCTGGCAAGAGAAAAGGGGTTTATTGATTAATGCGTTGGAGTGAAGCGGAGTATGCACGATATATTCAGAATACGGAACAAAACACAAGTAGCCCAAAGCCTAAAAATAAATATTCTTCTCAAAAAACGTGGATTGATGGTATATGTTTTGATAGTAAAAAGGAAGCGGATTATTACTGTCAATTAAAGCTACTTACAAGAGCCGGAGAGATAAAAGGCTTCTGCCGTCAGGCAAGATTTGTTGTGACAGAGGGTGTAGGGAGTATAGAACGTGGTACTGAGTATGTTGCAGATTTTGTTATCTTTAACAATGACGGAACAAGTCGCATTGTTGACACGAAAGGGGTGAAAACCAATGAATTCAAGTTAAAAATGAAATCATTCCGAGAAAAGTATCCGACTCTTAAAGTAGAGTTGGAATAAAGGAGTAGATAATTGATGGGTAAAATAAGAACTCGAAATCAACATCAAGCCGAGTTTGTGAAGTGTATTCAGAAATTCGGCGGTAAATATCAAACATGGGAAATATTCGCTGATTTCATATCAATGTTTGCCTGTGCTATATCGAATGGCATAGATAGGGTGCATTTCAAACCGAGAGAAGAAATGTATATGCAAATTATTCGCAAATACACAAATGAAGAACAGGCAATCTTTCCTGAGATGATGGGTCATGTCATTAATGGCATGGAGGAAAACAGGGATTGCGATTTCCTTGGTGAGTTGTATATGGCTCTGGACTTGGGAAGCCATTGGAAAGGACAGTTTTTTACACCGTATAGTTTGTGTAAAATGACTGCTCAATTACAAAAAAATGATATAGAACAAGAAATAAAAGCAAATGGATTTGTATCTGTAAATGACCCGGCATGTGGAGCAGGCGCATTGCTGGTTGCGGTAGCAAATACTGCGGCAGAAGAAATAAAACAATTTAATTGGCAAAATCACATCCTATTTGTTGCTCAAGATATAGATGCAGTTACGGCCAAGATGTGTTATATACAATTATCTCTATTGGGGTGTGCCGGGTATGTTAAGATTGGCGATACAATGGCGAATCCAATAACGGCAAACGAGGCATTGTATGAAATGACAAAAGAAGATAGTTGTTATTGGTATACACCAATGTATTTCAATGATGTTTGGAATTGGCGAAGAATGTTTCATATGTTTGATAAAACCATGCAAAAAAATATAACGATAACAAATAATGATGAAAAAGAAAAGACCGCCCAACCAGTAGAAAACTCGCAAGATATAGATAGAAACGAGTTTAATACCGAAAAGAACGGTCAGCTATCATTATTTTGAAAGGAGTTTGGATATGGAAACTACAAATCAAAATAACTTAGATGAAATTATATCACAAGATACAGAGAAAATCAATAATGACGAACAGACAAAATCTGAAATCGTGTATATTGAAGTTGATAAATTACATCCACATGACGCAAATCCTCGAAAAAATACAGGTGATGTAACGGAACTGGCGGACAGCATAAAGAAAAACGGTATATTGCAAAATCTTACGGTTGTTCCTGCAACCGGTTATTGGTACGGTGACTATACCGTAATAATCGGTCACAGACGTTTGGCGGCGGCAAAACAAGCAGGATTGAAAACTGTACCGTGCGTTATTCGTGAAATGGGCCAAAAGGAACAGATAGCAACAATGTTGCTTGAAAATATGCAACGTTCGGATTTGACTGTATATGAACAAGCTCAAGGAATACAGATGATGTTAGATTTGGGCGAAACGGTTGAAACAGTTGCAGAAAAAACTGGTTTTTCCGAAAGCACCGTAAGACGTAGAACTCGTTTGTTGAAGTTGGATAGTGATGTGTTCAAGGAAACCGAGGGCAGACAGATAACCATGTTGGAGTATGACAAGCTGTTTGAAATCAAAGATGATAAGAAAAGGAATGAAGTGCTTAAGACTATCGGAACCAATAATTTTGAGAATAACCTATTGCGTGCCGTCAATGCGGAAAAAGAGATAGAGAAACGAAAACAGCTATTTGAAAAATTAAATAAAATTGCTGAAAAGATAACGGATACAGACGGTTTAGTATATGTTGGTTGGTGTGCTAATGTAGAGAATATAAACGATTTTTCAATTCCTGACGATACAAAATTGTATTATAAATGTTATGGAAGCGGTGTAGGTGTATCACTATACCGTAGCCGTACGGCTGAAGAAGAACAGACCAGGCAACAAATACAAAAAGAACAAGTGGAACAAGCAGAACGAGAAAATAAGATTAAGGAAGAAAGGGATAACAGAATACAAAGGCTTAAGGAAGCCACGGAACGTGCGTATAATCTCAGACGAAATTTTGTGAAAGATTTTAAACTGAATGAAAAAGCCACTTCTAAGAATTTGGAAAATTTTCTTATTACAGCGTTGTTGGAAGATAATTGTTTTGATGTAGAGAAATTTCTTAATATGTTAGATGTCGAGTATGATGAAGATGATATTTCAGACACCCGAGATGTTCAAAGAATATATAATCTTTCAAGTAAAACGCAACAGAATAAAATGGTTATTGCAGGTTATGTATTATACGGTGACAACACTGTAACGAATTGCTTTGATTATAAGGGGTGTTATTGTGGGAATGAAGAACTGCAACGACTTTATGACGGATTAACAACGATAGGATATGAAATGTCAGATGAAGAAAAAGCCCTAATGGACGGTACGCATGAATTATATACCGCTGAAGATGAATAATTGATAAAGGAGAGATTAAGATGACAAATATTATAAAATGCAGATTTTTGGATAAAGACAGTGAACCGAGAGGCAGAGAATACAGCTATAAAACAGAAATACCTGTTGAAGTCGGTCAAATAGTAGATGTACCTGCACCACGTCAAAGTGACACTGACAATGAATTGAAAACAAAATCAGTTATCGTATCACAAATAAATGTGCCGGAAGAAGAAATTGCGACCTTTGCGGATAAGGTTAAAACTGTTGTAGGTATTCATACGGAAGATGAAAAGGAGAATTAATAAAATGCACACAACGGAACAAAGGAGAGAAATTTTCAAAAGCTGCGAAAAGGAAATGTTATTTCTTCATGAAATAATGGGTAATAAAAATATGTCGGAAATTTTACGTCCGATGATTAAAGAAAAGTTTATGGACATGAATTATAAAATGGCAGAAATGTATATGGAGGATATCGGAGAAGTAATCCAGCTACTGCCTCGTTATGCGGTTCCGTCAGTTATAGCAACTCTAAAGCTTATTTTAGAGGCTTTGGAAAAGGACATGACTGAAAAGGATAAAATGGTGGCACAAGAAATTAAAGAGCGAGGGGCAGTTGCTATTATAAGACATAAGATAAAATAAAAAAATTACAATAGGAAGTATCTGACTATTATTTATGTAGTTGGGTACTTCCCGTAATAAAACTTGTATTGGAGTGATTCCATGAACAGAAAATGGACCAAAGAAGATGTTGAATATCTCAAAGAGAAATGGGGAACTGTTTCAATTCCATACATTGCCCAAAAACTAAATCGCAGTGTCAATGCTATAAAATTAAAAGCGGGAAGATTAAATCTTGGACCTATGTTGGAAAACGGATCATATGTAACATTAAATCAAGTGGCAATAGCATTGACAGGAAGACCATTTTCTTCATACTACAAGAAGTCGTGGATAGAAAATAGAGGTATGCCTGTTCACAACAAGAAAGTTATGAATAATACTTTTAAAATTATCTATTTAGATGAGTTTTGGAAATGGGCTGAAAAAAATCGTTCATTTTTAGATTTTTCAAAGATGGAGCCGTTGGCTTTGGGCAAAGAGCCTGGATGGGTAAACGAACAACGTAAGAAAGACTATAAGTCAAACGCACTACAAAGAAAAGACCAATGGACACCATATGAAGATGATAAATTGCGATATTTATTAAAACAACAGAAATATGGGTATGCGGAAGTTGCCGATATACTTCATCGAAGTGAGGGGGCAATACAACGGCGATGTACGGACCTTGGTATTCGCGAACGTCCAATAAAAGCGGATACAAGGAGGAATCCGTGGACTGATGATATGCACCGTATTGTTGTAGAAGGTATAAAAAACGGTGATTCATATTCGCTGATAGCAAAGCGTATAGGAAAGTCAGAAAGAGCAATAAGAGGAAGAGTATACAACAAATATTTAACTGAGAATGCTGATAAAGTTAGAGCTATGATTGGTGATGGTCAGTGGGGCGATAATGCTCCGGAACCGAATGTTAAGCAAGCATTATATTTATCTCACACAAGAGGGAAGTGCCAAAAAAGTCTTACGGATTTAGTGGAATTACTGAAATATCGCACATTGTGTATGATGAAAGAGGTACATAAATGATAGATAGAATTGCAAATGAGGTAGCAATTCAGTGCATGGATTGTGGAATTATAACGGATATACGACAGTTTAAGGACATACTTGTTATGGCTTTGAACAATTACACAGTATCACCTAAAGAAAAAGCTATTGCGGTATATGATGACTTGAGCAAGGGATACCAAATGTTCTTTGTCACGAAGAAAGTAAAAGGCTTATCCGACAAGAGCCTAAAATACTATAAATGCGTTATAGATGATGCAATGATAAGAATAAATAAGCCATTAGACAGGATTACGGCTGATGATATTCGGTATTTGTTGGCTTGCAAAAAGAGAGATGGCAGAAGCAATACAACTTTGAATAACATTAGACGTGTTTTATGCTCGTTTTTCAAGTTCTTGGTGAATGATGATTACATTGTTAAAGACCCTATGTTAAATATAGACGTTGTAAGGCAAGAAAAAGTTGTGAAAAAGCCATTCTCGCCGATTGAACTTGAAAAAATACTTGATGTATGTCGAAATGATAAAAATGAGCTGGCAAGACGCAGGAATGTAGCTATGATAGAGTGTTTTTTATCAACAGGCTGCAGAGTAGGTGAGATAAGCTCAATAAAAATTGAAGATGTTGATTTTCGTAAAGGTGAGTGTATTGTACATGGTAAGGGTAATAAGGAAAGAAAAGTCTTTTTTAATGATAGGTCAATATTAAGACTGTCCGAATACATAGATTATCGAAAAGATAATTGCGAATATCTGTTTTGCTCGATTAAAAAACCGTTTCAAAGATTAAATGTGGGCGGTGTAGAAACGAATATAAGAAATATCGGTGAAAAAGCTGGTGTAACAAATTGTCATCCGCATAGATTTCGTAGAACTATGGCGTGTAATGCACTGAAAAAAGGTATGCCGATAGAGCAGATACAAGCACTGCTCGGACATGAAAACATTGAAACAACGAAAGTATATTTGTGTATAGATACAGATAAACTTGCAGTCGAGCATAATCGATATTTAGGATAAGTATAGGAAAGGGTGAGTGTGGATAAATGAATGAAGTAGAAATATTAAATAAAATAATGCAGGCATTTCCCCAAGGCTCTCAAGGCGGCAATGTAGTTATAAATATTATTAATACTTCGAATCAGCAGAACAACAATATTTCACAGTCAACAAGTATATTAAACACTAATATACAGACTGATGAAATCGAACGCTTAAAAAACAAAGATATGCCCGAGTTTGAGGAATATTTAGCCCAACAAAGAAGGTCACACAATACAACATATTCCTATGTATTCTCCGTGAGTGATTTTTTCTCTCGCTATGACTGTTTGGATGACAAGCATGTCGAAGAATGGATACAGTTATTGAAAAGTGAGAAAAAAACACCTAAAACGATAAATTTACGATTATCAGGCTTAATGGCATTTGCCAAATTCAAAGGGATAAAACTGAATGTGAATAAATTGCCCGTTCAAAAGAAGTCGTTTGTTGACAATGTTATATCCGAGGAAGAATATTACAAATTATTAAAGTGCCTAAAAGCAGACAACAAGATGAAAGGGTATTGGATGATCCGCTTTTTAGGACAAACGGGCGCAAGAGTCAGTGAATTTGTGCGGTTTGAGAAAAAAAATTTAGAGGACGGCTACATAGACTTAGATACGAAGTGTCATAGCCGACGGATATTAATACCGGATAGACTGATCGAGGAAAGCAAGGAATATTTTGCAGGCGTGCAAGGACGGTGGTTGTTTCCAGGGCAAAAAAAAGGACAGCATATGACCACAGGAGGTGTTAATTCACTATTAAAGGATTTTGCTAAAAAATATGATATACGAGAAGATGTAATGCACGCGCATGCATTCCGGCATTTCTTCGCGATACAATCCCTTAATAACGGTGTGGATATGTCGTTATTAAAAGATTTATTGGGACATGGCAGTATTGATACTACGCAAATATATACCCAACTGTCTTCGGCAGAACAAAAAAAGCGATTTAACGAGGCTGTTAAATGGTAAGGTTGTAGAGCGTATGGAATAATACGAACAACTGTAAGCAGTATATTACAAGGAAAGGTGAGAGAAATATGACGGTACAAGAATTATATGACAGATTAGAACAGTTAATCCGTGATGGTTGCGAAGATTATCATGTTATTATTTCAAACGAATTTGACGAACAGATTTTATATGATGTTGATGTTCGTGAAGAGGACGATGAAATACTATTGTATTAAAAAGAGAGGGATGCAAAATGAAAGTAAATATTTGTGATATATGCGATAAAATAATAGGTCATAAACAGGGTGTAACGCTGAAAGCGTCAGACCATACGTTGACAAGGATAATAGATAATCATGTAATATCAAACATGAAACGCAAATACAAGGTGCATATTTGTGATGATTGCATAGAGGCAATCGAGGAGTATTGCAAAGCGGCAAAAGCTGAAAGCAATACAAAAGAAGTACAGACGAAAATTAAGGGATATACGAAGCTGAAGATGAAAACATGTGATGAATGCAGTTTTCTCAAAGTTTTAAATGATGGTACAACTGGTGTATATGCAAAATGCCCAACGAAAACATTTTTGCTATGGAAAGAAGATACACGGCATACGACTTGCGATTGTTGGGAGGATAAAAATGTTGACAAAAAAATATAAAAACGGAATTATAACGCTTGATGCGGAAGCATTTCCGTCTGTGGCACAAGAAACCATAGACCGTGAAATCAAAAATTTTGAACCTGCGAGGGTAGCAGTAGAAAAATTATATGAGTATGAGCAAAAAGATATTCCGATGAAAATAATTATTGACGAAGAAAGTGGATTGAGTCATTGCCCTAATTGTGGCGATAGTAAACATATACTATTTGGCGATAAATGTTGCGTTGAATGTGGACAAGCATTGTATTGGACTGGAGTGATGTGAAATGAAGAAGTTGACATTAAAAGATTTCACAGTCGGTCAAAAGGCATATATACTCTATACAAATAGCGGACGCTTAGAACCGCCAACGATTACTGAAGTAACGGTAAAAAAGATTGGTCGAAAATATGTGACGGTAGATTCTTTTGACAGACAATTTATGCGGTGGGGCAATATTGAACCATTGTTTGAGCATGACGGTTGGGGCGAACGTGGATATTTGTTCAATGATTATAAATCAGCAGAAATTGAAAAAAATCGTCGTCTATTAGAGAAAGATATAAGAGCGTGTATGAGATTTATTGATAATTGTTCTTATGATGAAATGCTGGCGATAATGGACATTTTAAGGAAAGCAAGTAAACGTGAGAACATTTGAAGCGGTGGTGATTAAATGAGCAAAAAGTACAAGGGATTTAAGGGTAATGGCTACAATAAAAAGTCGCTACCGAAATACAAAAATAAAACATTGCTGAAAATTATAAAAAATGCAATGGCAAGCAAATTAAAGATTAATTGCAAGTATTAGGAGGTACAAAATGAGGGATATACTATTCCGAGGTAAAAGCACCGAAACAAATCAATGGTGCTATGGAGGTTTTCACATATGGAAAAAGCGACAAATATGTGTTTTAGGCGATGATAAGCTGAAAGA
>ENA-UOOA01004484-UOOA01004484.1-human-gut-metagenome-genome-assembly--contig:-P61old-NODE-4484-length-15816-cov-3.600279_pt1 | contig 15816 bp, 16 predicted proteins | sample MGYA00242467_ERZ724014 | MGnify/ENA metagenome assembly ERZ724014
GGTGCGCATGGCAAAGCTCCTCAAGCAGTATGGGAAAAAGGTGATCTTTGCGACCACCACCCCGGCAGCTCCCGGGAACCCCTACAATCGGAACGAAGTGATCCGGAAATTCAACGAGACCATCGTTCCCGCACTGAAAGCGGAAGGAGTCGAAATAAACGATCTGTATGGGCTGGTTTCCCCGGACATCGGCCGGTACATCTGCGAAGACAGGCTTCACCTTTCTGCCGAGGGCATCGACCTTTGCGCCGAAGCTGTCGCCCGCCGCATTAAAAACGCCGCAGACTCCCTTTGAAATTGAGCCGCCTGCTTAAAAAAGCGGGCGGCTTTTGCTTTCATAAAAACGGCGCAGACGGAAACCGCCTGCGCCGCCGGATGCATCATTCAGCGCGGTTCAACGATGAGCTTGATGGCCGTCCGCTCTTCGCCGTTGATCTCCACATTGGCGAAAGCAGGCTTGCAGATCAGATCCACCCCTGCCGGCGCTAAATAGCCCCGGGCGATGGCGATGGATTTGATGGCCTGATTTGCGGCGCCTGCGCCGATGGCCTGGATCTCCACGGCGCCCTTCCCCCGGATCACGCCTGCAATGGCGCCGGCAACGGAATTGGGTATCGATTTTGCTGAAACTTTGAGCACGTCCATTTCAAAATCCCTCCGAATCGTTTGTCAGGCAGGCCAATGGCCTTGCTTCAATTATAAAACAATCAACCAAAAAATTCAAGAGATTTTTACTAAAATTATAGATTATGACAATTGAAATCGGGAGATTTTCACACATTTTCCGGTTTTGCGATCCAGCTCCAGAATGACTCCCTCCATTTTGCAGGGGGTGTTGTTGGGAACCTCGAACCGGGTGGGGAGATAAGTGGTCATCCGGCGGACGATGTTCTCCGGATTGACCCCCAGAATGGAGCGGATGGGTCCGGTCATTCCCAGGTCGGAAATGTACCCTGTCCCTTCCGGGAGGATCGTTTCATCGGCGGTCTGGACATGGGTGTGGGTCCCCGCTACGGCTGAGACCCGGCCGTCCAGATAATAGCCTAATGCCATCTTTTCCCCGGTGGCTTCAGCGTGGAAGTCTACCACGGTAAAATCGGCGGAGACCTCCTTTAAGATCCGGTCGCAGCAGGCAAACGGGCTGCCAATGGGCTCCAGATACACCTGCCCTAAGACGCTGATCACCAGAAGGGTGGCGCTTCCCAGATCCAGCTTGTACCAGCCGTTTCCGCAGCAGCCGTCGGGGTAGTTGGCAGGGCGGAGGAGGTTCGGGTGATCGTCCAGATAGTCCTGGATCTCCCGGCGGCGGAAGCTGTGGTTCCCGCCGGTGATCACGTCCACGCCGCTGTCAAAGAGAAAGTCCGCCGAATGGGGCAGGATGCCGTTTCCTACAGCGGAATTTTCGCCGTTGCAGATCACGGCGTCGATCTTCTGCTCCCGCTTGAAGGCGGGAAGGGTCTTCCGGAGAAAGTCGCAGCCCGGCTGGCTGACCACATCTCCGATCATCATTACTCGCATAGATCCGCCTTTCGCTGTCAATGAGTGGCACGCTCCAGAATGCTCCGGAGCGCTTCTTCGCTGAAGACGTACTTTTTGCCGCAGAAGTGGCAGCACACCTCGGTGCCGTGATCCTCGTCAATGAGCTGCTGCAGCTGCTGGCGGCCGAGGCTCACCACGGCGCGCTCTACCCGCTCCCGGCTGCAGTCACAGCGATAGGTGGGATGGCAGGTCTCGGTGATATGGGGGAAAAGCCCCTCTAAAAGCCGGTTGCAGATCTCCTCCGGCGTCATGCCTTCGTCGATCATGGTGGAGGCAGGCTCAATGTCCTTGATATTCCGCTCAATGGCGTCAATCACCTCCGGGCCGGCAAAGGGCAGGAGCTGGATCAGAAATCCGCCGGCCGCCCGGACAGTCAGGTCGGGGTTCACCAGCACGCCTAAGGCGCAGACGGTGGGAGTCTGCTCGCTGGTGGCATAGTAATTGGTGATGTCCTCGGCGATCTCGCCGGAGACGATGGGGGTCTGGCCGCTGTAGGGCTCTTTCAGGCCCAGATCCTTGATGACGCTCAGATAACCGCTTTTGCCCACGGCTCCGGAAACGTCCAGCTTGCCCTTGTCATTCAAAGGCAGCTCCACCACCGGGTTCTGGGCGTAGGCTTTGACGCAGCCCTCGCTGTCGGAAACGGCGATGATGGTGCCGGCAGGGCCGCCGCCGTCCAGCCGCAGAGTCAGGGAATCCCCCTCCCCTTTCAAGAGCAGCCCCATCATGGAAGCCGCCGTAGCCAGCCGCCCGGTGGCCGCCGTCATAACGGCGGAGGTGTGATGGATCTCTTCGATACGGGTGACGATGTCGGTGGAATCAATGGCCATAGCCATGACCGATCCGTCCGCCGAAAGAGCACGGGTCAATGTTGCCATAAAGAAAACTTCCTTTCTGTTCAGTCGATGTCGATCTTCCGGTTTTTATAATAGTATTCCCGGTCCCGTTCGGTAATCTCCCGCAGGACCCGGCAGGGGTTTCCTACCGCCACCACGTTGGCGGGGATGTCCTTGGTCACGACGCTTCCGGCTCCGATGACGGAATTTTCACCAATGGTGACGCCGGGAAGGACGATGACCCCGGCTCCCAGCCAGACGTTTTCCCCGATATGGACGGGGAGATTGAACTGGGCCTGCTTCCGCCGCAGCTCCGGACAGACCGGGTGCCCGGCAGTGGCCAGCACCACATTGGGACCCATCATGACGTAGCTTCCCACATAAATATCCGTGTCGTCTACCAGCGTCAAGCCGAAATTAGCGTAAACGTGATCCCCGAAATGGGTGTGGATGCCCCAGTTAGCGTGAAGGGGCGGCTCGATGTAGCAGCCCTCCCCTGCCTCGGCCAGCACCTTTTTCATCAGCTCCGCCCGTTTTTCCCCCTCAGAGGGGCGGGTATGGTTGAAATCGTAAAGGGTGTCCAGACAGGCAGCCTGCTGCGCCATCAGCTCCTCGCCCTCAAAATAAAAGACTTTACCGAAGTGCATCCGCTCCAGCGTTTCCTTGTAACCCATAAAGATTCTCCTTAATTGGAATCAACCCTTTTTCCCTGTTTCCTCGTCCTCCAGCGAGAGAACGATCGGCTTCCGGTTCCGGAAGGTGACCGTTTCGGTAAAGCCGATACGCTTTGCCATCTGCCGGCATTCGGGGATGCCTTTTCCCAGATCCTCCGCCCGGTGGGCGTCGGAGCCGAAGCTCAGCTTCCGCCCGCCTAAGTCGTAATACCGCCGCAGGTAGGGCTCGTCCGGCAGAGGGCGGCCGATCTCCTGCCGCAGGCCGCTGGAATTGACCTCCAGCACCAGATCTTTTTCGATGATCGTCCGAAACAGCTCGTCGATCAGGTCGTCATAGAGGGAAAGCTCCACTTTCCGGTGGTACTTCCCCTCAATGTAGCGCAAGGGGTAGGTGATGTGGGTGATGACGTCGCATTTCCCCCACTGCGCCAGTCGGATCAGCTCCTCAAAATAGGGCTTTAAAAGAGCGTTCATGTCCCCTTTGCTGCAGTCGAGAAAATAGAAATCCTCTTTTCCCGGAATGTTGTGGATGGAGCCTAACACCACATCGTAAGGAAGAAGCCCCAGAATCTCCTCCGCATAGGGAAGATCCTCCAGAGGCTCCCCCAGCTCCACGCCGGCAAGGACGCCCGGGAACCCTTCCTCCCGCATCCGGAAAACGTCCGCTCCGGACGCACGGATGTTTTTTACCGCTTCGGAAAGCGGCTGCATATTCACATCGCAGTGATCGGTGACGGCAAAGGCCGCAAGCCCCAGCTCCGACGCCCGTCTGCAGTGATTTTCGATCCGCTCCTCGCTGTCAAAGCTGTGACCGGTATGGACGTGAAGATCTACCAAATGTTTCATAAACACCCCGACTTTTCAAGGCAACCGTAGGATCCGGTTGACAGATGTGCTATACTGATAGAAGATGCCTTTTGCGGCAATTTCCCGGCACTGCAGCCGCACGGCTTCAAAAAGGCGGCATACGCCGCCGTAGCTTTTGCGAAGTAAAACCGGGAACGGGACACTGTTCTCAACGCAGGCGGGTCACCGCCCGGTTCTGCGCATTAGCGCAGAACGTATTTGCCTATAGGCAAATACCATTGAGGTTATTACAACACAGCCGCTGAAGCCGCATGGCTTCAGAAGGCGGCATCAGCCGCCGCAGTTTTGCCGCAGGCAAAACCGGGTGAGCTGCAATGTTCTCAAAGGGAAACCGGAGGTTTCCGCAAAGCGCACAGCGCTTTGCTCTTTTGCGGAGCAAAAGGCTTTGAGGTTATTATAGCACAAATCCCGGCGGATTCCTATGGGTCTTTCAAGAAAAAATCCGCCGGATGAAAGGAGGCCCTGCCTTGCGGCATCTGGGCACCGTTACCATTGAAACCGAACGGCTGATCCTCCGGGCTTTTGAACGGGAGGACGCCGATGCCATGTTCAAAAACTGGGCAAGCGACCCGAGAGTCACCCGCTGCCTGACCTGGGCGCCCCACAAGGACGAAGGGGTCACCCGCCGGGTGCTGGATGGGTGGCTCCGGGAATATTCCCACGGGGATTTTTACGAGTGGGCCATCGTCCCGAAAGACCTCGGCGAACCGGTGGGGAGCATTGGAATCATGGAGCTTTCCGACGACCGGAAGCGCTGCGAAGCCGGGTACTGTCTGGGGGCAGAATGGTGGGGAAAGGGATATGCGACGGAAGCGCTGCAGGCGGTCTTGGATCTTGCCTTAAACGTGATCGGCTATCGGGGCGTAGTCGCCAAGCACGCCGTGGAAAATCCCGCCAGCGGCAGGGTCATGCAGAAAGCCGGTATGTCCATGCGGATCGGCGACACGGTGCAGGTATCCACCGTCAACGGAATCTTCGACTGCATCGTCTATGAGAAAAACGCACCGAAAAAGAAGGGCCTTTTCCGGAAAAAAACGGGGCCTGCCGACTTTTACCGCATCCTCTGGTAAAAGGAAACCAAAGGTTTTCACAGAAAGCGGTTGACTTTCATGCTGTGCCGTGTTAAAATCAGAATAGCAACGAATATCACCGACCGGGAGGATCAGTTATATGAACGAAAAGCTCAAGGAGTTCCACATCGAATTTCTCTTCAGCGCAATTCTGGAACTGAAAACCATGGAGGAATGCTATAAATTCTTTGAAGACCTCTGCACGGTGCAGGAGCTGAAGGCTCTGGCACAGCGGATCCAGGTAGCCAAGCTGCTCAGCGAGGATCAGGTATACAGCGACATTGTAAAAGAGACCGGCGCCAGCACCGCCACCATCAGCCGGGTCAACCGCTCCCTCCACTACGGTTCCGACGGCTATGCGGAAATTTTCCGCAGGCTGGACGAAAAAGGGATCAAAAGCGATCTGTAAACCGCAAACCGCACCGGGCCGCCTTTTGGCGGTCCCTGCTTTTTATGGAGGAAATGATGAGCCACTACAGTCAGTTTGCCACGGTCTACGATCTGCTGACGTCGGAGATCGACTACAAAAAGCGAGCGGAATATTTCGACCGGCTGATCCTGCAAAACGGCGGCTTCCATGGGATCTTACTGGATTTGGGCTGCGGCACCGGCACCTTAACGGAGGAGCTGGCGGCTTTGGGGTACGACGCCATCGGAGTGGACAACTCGGAGGATATGCTGTGGGAAGCCACCCAGAAGAAGTTGAAGAGCGGCCACGACATCACCTATCTCTGTCAGGAAATGACTGAGCTTGACCTTTACGGCACCATCGATGCCGTGGTCTGCGCCCTGGACGGCTTAAACCATCTGACCGACTACGAGGATTTCTGCCTCGCCATCAAGCGGGCGGCGCTGTTTCTTCACCCGGATGGGGTCTTCGTATTCGACCTGAACACGCCTTATAAACATCGGGAGATCTTAGCGGACAACGCCTTCCTCTACGACTATGACGACGTGTTCTGCGGGTGGCAGAACACGCTGGAGGAAGACGGGATCGTCCAGATGGATCTGACCCTTTTCGTCTACGACGGGGAGGAGTACCAGCGTATGGAAGAGAGCTTTGCCGAACGGGCTTACTCTCTGGAGCAGGTGAAGAAAGCCATCGACGACGCAGGGCTGGTCCTGACCGGATTCTATGCCGGGGATACTATGGAAGCCCCTGTTCCCGACACCCAGCGCTGGGTCTTTGTGACACGCCATAAGAAGGCCGTCCATGGCAAATGAAAAAGTCTTCGACCATCGAGCGGAAAATTCTGCCAAGGCCCGTCCCGGCTATGCGCCGGAGGTCATGAGCTGTTTTTAAGCTCTTTCCCGCTCCCGGAGCGGCGGCAGACATCGGCTGCGGCACCGGGATCTTTGCAAAGCCTTTGCTGGAACGGGGCCTTCGGGTGTTCGGCGTGGAGCCAAACAGAGAAATGCGGGAGAAAGCCGTAAAAGCCCTGTCCGAGTTTCCGGACTTTATCCCCGTCGCCGCTCCGGCGGAAGCAACGACCCTGCCCGACAACAGCGTAAGCGCCGTGACCATGGGGTCTGCCCTTCACTGGTTCGATCCGGAAAGGAATGCCGGCGGGTCCTGACCCCCGGCGGGCTTTTCTTCTCTGTGATCAACGCCAGAGATTACGAAGACCCTTTCACGAAGGCGCAGCACGCCCTTTGTGAGCGTTTCTGTCCCAGATTTTCCTCCCTGCGGCACGGGCTTTTGCCGGGCGTTCCGCCGGGAAAAAGGGGCGTCTCCGGAGGTGTGGAGGAAAAGGCGGAACGCCTCCGACCCGGCTTCCTGCAAAATAAGAACGATTTTGCAAAAAAGAGCAGGATCCATACACAAAATGACCGGTTTGTACAAATTGGTATGCTTGACGGGTTTTTAAAAATCGTGATACCATAAAAACAGGATTTTAACCCATAAAAAGGAGGAGCTTTTCATGCAAAAACTGTGGATCCGTTCTGCTCCGGAGGGCTGGGCAGAAGGGCTGAAGCTTTTAAAAGACGACCTTTCCTTTACGCTGGATCCGGCGGGACTTCCCCTTACCGTATCGGTCTCCGATGGGCTGACCGTCCGTTTTGACGGGAAGGAGGCGATCCTGACCTGCCGGGAAAAAGTACACTTTTTCCGGGGGACGGCGCTGCTTCTCCATGCGCTTTCCAAAGGGGAAAAAACATTCACGCTGGAGGAAACGCCCGGGTTTGAGCGAACCGGCGCCATGTTCGACATGTCCCGGAACGCCGTCTTAAAGCCGGGAAGCGTCAAGACCCTGCTGCGGAAGATGGCGTGCATGGGCTTAAACGCCGCCATGCTTTACACCGAGGACACCTATGAGGTACCCGGATACCCCTATTTCGGCTATATGCGGGGCGCCTATTCCGCCGCAGAGTTAAAAGAGCTGGACGACTATGCGTTTTCCTTGGGCATCGAGCTGATCCCCTGCATCCAAACGCTGGGGCATTTGAAAAACGCCCTCCGCTGGGAGAAGATGCAGTCGATCTCCGACACGGCCAGCGTCCTTCTCTGCGACGACGAAAAGACCTACCGATTCATCGAAGCCATGATCACCTCCATCACCGGTTCCCTCCGTTCCAAAAGGATCCATGTAGGCATGGACGAGGCAATGGATCTGGGGCTGGGGCGTTTCCTGCAGCAGCATGGCTATGAGAACGGCTTTTCCATCATCCGCCGGCATCTGAACCGGGTCATGGAGATCCTGCGCCGTCACGGGCTGCACCCCATGATGTGGAGCGATATGTACTTCCGGCTGGCTTCTAAGACCGGGGACTACTACGACCTGGAAGGGCAGGTGCCGAAAGAGGTCATCGAAACTGCTCCCAAGGACATGGATCTGGTCTACTGGGACTACTACCACGAAGACGAAGGGTTTTATGAGGAATACATCAAGCGGCACAAAGAGTTCCCGGGGCGGGTGGTCTTTGCCGGCGGGCTCTGGAGCTGGAGCACCATGGTAATCCACAACGGTCACGCCCTCCGCACCTCCATCCCCGCCTTGAAGCAGTGCCGGAAGCAGGGCGTGGACGAGGTCTACGCCACCATCTGGGGCGACGACGGGGCGGAGTGCACCCAGATGTCCTCCCTTCTGGGGCTGCAGCTTTATGCGGAATACACCTTCTCCTCCGACGTATCCATGGAGCTTTTAAAGGATCGGTTCGCCGCCTGCACCGGAGAGGATATGGGTGCGTTCCTCGCCCTGAGCCGCATGGACGTGCTGGAAGAAGCGCCGGCAAGTGATCCCCTTCCGCCGGATGAAAGCTATGCCACCCGGGAGCTTTTATATAACGATGTGCTGCTGGATCTGTACGGGAAGAATTACGAAAACCGCAACCTTCGGGAACACTATCAGGAGCTTTCCGGAAAGCTCAAGGCATACGGGGAGAAAAGCCCCGGCTGCAGGGAGATCTTTGCGGCAGCCTCCCTTCTGGCAGATTTCATGACGGACAAGTGCGGGATCTCCTCGCAGCTCCGCAAGGCGTATGAAGCAGGCGACCGGAAAACGCTCAAAGAGCTGGCGGACGTTGCCCTTCCCGCCCTGAGCCGGAAGGTGGAAGCTCTCCGGGCGGCATGGCGGGAACAGTGGTTTGCTTACAATAAGCCCTTCGGCTTTGAGCTTCTGGACATCCGCTTCGGCGGGATCGCCGCCCGGCTGGAGACGGCGGCGGTGCGGATCCGGGAGTATCTGAACGGTGACACTGACCGCATTGAGGAGCTGGAAGCGGAGCGTCTGCCTATGGACTCCGTTTACGCCTGGGCCAACATGCTTTCGGGCAGCACCCTTTAAAAGTGGGACTTTCAAAACCGGGCAGGTCGTCCTGACTGCGGAAAGCGCCTTCTGCCCTTGACAGCGGCGGAAAAACAGCGTAGAATAAACAGTGATACCAGCTTCTGCCGCCCGTTTTTGCAAAGCTGGAACAAATCATTGGAGGAATTACGGAATGGATTTCAAAAAAGTCCGCACCCGGTTTGCACCCAGCCCCACCGGCTATATGCACATCGGTAACCTGCGTACCGCACTTTACACCTATCTGGTGGCAAAAAAGAATAACGGCACCTTTATTCTCCGCATCGAGGACACCGATCAGGCCCGCTATGTGGAAGGCGCCGTGGACATCATCTACAACACCCTGAGAAAGACCGGCCTGATCTGGGACGAAGGCCACGACATCGGCGGCCCCGTCGGCCCTTATATCCAGAGCCAGCGCATGGGGATGTTCAAGGAATACGCCCAGAAGCTGGTGGAAAGCGGTCACGCCTACTACTGCTTCTGCGACAAGGATCGCCTGGAGGAGCTCCACAAGATCCAGCAGGCTTCCGGCATGCCCACCAAATACGACGGCCACTGCCGCAACCTCTCCCCTGAAGAGGTGAAGGAAAAGCTGGACGCCGGGATTCCCTACGTCATCCGGCAGAAATGCCCCACCGAAGGCACCACCACCTTCCATGACGAGGTCTTCGGCGACATCACGGTAGAAAACTCCGTGCTGGACGATCAGATCCTTATCAAAGCCGACGGGATGCCCACCTACAACTTTGCAAACGTCGTAGACGACCACACCATGGGCATCACCCACGTCATCCGGGGCAACGAGTATCTGTCCTCCACCCCGAAATACAACCTCCTTTACGAGGCATTCGGCTGGGACATCCCCACTTACATCCACGTTCCCCCTGTGATGAAAAACGCCACGGAAAAGCTCTCCAAACGGAACGGCGACGCTTCCTTTGAGGATCTGGTGGCAAAGGGCTATCTGGAAGAGGCCGTCATCAACTACATCGCCCTCTTAGGCTGGGCCCCCAAGGGCGAGAACGAGATCTTCACCCTTCCCGAGCTGATCGAAGAGTTCGATGTCAGCGGCATTTCCAAATCCCCCGCCATCTTCGACCCTGCCAAGCTGAAAGCCATCAACGGCGTGTATATCCGCCGGCTGTCCCGGGAGGACTTCCTTAAGTACGCCCTTCCCTATATCCGTCAGGCCACCAAGAAGGAAGATCTGGATCTGAACCTTCTGGCCGACCTGCTCCAGCCCCGGACGGAAGCCTTCACCGACATCCCCGAGCAGATCGACTTCATCGATACTCTGCCCGATTACGATGTGGCTATGTACACCCACAAAAAGATGAAAACCAACTCCGAAACCGCCCTGGCTGCCCTGAAGGAGATCCTTCCTGCTCTGGAAGGCATTTCCGACTGGACGTTAGACAACATTAACGCCGCCATGTTCGGTCTGGTGGAGAAGCTGGGCGTCAAGAACGGCTACATCCTCTGGCCCCTGCGGGTTGCCGTTTCCGGCAAGCAGTTCACTCCCGGCGGCGGCGCCGAGATCGCAGAGCTTCTCGGAAAAGAAGAGACCCTCCGCCGTGTCCGCACTGGTATCGAAAAGCTCTCCCAGTAAGCAATAAAAATTGCGCCTGTCCGTAAAAAGCGGGCAGACGCAGTTTCTTTTTTTAAAAAAAGAAATGCAAATTCTCTTATATTTTATGCAGATTTCCGAAAAATCACGAAACAGTGGGGGTAAGTTTAGACGGATTTTCGACAATCCGCTCTTGCGCTTCTGTCCATTCAGTTATATAATAAGAATAGGAAATTGTTTTTGCGCCACAGGAGGGAACTATGCTCATCACCTTTTGCCTTGCTCTCTTGGCGGCAAAGCTCCGGCATTACCGACCGGGGCTCCTGTTTCGGTCATGGACAATCTATCCTTTGCTGGCGACGGAATGTGTCTATCTGCTGTTCCAAGTCTTCACCCTTCGGGGGGATTATCGGTTCGTGCCCTATGCCTCCCTGCTGAAAACGGCTTACATGCTGCTTTTCCTCATTCCCATGCTGGTTTACCGGCTTTACTGGCAAGGGATTGCCGGGTCGGGGCTGATCGTGGCGGGAACGGTCCTGAACCGCATCGCCATCCACGCAAACGGCGGGAAGATGCCTGTGTTTCCGACCCTTTCCTACTGGACGGGTTATGCCCGGCCGGAGGCGTTTGAAGGGGTCAGCGCCCTCCACGTTCTGGGGACAAGCGCTTCCAGATGCAAATTCTTATGCGATTTTATCGACGTGGGCTACTGCATTTTAAGTATCGGCGACCTGCTGATTCGCGGCTCTGCGTTCCTTATTTTGTTTTACACCATCCGGGAGCTTGATCGTCGGCACCCGAAAGTCGGAAAGGAGTAAGCCATGCTTGAGATCTCCCTGCTGCAGCTTGCCTGCAAGGGCATTCCCGAGGGCATTGCCTACGTCGTGGGGATGTATGCCCTGACGGGGCTTAAGATCCGCTGGAAGCAACTGTCTTTCATGTCCGGAATCCTGATCCTTGCGACTTACCTGATCCGTCTGCTGCCCATCCGTTTTGGGATCCACACCATGCTGATCCTCTTTACGGCCATCGTTGTTTTTATGGCGACCACCAAAACACCGGTGATCCGGAACATCAAGGCAGCACTTATGATTCTTGCCTTCCTCATCGTTTCCGAAATGATCAATCTTCTTCTCCTTCAGGTGCTTTACGACTCCGACTGGGTGCAGGAGATCATGGCAGACAACATCCAGAAGACCCTTTACAGTATCCCATCCACGGTGATCTTCATCCTGCTGGCGGTGGGTGCTTATTATCTGCGGGTCGTGCGAAAGCGTGATACCATTGGAAAATCTGGCGAACCGACTGGCTGAGAAGCTGGCCGCCTCTCTGGGCTATGATGCCGAAAAGCAGGCGGTGATCGCTTACGGACTAAAGGGAATCCTTCAGCTTTTGGTGCTTGCGCTGCTTTTATTGGTTCTGGGTCTTCTCTTTTCGGCTGTCGGAGCGCTTTTCACCGTCTATCTGACGGTGGCGCTTTACCGGAAATACAGCGGCGGCGGGCACGCTTCCTCTATGGAGGTCTGCACCCTGTTCAGCGGGATTATCTGCCTTTTGCTGGGACTTTCGGGAAAAATGATGGCCGCATGGACACTCCCCCTTTGGAGCAGGTTTCTTCTGCTTTTCCTCACATTTGCGGCCGCTTTCCTTATCACCTTCCAAAAAGCACCGATAGACAGCCCAAACAAGCCCATCCGCTCCCCGGAAAAACGCGGTCGGATGCGCCGGGGCTCTGTTCTGGTACTGGCCGCGGCGGTCCTTTTTGCGTGTTTCTTCGTGATCCGGAACAGCGGGTGCGGATATGCGCTGCTCCTCGCTGTTTTGTGGCAGGCGTTTACCCTGACCCCGCCGGGGGTCGCCTTTATCGGTCTGATCGACCGGATCTTTTCCGGGAAGGCGGGCCGCTCCTACTGATTTATTGGCGGAGACGCCGGTAAATAAATCCATCTGAAAGGGGTTCTCTCCAATGAAGAAAATCAACGCAAAGGTCTTAGGGGCAATCGCTACGGCAGCTTCCCTGTTTGCGGCGCTTCTTGCTTCCTCGGCCTGCTTCTTTTTCATCTGCCAGCCGGAAGAACCAGAGTCCCTGCGGGACGAGTAACTCCTTTCGCAGAGACGTCCGCCCACCTTTTTCAAGAAGGCGGGCGGATTCCCTTTTCACCGATAGAAAGGATCCGACATGACCGCCTATGTGGACAACCGGAACAGCAAGATCCGGGAGCAGCTCTCAATCTTAAAGCTTTTCTTCATGCTGTTTACCGCCATTGCCTTTTTCCAGTACTGCTTTGAGGAACAGCGCTTTTTAAAGCTGATGCACAACGCCCCGCTGATTGTTCTGATCCTGGCCTTGGGGTGCGGTGCCATTTATGCAGGCTGGCACTTCCTGACCGCCAAGCGGACGACGGGGGACCGGCTGGTCAAATGGTGGAGCTTAGGGGTCATGCTGGTGCTTGCCACCTGCTGCGTCTGGATGACCGGGGTGCAGAACAGCAACTATGAGTTCCTTTACCTGATGGCCGTCCTGATTGCCACCATCGAATACGGCAAACGGGAAGGGATGACCTTAGCCATCTCCGCTTCGGTGCTGATCCTGGTCACCGATCTTTTAGTCGTACGGGACGTGACGGTCAACGACACCTTCGAAGACGACATCGTCCTCTGCAGCATCTTCCTCATTATCGCCTACACGCTGGGCTACTATGTGGAGTGTGAAAAGGAACACATCACCCGACTGGAAAGCCTGGTTCACTTAGACGGCCTGACCGGCCTTTACAACTACCGCTACCTCAGGGACATCCTGATCCGGCAGGTAGACGATTGCACCAAACGGGGCATTTCCCTCGCTCTGATCATCGTGGACATTGACCACTTCAAGCAATATAACGACCTCTTCGGCCACCAGACCGGCGACATTGTCTTGCGACAGCTGGCAGACCTGCTCAAAAAAGAAGCCGGCTCCGATTACATTGCCGCCCGGTACGGCGGGGCTTCCTTCGCCCTGCTGATGCCGGATACCGATGAACGCTGCGCCATCGAAAAGGCGGAGAAGATTCGAAAAGGCTTCGAGGAGCTGCACATCGAAAAAGAGGAGTACCTTCCCGACGGGAAACTGACTGTTTCGGTAGGACTTTCCGTTTTTCCCGCCAAAGCCGCCAATGCGATCCAGCTGTTCGATAACGCCGATGAAGCCCTCTACCGGGCAAAATTTCTCCAGCGGAACCGGGTCGAAGCCTACTACTCCATCTTATACGACATCCAGGGTTCCCTTTCCGGGGAGCACCGGGATATCGTCGCTTCCATCAAGACCCTCATCGCCGTCATCAACTCCCGTGACAACTACACCTATACCCACGTTGACCGGGTAGTCACCTACTGCAGGCTCTATGCGGAGGCGACCCATATGAGTGAGGAGGACAAGCGCACCCTGATGTACGGTGCTTATATGCACGACATTGGGAAGATCAACATCGACAAAAACGTCCTGATGAAAACCGGGAAGCTCACCGACGAAGAGTGGGCCGCTCTAAAACGGCACCCCGTAGACGGCGCCAACGTGATCCAGAACATCGACTCTTTAAAATCCGTTATGCCCCTGATCCTTCAGCACCACGAACGTTACGATGGAAGAGGTTACCCCTACGGTTTAAAGGGGGAGGAGATTGGCCCGCTGGCACGGATCCTGTCAGTTGCCGACAGCTTCGATGCCATGACCTCCAACCGACCCTATCAGCCCCGGAAGACCTATGAGGAAGCCTACGCCGAGCTGCGGCGCTGCGCCGGGACCCAGTTCGACCCGGAGATCGCCATTTCCTTTATCCACATCATCCAGAACTACCTGCGGCATTCCGCCGTAATCCCCAGCGCCCCGGAGCGGCTGCTGGAAAAGCTGGACGAAGCATAAAAAACCGCCTGCAGGGAGATCTCCCCGGCAGGCGGTCTTTTGCTTCCGTTTCCATTGAATTTTGGAAAAGGAAAGCAGCAAAGGAAACGAGTCACTCCCCGGCATACTGCGCCAAGATGGTCAAAGCGATGCGCACGCCGTCTACCGCAGCGCTCATGATCCCTCCGGCGTAGCCTGCCCCTTCCCCGCAGGGATAAAGCCCGGCAGCTGCGGCAGACTGCAGGTTTTCCCCCCGGGGGATCCGGATCGGGCTGGAGGTCCTTGTTTCCGGGCCGGTCAAAACGGCGTCGGGCGCATCGAATCCCGGCAGCTTCCGGCCGAAATTCCGAAGCCCCAGCCGCATCATCGCCGCAACCTGAGGCGGATAGAGCCGGTCAAAGTCCACCGGCTCCAGCCCCAACGCATACGTTGGCGTTACGGAGCGAAGCTCTAAGCCCTTTCTGCCTTCCAAAAACGCTTCGACGGTAGCCCCGCACCCCCGGTAGGTGCCGTTTGTCAGTTGGAACGCCCGGCGCTCCAGCTCCTCCTGAAATGCCACGCCGGCGAACACGCCGCTGCCGAAGTCCTCCGGCCCAACGGACACCACCAGAGCGGCGTTTGCATTGTCGCCGTCCCGGCTGTACTCGCTCATGCCGTTGGTCACGACGCCATAAAGCTCCGATGCCGCCGGGACTACCGTCCCTCCCGGGCACATACAGAAGGTGTAGACGCCCCTTTCCCCCTGCCGGTAAGAAAGCTGGTACTCCCCCGGCGGCAGGGCCGGATGCCCCGCCAGCTTGCCGTAAAGCCCCCGGTCGATGGCGCTCTGCCGGTGCTCGATCCGGGCGCCTACGGAAAAGGGCTTGCTCTCCATGGGGATCCCCGCTTCCGCCAGCATCCGGAAGGTGTCCCTTGCGCTGTGCCCTACCGCAAGGATCAGGCAGGACGCCGCCATGGGCTGGCCGTTGACGGTGATCCCCGCAAGGCGGCCGTTTTTCACCGTGATCCCATCGAGTTTTGCGTGGAACCGCACTTCACCCCCGGCTTCGATCACGCCCTGCCGGATGGAGCGGACGACGCCCCGGAGCCGATCGGTGCCGATGTGGGGTTTCGCCTTCCGAAGGGTCTCCGCCGGGGCGCCGTGGGCGGCGAACCGCTCCAGCACATAACCGCACAACGGATCGTGGATCCGGGTGGTCAGCTTTCCATCGGAAAACGTACCGGCGCCCCCTTCCCCGAACTGCACGTTGCAGGCGGGATCCAGTTCTCCGCTGCCCCAGAAGTGTTCCACCCGCATGACCCGCTCTTCCACAGGGCCGCCCCGCTCCAGCACGATGGGACGAAGCCCCTCTCTCGCCAGCAGATCCGCCGCAAACATCCCCGCCGGCCCGAATCCGGCGATGACCACCGACCCGGGCAGCGGCTCCGTCCCCCGAACGATCCGGAAGGGCTCCGTTTCCCGATAAAGGACGTTGAGATCCCGTTTGGCAGCCGCTTCCTCCTCCCGACGGCTCCTGAGCTTCACCGCCACGGAATGGACCATGCGGATATCCGACTGTTTCCGGGCGTCCAGAGAGGTCTTGGTGACGTGGGCC
>ENA-UOOA01004491-UOOA01004491.1-human-gut-metagenome-genome-assembly--contig:-P61old-NODE-4491-length-15799-cov-9.812055_pt1 | contig 15799 bp, 15 predicted proteins | sample MGYA00242467_ERZ724014 | MGnify/ENA metagenome assembly ERZ724014
TGTTCCGCCGACCGCCCCGCCGATTGTTCCGCCGATTGTTCTGCCGATTGTTCCGCCGCCGTGCCCGAGGTCTCGGAACTGGTCGTCGGCACGGGAGAGCACGAATGCTACACGCCCGAATACCGCGCCCTGACCCGTGATTTTTACCTGAAATTTTGACGGCACGCGAAAATAAGCTACATTTGTGAAACCGCAATAAAATTTTCGGACCATGAAATTCAGACTTTTGGCATTTGCCCTGCTGCTTTCGGGCGGCGTCTCGGCCCAGAACCCATACATCTCCCTTCAGGGCGCGAACGAAACCGCCGGCGGCCTTACCGTCGCCCAGCCGCGCACGATCCTCGCCGTCGACGTCACCGTCGAACACGACGTCACCTTGAGCGGACCCTATGCGCGTTATGCGCAGAAATACCTCGGGGTGCGCGCTCCGCTCACCGACAAGACCGTGTGGAGCGTCACCGGGGCGCAGATCGCCCTGCTCGACGGCGACACCTACCTCAATGCCGCGGCTCCGGCTCCGGCCTCGACCCGCGTGCTGTCGCACACCGCCTCCGAAAACAAGTTCGCGCGCTTGCAGCCGGACAAGACCGACATGACGACGCCCGCGCTGGAGGACGCCGCGCGCACCGCCGCCGCGCAAATCTTCTCGCTGCGCCGCCACCGCATCGAGCTGGTCACGGGCGAAGCGGGCGAGAACGTCTTCGGCGAGGGCCTGAAGGCCGCGCTGGAGGAGATCGACCGTCTGGAGCAGAGCTATCTGGAGCTGTTCCTCGGCAAGCGGATCGTCTCGACCGAGACCCGCCGCTACGTGGTCTGCCCGCAGGCCGACAAGAAACAGTATATCGTCTGCCGCTTCAGCCCGGCGGCCGGACTGCTTCCCGACACGGACCTTTCGGGCGACATCGTGCTGTTGCAGATCGAACCTTCGGGCGCTGCGAAGAGTGACCTCGAGGCCGGTCCGAAGGAGACGCAGGTCGTGGCGTGCCGCGTGGCCGATCCCTCGACCTGCATCGTCGTCTCGGGAGGCCGCGAGTATGCCCGCGCCGTGCTTCCTGTTTTCGAATTCGGCCGTACGATCAACGTCGCCCTGCCGCGCCGCAAATAACCTTCCGATGGATTTCACCTCCCGCATGGCGGCGCTGCTCGGGGCATTCCGCCGCGAGCGCAACGGCGCCGTTGCCGATTCGATGCGCTTCTACGGCGCACCCTGCGGCCTGAACTACGGCGTGAGCCTGCCGACGCTCCGCACGCTGGCGCGGGCTGAGGCCGTCGATCACGATTTCGCCAAATATCTCTGGCAGCAGGATGTCCGCTGCCTGCGCCTTGCCGCGCTGCACATCGCCGATCCGGCGCGCCTTACGCCCGGGGAGTTCGCCTTCTGGGGCGACGGGCTTCTCAATTCCGAAATCGCCGCGGAGGCCGCCTTCGCGCTGTTGAGCCGCATCGGGGCGTTCCCCGAACTGTTCGCGGCGTGGATTGCGCCCGATGCCGGGTGGCTGCGGCAGTATGCGGCCCTGATGGCCGCGGCCCGCGTTCCGCATCCTTCTCCGGCGTGGGCCGTTCCGGCTGCGGCCGTCGTGCACGGGGCCGCTGCGGCCAGCATCCCGGAAGCGCACCTGCTGGCTCATGGCGCCGTGGCGCTGTTCACGGCCCTCGGGACGCGAAACGAAGAGAACCGGCAGGCGGTTCTCCGCGCGGCCGGCTCTCTGGGTCAGCTCCCTGCCGAAGACTGCGTCCACGAGGAGCTGGCCTGGCGACTGGAGGTTTAGGGCTGCATCACCTGTTCGCGCTTTTCGAGTTCGTTCAGCACGTTGATCAGGTGTTCGTACCCCACGCGGCCGCTCTCGCGCCACAATACCTCTCCGCGGCAGAAAAACATCAGCGTCGGGACCGACATGATGTTGTAGCGCCGTATGATTTCACGCATCGAGGGGTCGTCGATGTCCGCTTTGTAGACGTCGACGCGGCCGTTCATCCGCTCCCGAAACTTGTCGATGGCCGGCATCATCATCCGGCACGGCCCGCACCAGGTGGCGAAGAAGTCTACGAACGTCAGCGCGTCCCGCCAAATGATCTTGTCAAAGTCCGTCATGGTCATATCTTCCGATCAGTTTATTTCCACCCACGATATTCCCGCATAGTTCTTCTCCGCAAGTTCCTTTTCGACGTAGCTGATCGTGCGCCGCAGGCCTTCGACGAGCGGCGTGCGGGGCGCCCAGGCCAGTTCGCGCCGTGTCGCCGAGATGTCGGGCGTGCGGCGGCGTATGTCGTCGATACGCGCTTCGGCGTGGACGATGTGCGAGCTGCTGCCCGTCAGGGCGATGATCTTCTCGGCCAGCGAGCGGATCGTCACCTCGTGACTGCTGCCGAAATTGGCCGTGCGCGTCGTCTCGGCCGGCGGGGCCTCCATCAGCCGCACCAGTCCGTCGACCACGTCTTCCACCCAGCAGAAGGTCCGCAGCTGCTCGCCGCTGCCGTTGATCGGAATGTCGCGGTTCTGCAATGCCGCCACGATCATCTTCATCACCACGCGCTGGTCCATCAGGTCGGCGCCGCTGCCGTAGGTGTTGAAGATGCGCGCGATGCGTGCGTCGACCCCGAATTCATACTGGTAGGCGCGGTGCAGGGCCTTCCCGGCCCGTTTGCCTTCGGCGAGGGTGCGGTGTGTCGGACAACCGTCCGCCGCCTCGACCGAGGTGTCGCGGTATCCCGTGCCGTAGATGTCTCCGGTGGATGCGTAGAGGATGCGTGCGTGCTCCGAACGGGCCGTGTCGAGGGCGTTTATCGACCCCAGTATGCTGACCTTGAGCGACTCGACGGGCAGCGCCTTGTTGTAGCGCACGCGCGAGGGCGCCGCGAGGTTGTAAATCTCGTCGCAGCGGATGCCGAATGCGTTGACGATGTTGTGGCGGACGTACCGGAATTCCGGGTGCGGCGGCATGTCGCGCAGCAGCGGCGAATCGGCGGTGTCGCGTATGTCCACGCAGAAGACTTCGTGCCCGTCGTTCAACAGACGCAGGCACAGGTGGGAGCCGATGAATCCCACGCCGCCCAGTACGACTATTCTCTTTTGCATTTTCTTCCCTTTTACCGGGGAAAAAGCAAAATCCATTCCATACCGGCGGCAATCCGGCCGGAAGCCCACGCGAGGTCGGAAGATTCGCTCTCCGGAACTTCTGTCGCGTTTTCAGGCGGCAGCTCGCGGTGGTCCGCTCGAAGGACAGTTACGAGCAGGCCTCCGCAGGGCGGAGCTGCGGCCTGCCGATTCACCCGAGGCGAATCGAAAATCTTCCGGCCGCGACTGCCAGAAGCCGCTCCTTTCCTTATCTGTTGTTTTTGATGTCGGCCTATTCTGTGAAAAGCGCCTTCGGGAGCTGGTCGACGCTGTTTATCGGGACTACCTCGATGCCTTTGGGACGCTTGCCGCCTTTGGCCAGATAGCCCGACACGATGATGCGCCTGAATCCGAGCCTTGCGGCCTCGCTGATGCGCTGTTCGGTGCGGGGCGCGGGGCGCACTTCGCCCGACAGGCCTATTTCGCCGGCGCAGCAGACCCCCTCGGCCACGGGACGGTCGTAGTAGGACGAGATCACCGCCGCCACGACCGCGAGGTCCAGCCCCGGGTCCGCGACCTTGAATCCGCCCGCGAAATTCAGGAAAACGTCTTTCTGGAACATCTTCATCCCCACGCGCTTCTCCAGCACGGCCAGCAGCATGTTCATGCGCCGTGCGTCGTATCCGGTCGTCGAACGCTGGGGCGTGCCGTACGCCGCACCGCTCACCAGCGCCTGCACCTCGATCAGGTAGGGCCTCACGCCGTCGGCCGACGCCCCCACGGCGATGCCGCTCAACGGCTCCTCATAGTGCGTCAGCAGGATTTCCGACGGATTGTCAACCCCCCGCAGTCCGGCGTCGAGCATCTCGAAGACCCCGATTTCGAACGTCGCTCCGAACCGGTTCTTGATGCCCCGCAGGATGCGGTAGATGTTGTTGCTGTCGCCCTCGAACTGCAACACCACGTCGACGATGTGTTCGAGTATCTTGGGACCGGCTATCGAGCCGTCCTTGGTGATGTGGCCGATGATGAAGATCGACGTTCCGGTCGATTTGGCGTATTTGAGAAGCGTCGCCGCGCATTCGCGGATCTGCGACACGCTTCCCGCCGACGAGTCCAGGAGGTCGGTGTAAATCGTCTGTATCGAGTCGATCACCACCAGGTCGGGCCGGTGTTCGGCGATCTGGGTCACGATGTTCTCCAGCAGCGTTTCGGGATAGATCAGGCACTCGTCGTTGCCGATTCCGATGCGCGCGGCGCGCATCTTGATCTGCTCGGCCGACTCCTCGCCCGAGACGTAGAGGGTTTTCAGTCCGTTCGCCGCCAGTGCGATTTGCAGCGAGAGGGTCGATTTGCCGATTCCCGGCTCGCCGCCCACGAGGACCAGCGACCCCGGGACCATCCCGCCGCCCAACACGCGGTTTACCTCGGCGTTTCCCAGATCGAGGCGGACGTGCTCGCTTTCGCGGATGTCCCTCACGCGCTGGGGCTTCGCCGCGGGCAGGGGACCCGCCGCGACCGCCGGGACCGAACCGCTCTCGCGGGCGATGATCTCCTCGGCGAACGTGTTCCATTCGCCGCACGAGGGGCAGCGTCCCAGCCATTTCGGGGCTTCGAACCCGCAGTTTTTGCAGAAAAATGCCTTTTTGACCTTTGCCATACGTCCTCCTATTTTGCGTTTGCCGAGGTGTACTCCCGGCGCACGGCCTTCGTGATTCCGGCCTCGGGGTAGAGAGCTTGGTACTCTTCGGTCAGGTCGACCGTCAGGAGGGTCTTGCTCGTGCCGTCCTCGGCCTTGTAGGCCGAGACGACGCAGGTGTACTTCATCGCCGGTTCCGGACAGTAGACGAGGATGTCGGTTGCGCCCGGGTCCTTGAAGAAGACGCCCCGCACCCGGTCCGCCTCCGCCGTCTGTCTGATCCGGAGGCGCCCGCCGTTGTATTTGGTGAATTCCAGCACGTAGCTTCCGCCCGCCTTCACGGGAGCCGCCGCTTCGATCTCCTCCCTGATCCGTTCGACCACGGGGTCCGTTTCGTTTTCCCCTGCCTTCGTCTCCGGTTCCGTGGGATCGGTGGGGTTCGTGGGATCTGTTGGATCGGTGGGATCAGTGGGGTCGGTGGGATCGGTGGGGCCCGGTTCGGGGGCCGGGAGGGTGATTTCGGCCTCGACGCGCACGACGGGATAAACCGCCGTGTAAAATGCGTCGGAATCGTCTCCGCAGGCGGCCGCCAGCAACAGCAGGCAGGCCGTGCCGTATTTCAGTTGTTTCATCATAATCCGGAATCTTCGTCGATCAGTATTACCAACACCCGTTTGTCGGGCCAGCATCGCAGCATTTCCATCCGGGTGTTGCAGATGCGGTCCTGCGAGTTGCAGTCCGCGCAGACGCCCGTTTTGGCGCAGGGGGTGCGGAATCCGGGGTGTCGCGCTACGTTCTGCGGGGCGGCGATCCGGCGGATGCGCTCCTCGGCCTCGTCGCGGTCGGCCACGATCTTGTTGCGTCCCGCCACGATGATCACCTTTCGGGGACCGAATGCCACCGGTGCGATGCGGTTGCCCACCTTGTCCAGCCAGTGCAGTGTTCCCTGCTCCGTCACGGCGTTCACGCCCGTGATGAAAAGGTCCGACAACAGCGCGCGGCGGCGGATTTCCAGCCGCTCCTCGTAGGGCTTCGAGGCGTCGAACCCGTCGAGCAGCGTCAGCCGCCCGTTGCTCCGCAGCCACTCGACGATGCCCGTTCCGCGCATCGTCATGGAGTCGCCGAACGACACGAGTTGCGGGTTTTCGGCCTCCACGACGGCCTTCATCAGGGCGAAGGCCGCTTCGGCGTCCTTCACCACCTCGGCCTCGAAACGGTGTCTCCGCAGCGCCGCGGCGCAGGCTTCCGTTTTTTCCGCAGTTCGGTTTGTCATCGGCTCCGCATTTATTTGATAAAGAACCGGTAAATGTCGTTGCCGTTGGCGTAGAGCAGCAGGAACAGAATGATGATCAGTCCGACATACTGCGCCGCTTCGAGCACCTTGTCGCTCACCTTGCGGCCCGAGATCATCTCCCAGAAAGTGAAGATCGCGTGCCCGCCGTCGAGTCCCGGGATCGGCAGAATGTTCATCACCGCGAGGATGATCGACAGGAAGGCGGTCTTCATCCAGAAGTCCTGCCAGTCCCACGTGGAGGGGAAGATGCTGCCGATGGAGATGAATCCGCCCAGCTCCTCGTACATCTTGGTTTTGGGCTGCACGATCATCTTCAGCTGGTCCCAGTAGGAGGAGATCACCTTGCCCGTCCTTTGAATACCGGCCGGAATTGCCTCCAGGAACGTATATTTCTGCGTGCGCAGCGCGAGGCCCTTGCGGATGACTCCGAGCGTGCCGTTCTCCGAGACGGGCGCTTTGAATTCAAAGAGCATGTCCCCTTCCCGCAGGACTGTCAGCAGCACCGAATCTCCGGCGTGCGCCTTCAGGTATTGGCCGTAGCCCGCAAAGTCGAGACCCGAAACGTTGTCGATGGCTACGATCTCGTCTCCCTTCCGCAACTGTGCGACGGTCGGGTTTACGACGCTGTCGATCAGAAAGGGGATGCGGGGCAGGAGGAAATTTTCGTATCCCTTCTGCTGGCGCATCGAGATCAGCTCGTCGAGCGGGAGGATCAGTTCCACCTGCCGTCCGTTGCGTTCGACCACGACGCTGCGGTCGCTTTCGGTGATGATCAGCGAGTTTACGACCTTGTTGATGTCGTCCGCCTCTTCGCCGTCGATGCTCACCAGCCGGTCTCCGTCGTGGAATCCGAGTTTGTGCCCGGCCTCGTTGAAGTTGTAGCCCCACTTGGCGTCGGCGTTCGAGAAATAGGTGTCGCCCCACGTGTAGCAGATGCCGATGTAGATGGCCACGGCCAGCACGACGTTCATCACCACGCCGGCGATCATCACCAGAAAACGCTGCCAGGCGGGTTTGGCGCGGAACTCGTCCTGTTTGACGGGCTGTTTCATCTGTTCCGTGTCCATCGACTCGTCGATCATGCCGGCGATCTTGACATATCCGCCCAGCGGCAGCCATCCCAGACCGTACTCGGTGTTTCCGCGTTTGAATTTGAACAGCGAGAACCACGGGTCGAAGAAGATGTAGAATTTCTCGACGCGGATTTTGAACACCCGCGCCATGATGAAGTGACCCATCTCGTGAATGCCTATCAGGATGGTGAAACAGAGGAAGAACTGAATGATTTTTACAAGAATGTCCACAAGCTTTAATTTTTAATTTTTTAATTGTAGGAACTCCGCCGCCAGCGCGCGGGCTTCGGCGTTCGCCTCGGCGTAATCGGCCAGGGTGGGCGAGGGGACGAATGCGGCGTGCTCCAGCGCGTAGCGGATGGCGCGCACGATGTCGAGCCATGCGCATTTGCGGGCGAGGAACGCCGCCACGGCCACCTCGTTTGCGCCGTTCATCGTGCAGGCCGCCGTGCCGCCGCGCCGCAGACAGTCGTAGGCGATGTCGAGCGCCGGGTATTTCGCGCGGTCCACTTCGGCGAAGGTCAGCTGCGGATGGTTCAGGAAGTTGAACCGCTCGCCGGGACGGTTCGCCCGGTCGGGGTACAGCAGCGCGAAGCTGATCGGCAGGCGCATGTCGGGCGTTCCGAGCTGGGCCTTGATCGCGCCGTCCTCGAATTCGACCATCGAATGGATGATCGACTGCGGGTGGAGCAACACCGAAATCCGTTCCGCCGGGGTCCCGAACAGCCAGTGGGCCTCGATCACCTCGAACCCCTTGTTCACGAGCGTCGACGAGTCGATCGTGATCTTCGCGCCCATGTCCCACTGGGGGTGGCGCAGGGCCTGCTCCACCGTGACGTTCGCCAGCTCTTCGGCCCGGAAGTCGCGGAATGCGCCGCCGCTGCACGTGACGATCAGCCTTCTGACCGGGGCGCGCTCGCCCACGAGACACTGGAAGATGGCCGAATGTTCCGAGTCGATCGGAATCACCGGGGCTTTCCGCTTCCGGGCCAGCGGCATCACGCAGGCGCCGCCCACCACGAGCGACTCCTTGTTGGCCAGCGCGAGCTTCTTGCCCGCCTCGATGGCCGCCACCGTGGGAGCGAGTCCGGCGTAGCCCACCAGGGCGTTCACCACCACGTCCGTGCCGCCTCCGGCCGCGACCTGCGCCACGGCCTCCTCTCCGGCATATACTTTGGTGTCGGTTCCCGCGAGTGCGTCGCGCAGCTGCGCGTAGTGCTGTTTGTCGGCGATCACCGCCGCGTCGGCGTCGAATTCCCGGGCCTGCCGGGCCAGTCGTTCCCAGTTGCGGTTGGCCGTGAGGACGCGGACCTCGAAGCGGCCGGGGTTTTCGCGGGCGATGTCGAGCGTCTGCACGCCGATCGAGCCGGTCGAACCCAGTATTGCGAGTCTTTGTTTCATGCGTTTGTCAGAAGACGATGTACCCCTCGGGGTCCACGGGTTTGCCGTTGTTCCAGAGTTCGAATTCGAAGAGCCGGACCTCTCCGTCCTGCACTTCGGCGTTGTAGCCGATCAGTTCGCCCGAACGGATGGTCTGGCCGGTCGTTACGAGCGACTGCGAGAGGTTCTTGTAGACCGAGATCAGGTTCCCGGCGTGTTGCAGGACCACGATGTAACCCGTCTCCGGGGTCCAGAGGCTCTGAACCACCGTGCCGTTGTCGATGGCCGTGATGCGGTCGGCGGCGGTCGCGGCGATCTTCACGCCGAAATTTCCCTGCCGGATGTCGAATTTTCCGGTTATGATTCCCTCGACGGGCGTCGCCAGCTCGATGGCCTCGCGCACCTTGCGCCGCGAGCCGCCCTGTCCGGCGATGGCGTATTCGCCGTCGCCCTCCATCTGGGCCCGCAGGAGCGAGTCTTCGTGCGAGGGCATCACCAGTACCTTGCTGATGCGCGACGAGTCCGACGAGGCGAGCACGCGCGCCACGGGCGTGCGTCCCTCCATGATCAGGGCTATGTTCTCGTTGTAGGTCAGCATGTCGTTCATCATGCGCTCCATCGAGTCGAGCCGGATGATGTTCTGCACGAGGCTTTCGCGCGAACGGTCGGCCTCGGTGCGGTATCCGGGCAGGAATTCCAGGATGGGGGAGTACGCCACCAGCGACAGCGTGAGGATGAAGAGCATCAGCATGAACGCCACCAGTCCCGCGAGGATACTCGCCGGCGAGAGGTGCATGTGCCACTCCTCGGTGTTGTCCGTGGCGTTGAGCATGTTGAACCGGCGTTTGCGGAACAGGCCGCGCCACCATGCCCGTATGGTTTTCAGAAATTTCATCTCTCCGGGTACGATTTCTCTTTGTTAACCCTACAAAGATAGGCAAATTTGCATAAATCCTTTGCGGGGCGCGCTTAATTTTTTACCTTTGTGGATGTTTTGAACCAATGTCATAAACAGATAAAATAACATGGTAAAACCCACATTACTGGTACTCGCCGCGGGCATGGGCTCCCGCTACGGGTCGCTCAAACAGATGGACGGTGTCGGTCCCAACAACGAGGCCATCATCGACTATTCGGTCTACGACGCCATCCGCGCCGGTTTCGGCAAGGTCGTCTTCGTCATCCGCCACTCCTTCGAGAAGGAGTTCCGCGAGGTCTTCTCGGCCGACCGTTTCGGCGGGCGCATCGCCGTGGATTTCGTTTTCCAGGAACTCGACTACCTGCCCGAAGGTCTTGCCGTTCCCGAAGGCCGTGTCAAGCCGTGGGGTACGAACCACGCCGTGATGATGGCAGCCGATGCGGTTCACGAACCCTTCGCCGTGATCAACGCCGACGATTTCTACGGCGCCGAGGCCTATAAGACCATCGGGGACTACCTGGCGCAGCTCGGCGAGAGCCGCAACAGCTATTGCATGGTCGCTTACGACCTGAACAAGACGCTTTCGGAGAACGGTACGGTCTCGCGCGGCGTCTGCGGCGTCGATCCGAAAGGCGACCTCACGTCGATGGTCGAGCGGACGCAGATCGAGCGGATGCCCGACGGACAGATCGTCTTCCACGACAACGGCGCCGACGAGCCTCTCTCCGAGGACACTCCCGTTTCGATGAACCTCTTCGGCTTCACGCCCGACTTCTTCACCTACTCGAAGGAGTACTTCAAAGTCTGGTTCGAGGCCAACAAGGACAATATCAAGTCGGAGTTCTACATCCCGACGATGGTCAACAAGCTGATCGGCGACGGCACGGCTACGCTCCGCGTGCTGCGTTCGGCCGCCCAGTGGCACGGCGTCACCTACAAGGAGGACAAACCCGCGCTGATGGCCGCCATCGAGAAGATGATTGCCGAGGGTAAATATCCCCGGAATCTCTGGGCGTAGTTTTCGATTCTCACGGGCATCTTTCGCCCTGCCTTGTCCGGCCCGAACGGGAAATACTTCGGTATGTCCCGTCCGGGCCGAACTGCGTTATGGCAAAATCTGCTCCGCGATAATCAAAAACCGGTTCCGCTTTAGATGCAGTCATTTCCGTAATTCTCCCGAACGGGACGAATGGGACGTACTCGAGTACTACCCGTCCGTCCCGTTCTTCACGATGCCCGGAACTTGCCAGCTCCTATTATCTCTGTCATTATAGGCCTACCTCTGCCTGTTTTTGCCACCGCCTGTATACTTCTGCCCGCCGCTCTGCCGCTCCAGCCGCTCTGCCTGCTCTGCCTGCTCTGCCTGCTCTGCCGCTCCAGCCAGCCAGCCTGCCCGCCGCCTGCTCTGCCTGCTCTGCCTGCTCTGCCTGCTCTGCCGCTCTGCCGCTCCAGCCAGCCTGCCTGCAAAAAAAGCGAGACTTTTCAAAGTCTCGCTTTTTTATTATCCGGTTTGGGTTTTCGCCAGGCCCCCCCCCGCCTTTCTGCGCGTCAGTCCAGAAAACCTTCCCGGACGAGCTGCTCGCGGATCTTGGCCCAATCGGCCACGGGATGTTTCTCTCCGTCGACGAACCGCAGCGGACATCCCAGATTGCAGTCGTCGATGTAAAGGTCTGCATGAATCTTCGGCGACGAGGTCCAGCGCTTCTGCGACGGATTTTCGTTCACGGCGTAGAGCGGAATGCCCCGGACGCGGAACCATTCCACCGCGCGGTCCAGCAGTTTTCCGTGCCGCATCGAGTAGAGGATCAGTCGGCAACCGTTGTCCGTCAGCTCTTTCAGCACGGGCGCCGCCCCCGCATCCTCACCGATCTCCGGGTAGGCATGCGTTACGACCGTACCGTCGAAGTCGATGGCTATTGTTGCGTCGTGAATGGCCATCGTTACCGTTTTACTTTATGTGCCAGCGACCGGAAGAAGAGCTTGATGCGTTTGCGGTAGCTTACTTCCTTGTAATCGTCTCCGTAGCCATATCCGTATCCATAACCGTAACCGTAGCCATACCCGTATCCATATCCGTGACGGCGGGCGCGGGTGCTGTTCAGAACGATGCACATGTTGTGGAGCTTCTTCTCGCGGTAGAGCCGCTCGATGTCGGGCAGCTGGCGCCGGTCGAGCACGCCCTCGCGTACGATGTATATACAGAGGTCCGCAAGCCGGTCGGTGATAATTGCGTCGGCCACCGACATGGCGGGCGTACTGTCGAGGAAGACATAATCGTATCTGCCGCGCATTTCGGCGATGAGCTTGTCGAGTTTGTCCGAAAGGAGCATCTCCGCCGGGTTGGGCGGCTGCACTCCTGCGTAAATCACGTCGAGATTCTGGTGGAATCCGGAGTTCTGGATCATGCTCTCCACATCGGAAACCGTTCCTGCGAGATAGCTCGTGATGCCGGTTTTGCTGTTGCTGTGGCCCAGCTGGGACGACAGGGCATGGCAGCGCAGGTCGAGGTCGATCAGCAGCACGCGCTTGCCGGCCATGGCGAGGGTCATGGCCAGATTCGTCGCCACGAAGGTCTTGCCTGCGTGCGGGTCCGACGAGGTGAAGAGAATGGTGCGGATGTCGGTTCCGGCCGAGACGCTCATAAACGTCATGTTCGAGCGCAGAATGCGGAAAGCCTCCGACAGGGCGTCGCGGCCCGTTTCGCGCACCACGATCCCGGCCTTGCCGCCGCCCTCGTGGTAGGGGATGTCGCCCAGGAACGGGGCGTTGACGTTGTCTTCGATGTCCTTGCGACCGCGGATGGTCGTGTCGAGCATGCCGATCAGGTAGAGCAGGCCGAAGGGAATGGCCAGACCCACGATCAGGGCGATGCCCAGAATCATCATCGGTCGGGGCGATACGGGAGCGTTGCTGCCGTAGGCGTAGTCGATCGACCGCGAGTTGCTCTCTGCCACGGCGTAGTTGAGCTGGTTCTCCTCCTGCTTGTTCAGCAGGTAGAGGAACAGTTCTTCCTTGATCTTCTGCTGGCGCGTGATGCCCAGGATGACCTTCTCCTGCGAAGGCATGGTCGAGATGCGGATGTTGGCCTGCGTCTCCTCCTTGCGCATGGCGTCGCGCTGGATTTCGAGCGTCGAGATGTTGGAGTCGAGCGACGAGATGATCGAACGCCGCACGGCGGCCAGCAGGTTGTCGAGGTCCTGAATGACGGGGCTGCGCTCCGAACTGTTCTCCAGCAGTTTCTCGCGGCGCAGGATCGCCGAGTTGTAATCTTCGATTTGCTTGGCGATGGCCGTGTTGGTTCCCGCGGCCGCCATCGCCGGAATCAGTTCACCGACGTTTTTCGGGTCGTTCAGGTAGGTGCGGATGTACTCCGCCACGTTGATCTGGTTTTCGAGCGAAAGACCTTCCGTCTTGTAGCGCGAACTTTCCGACACGCTGCGCGCGGCCTCCGAGGTGATGTCCACCATCCGGTTGTCCTTCTTGATGTCCTCGATATTGCGGTCCACGTCGCCCAGCTCGCGTCCGATAACGTCCAGACGGGCCTTGATGAACTTGCCCGTAGCAACCGATACGCGGCGCTTGTCCTCGATGGCGTCTTCGTTGTAGGCCTCGATCAGCGTGTTGATCACGTCTTCGGCGCGCCGGGGGACGGTGTTGTTCATCGAGATGGTCACCACCGAAGCCTGCTTGTTGGCCACGTCGCTTTTCACGGCTGCGCGGTAGGCGTTGGTGGTCCGTCCCAGCGAACTCTTGGTCACGCGGATCGGAACCCCGATGTAGTCGGGGGCCATGTAGAGCGACTTCTGCACCACGACCTGGCCCACGGGAGTCGGGATCGTGTCGCCGTAAGCCGCCGTGATGACGCTGCGGCTCTCGTGCTTGGTGACGAACTGGTCTTCGAATCCGCTCAACCGGATTTTGTCGTCGTCGATCGGCGTGATCTCCATTGCGAGCGACTGGTTGTCGTTGTCGTTGATGAACTTCACGTCGATCGGGGCCTGACCGTAGAGGTCGCGCCGGCGGAGCCGTTCGCTCACCGAGTAGTTGACCGTCAGGTTGAGCTGCTTGACCACGTTGGTCATCAGACGCCGCGACTGGAGGATGAATACTTCGTTGTCGACGTTGCGGCGGTTCTGGAATCCCGCCAGATCGCTGAATGCCGTGAGATCCACGTCTCCGCCCTTGCGGCTGTCCTTGACCAGAATGGTCGCCGTGCGGCTGTAAATCTTCGGGGTGCTGGCCAGATAGTAGTAGGCCGCGCAGAGACAGCATACGGTCGAAAGCACGAACCAATACCAGTTGGCGATCACCATGCGGATGATGTCGTGCAGGGTGATCGTGTTCGTCAGTTCTTCGTTGTTGGTCTGTATCTGTGAATTGATCTGTTGTTCTGCCATGGAGCCTTGCTATTTGGTGAGGGTTACGATGAGTGTCGCCACCGAAATCGCCGTTCCCACCAGCGAAAGGTAGAAATTGCGGTTCTGGCTGATCTCGCCCGTCTGCGCCTTGTACTTGTTGGGTTTCACGTATACCACGTCGTTCTGCTGGAGGTAGAAAGCCGGGGAGTTGAAGATGTCGGTCGATGTGAGGTCGAGGTAGTCGATCGTGCGCACGCCGTCCACCTCGCGCGTCACGGCCACCTCCGAACGCACGCCGTATACGGTCATGTCGCCGGCCATCGCCAGAGCGTCGAAAATCGAAACCTTGTCGCGTGTGACATCGTAGAATCCGGGGCGGGCCACTTCGCCGATGACCGAAATCTTCATGTCGGCGAACTGTACGTTGACCGTGGGGTCGTTGATATATCCGCCGTCGATGATCTTCTTGGCGATGGCCTGGGCCAGTTCGCTGCGGGTCTTGCCCTTGCATTCGATCTTGCCGATCACGGGCATTTCGAGCATGCCGTTCTCGTCGACGGTGCGCATCTGGAGCGCCTGCGAGTTTGCTGCGCCGGAGATGTTGGTTCCCGTGAGCGAATTGTAGGAGGTCGCCGAGTTGAACGGCACTGCCAGTTCGGGGTCCTTGCTGTTGACGACGATCGTCAGCCGGTCGAGCGGCTTGATGCGGATCTGTCCGTTTTCGGCGATTTGTTCGGGTGTGAAGGGCTGGGCGTCCTGCAGGTACCATACGCGCTTCTGTGCGGAGCACGAAACGAGCAGTATGCCGAGGACCGCTGTCCCGATGAGAAGGCAGAGTTGCTTCATTTTTAATAAGGCGTTGATTGTAATTACGTGCGCAAAGATATAAATTAATTCTGAAAAACAGCCGCTTTTCGAAGGTGATATTTTACAAGTATGTAGGTAATGCGTTGCCGGATACGTGTTTTTTTGCAAAAAAATCGTATCTTTGGTATCCGAAATTCAAAAAATGATAGACTGCTGCATATTCGATTTGGACGGAGTTGTCGTCGATACGGCCCGCTACCACTATCTGGCGTGGGCCGCGCTGGCTCGTGAACTGGGCTTTGAATTCACGCCCGTGCAGGGCGAAGCGACCAAGGGTGTGAGCCGCATGGCGTCGCTGGAGATCGTCCTGCGCGCCGGAGGGCTTGAGGGGCGTTTTTCCGCCGCCGAGAGGGAGCGTCTCGCCGCCGAAAAGAATGCGCGTTACCTGCGTTTTGTTTCGCAAATGACACCCGCCGAGGTGCTTCCGGGCGTGGCGGCGTTTTTGCACGACGTGCGCAGCCGCGGCGTGCGGACGGTGCTCGGCTCGGCGTCGAAGAACGCGGGGACGATCCTCGACCGGTGCGGCCTTCGGCCGCTGTTCGACGCCGTGGTCGACGGCAACGAGGTTTCGCGGGCCAAACCCGATCCCGAGGTTTTCCTGAAGGGTGCCGCCGCCGTGGACGCCGCGCCTTCCGTGTGCGTGGTCTTCGAGGACGCCGCCGCGGGTATCGAGGCTGCTTCGCGTGCGGGCATGCGTTCGGTGGGCGTCGGGGGCGGTGCGTCGCTTTCGGCCGCCACGATGCGGCTGGAAACCTTCGCGGGGTTTACGTTTGAACAATTGGCGATGAAGATCGACCGGGACTGATTGCAACCCCGGCGCAACGCCGCGGAAGGCTGCGGCCGGGGCGGTGAAACGAGCGATAAAGAGTATAGATTATGAACGACGGATATGTAAAAACCGATCCCTGGCGCCTCGTCGAGGATCGCTTCGACCCTTCGCGGGCGCTCTCTTCCGAGTCGCTCTTCGCGCTGGGCAACGGCGTGATGGGCGGCCGGGCCAATTTCGAGGAGCGTTACTCGGGCGAGACGCTTCAGGGCAATTATATCGGCGGGGTCTATTATCCCGACAAGACCCGCGTGGGGTGGTGGAAGAACGGCTACCCGGAGTATTTCGCCAAGGTCCCGAACGCCGCGTTCTGGATCGGGGTCGATGTCGCGGTCGACGGCGAGCCGCTCGACCTGGCGACCGTCGCGGAGGTGAAGAGCTTTTACCG
>ENA-UOOA01004500-UOOA01004500.1-human-gut-metagenome-genome-assembly--contig:-P61old-NODE-4500-length-15783-cov-6.276005_pt1 | contig 15783 bp, 11 predicted proteins | sample MGYA00242467_ERZ724014 | MGnify/ENA metagenome assembly ERZ724014
CGCAGACACCTTCCCCCCAAGGGGAAGGCTATATCAAAGGCGGGAATTAAATTCCAAACAGTTTGTAACAGTCCGTTGCGAAACACCCTGCGGGTGCGTTACAAGACGGGCGACGCCCGCCCCCAAGGGGGGAAGGCTATATCAAAGGCGGGAATTAAATTTCAAACGATTTGCAACAGTCCGTTGCGAAACACCCTGCGGGTGCGTTACGAGACGGGCGACGCCCGCCCCTCAAGGAGGAAGGCTTTATCATAGGCAATGATTATATAAAAACAGCAAGAATTTATAAATTCACGGCAATATTCTTATTGAAATGCGGCAAAGTTACCGTTATAATTATAATATGCGGCGCAGACTAACGAAAGCGCGTAATATTATTTTAACGGAGCAGATTATGGAACAGACGAAAATCAAAAAGGGCAGAGTGACGATTCCTACGGACGAAAGTTTCGTGGAAGGGACAAAGGAAATTGCGGCGAAGTGGGGCGCGGACGCGGTGCGCGATTGCGACGGTACGCGGTTGCCCGCGAACGCCGCCGAGCTTGCGGACAAGGTGTATAACACCTATTTTATCGTGCGCGGCGACAACGTGTGGGGCAGGGCGCATGCGGACGAAACGCATCGCACCTTTCTTCTTTCCGACCGAGTGACGGCGGACGGCGACAGAGTGGAAATCAATCCGATGCGCGGATTTTTTGCGCAACAGTTCGTTCCCGACTGGGCGGAAATCGGGCGTTGGGAAGCGTACAACCGCACGACGGGCGAGAAAGTTCCCGCCGAAAACTGGCATGCGGACGAGAAGCGCGGCGTAGTGGTGATTTGCCATGCGGAAAAAAATTGCGAATACACGGTGAGCTTTCTTGCGAAAATCATCTGGCACCCCGTGCAGATTTATAACTATCTTACGAACAACTGGACGTGCGAAAAGCAGCTGATGTACGACCCCGCTTACCCCGCCACGCGCGAGTACGTGAAGCGGCACATGCAGGAATGGTGCGACGCGCACCCCGAAACCAACGTGGTGCGGTTTACCACGTTTTTGTATCAGTTCTCGCTTGTTTTCAACGAAGAGGGCAAGGAAAAGTACGTGGATTGGTTCGGCTACACGATGGCGGCAAGTCCCGCGCTTTTAGACGCGTTCGAAAAAGAGGCGGGCTACGCTTTAACGGCGGAAGATCTGATCGACGGCGGGTGCTATAACAACCCGTTCCGCACGCCTACGGCGAAATTTTTGCAATATAAAGATTTCTTGCAGCGGTTTGTTTCCGGCGTAGTGCGCGAGCTTGTGGAAATCGTACATAAAAACGGCAAGGAAGCGATGATGTTTCTCGGCGACGACTGGATCGGCAGCGAGCCGTACGGGAAATATTTCGGCGATATGAATTTAGACGCCGTGGTGGGCAGCGTGGGCGGCGGCGTTACCGTGCGTATGCTTTCCGAAATTCCGCACGTGAAATATCACGAGGGAAGATTTTTGCCGTATTTCTTCCCCGATACGTTCTTTGCCGGCAACGAAGAAAACGCGGTGGCGGAATTAAACCGCAACTGGCTGACGGCGCGGCGCGCGATGATGAGAAAACCTCTCGACAGAATGGGCTTCGGCGGCTACCTTTCGCTGGCGGCGACGTTCCCTTCGTTTATCGATCGCGTGGCGACGCTTTGCGACGAGTTCCGCTCGATTATTTCGGCGGCCGGCGAGAAGGTGGTTTCCGGCGAAGAAAAACCGTATGCCGGCGTGACCGTGGCGATTCTGAATGCGTGGGGCAAAGAGCGCAGCTGGATGAGTCACATGGTGGCGCACGAATTATGGTATCAGCAGATTTATTCGTATCAGGGCATTTCAGAGGCTCTTTCGGGCTTGGCGGTGAACGTGAAATTTATCTCTTTCGACGACATTCGCGCGCGGGGAATCGATAAGGACATCGACGTGATAATCAACGTTGGCGACGAGGGTACGGCGTACTCGGGCGGCGCGGCGTGGCGAGATAAAGAGATCGTAACGGCGGTGCGCGGCTGGGTGCGCGAGGGACATGGGTTTATCGGCGTGGGCGAGCCGACTGCGGCGACCGTAGACGACAGGTGCTTTGCGCTTGCGGATATTCTCGGCGTGGACGAAGAGAAGAGCTATACGCTTTCCGCGGATAAGTACAACATTTCGAAGAAGGCGCATTTTATCACCGAGGACGTTGCAGGCGAGATCGATTACGGCGAAGGCAAGAAAAATATTTACGCGCTTGCCGGGACGGACGTGCTGGATATCCGATTTTCCGATCGGTTTAAGCGCAACGTGAACGTGGGCGAAGTGCTGCTTGCCGCGAACGACGAAGGGCGTGCGGGAAAAGGCAGGGGCGTGTATATCGCCGGACTTCCTTACTCGGCGCAGAACGCGCGGATTTTGTATCGCGCGATTTTCTGGGCGGCGCATAAGGAAAACGAAATGAAAAAAGCCTTTTCTTCGAATCCGCTTACGGAATGTACGTACTACCCCGCGAGCGGAAAATACGCGGTGATCAACAACGCGGCGAGCGAGCAGACGACTACGTTTTACGATCTTTCCGGCGCGGCGAAGAAGATTGCGCTGGCGGCAAACGAGATTTTGTGGCTGTAAAAATCGACATTGACTGAGTATTTGTCTGAATATTGAAATCTCCCGCTCTGAAACAGGGCGGGGGATTTTTTTGATCTTCCATTGTTAAAGCGAATGCAACATTTTATCGGAGAAAAAGAGAATTGCGCCGTATTTTTATATGCTTTATATATTATATACGCGCGGGAGTTTTTCCGCCGTGGCGCACGTATTGCCGCCTGTATTGCAAAGCCGAGAAAATCAGAAAGTATAGAAGTTGCGGTTATCCGTTTTATGCGCGTGTACGTGGTTTTTCATATGCGACGTGATGCGATATTTCCCCGGCGTAGTACCCATAAATTTTTTAAAATTCTGATTGAAGTTAATATTACTTTTGTATCCGGTTTGCAGCCTTATTTCGTTGATCGAAAGCTCGGAAGAAGAAAGTAAAGCCGCAGCGCGATCGATACGATATTTATTCAGAAAATTCATTGCCGTGGTGGAAAAAACGGTTTTGAACAGTTGATTCAGATAATTCTGCGATATGCCGCAGAAGGCGGCGATTTCTTTCAGAGTGCAATCGTGATTGAAATGATCGTAGATGAAATCGATGGCGGTATTGATGTAAACGATACCGCTGATACGCTTGGTGCTTTCGGAAAAATGCTTTGCGATCAGCAAAAGCAGCGATGAAATCATAAAATTCAGACAATTACCCGCCTCGCCGTTGTTTTTAAGATGGTTTTGTATCAAAATAAGATTCTGCAAAAGCGTGCCGTTATCCCTAAGGCGGCATACTTCCGGATCGGAGGCAAGAAAGGCTTTCATCGCTTCGTCTTTCCGCTGTAAATTATATAATGTAAAATCGGAGTCTTCGCATACGTCCGAAGAAAATTCTATGTTGTAAATCTGTGTATCCGTATCGTCTACGTAAATTTTGTGCAAAACGCCGGAATCGATAAATACATACTCGTTCGGATGGAGAAGGAGATGGTGCTCTTTTGATTGTTTATCTTTATATAAAAGATGCATTTCGCCCGTCATTACGTACATAAGTTCAAGCCGTGTATGGCTGTGAAAAGACATATCGAAACTTTTGTAAAAGTGCAGATAATATCCCTTCGGGTACAACCATTTACGAAGATTGTTTTTGTTGAATACGGAGTGGCGGCTGTTTTGTTCTTTTAAATTTTCCATATTGAAATTATAACACAAATTTTGAAAAAAGACAATAAGTTAGTTTGATTTTTTTTAATTATTCTAAAAAAAATGTAAAAAAACATTCATAAGAGGCTTGCACAGGCGGATTTTTTCTGCTATAATGGCTGTGCAAAACAAAAATGGAAAGCAGGAGAAAGAAATGATGAATAAATTTAAAAAGTTTGCTTCCGTGGCAACGGCGTTTGCGGCTCTTTTAAGTTGCGGCGCGTGTAAACTGCCTGCAAGCGGCGAAAAAGGCGTGTTGAAAATTTCTTCGTTTTACGGCGGATACGGAGACACCTGGGCGCAGAAACTTGCCGAAGGGTATCGTAGCTACAATCCTTCGGTGCAGGTGAAAGTGGTGTGCAATACGCTGGTACGCGACGAAGCGGTAACTGCGGCGCAGACGAATCAGACGGATACCGATATTTATTTTATCGACGGGATCGGCGTGGGGCAGTATTGCGAAGCCTACGGTTCGTTTGCCGATCTGAGCGAAGTTTATTCGTCGACGCCGAAAACAGGCGAAAAGACGGAAGAAAAGACGATCGCCGAAAAAATTCGTTCCGAAATTGTTTCGGAAATGCAATACGGCGGAGATCAGGAAGCTTTCAAAGATAAATATTATACCGTGCCTTCGCCTTCCGGTCCGTGTTCGCTGATCCTGAACGAGGACGCGTTGAACAATGCGCTGGGAGCCGGGCAATGGGAAGAGCCTCGTACCACCGACGAATTGTTTGCCCTGTGCGAAAGAATCAAAAACGCAAACGCAACGGTGAGCGTGGCAGGCGTAAGTTACACGGTATATCCTTTTATTTATAGCGGCGGCGCGGTGGAATACTGGAGATATATGTATTATCCCTGGATCGCGCAATACGACGGCGTTGAAAAGTGGGGAGATTTCGCCGCTTGTAAAAAAGACGGAGTATATGCGAAAGAAGCATATCAGACGGAAGGAAAAGCAAAAGCTTACGCGCAATTCGAACGTCTTGTTAAACGGGCAAACGGCTATTGCGATCCTTCCAGCATGAATAACAAATACACGGCTTCGCAAAAATATTTCTTTCAGGGAAGGGCGTGTATGTATGTTTGCGGCGACTGGTTGGAACGCGAAATGGAAAACGCTACGGAGTATAAGGCGAATTTACGAATGATCCGTACGCCCGTTACTTCGGATCTTGCCGAAAAAATCGAACAGACGTATCATGTATCGCTCGGCTCTGACGCCGTTGAAAAAGACAAAACATTATCGGCGGCGGTGAAGGCTGCCGACGAGAAGCAAAACGCTTTTGCAAAGCTTGCATCCGACGCGTACGAAGAGGTGAAAAGCGCTCGCGCCGTAACGTTTACGTTGGCAAACAGCGCGGTAGGTTTTGTGCCGGCATGCAGCGTAAATATTGATTTGGCGATTGACTTTTTCCGCTATATGTATTCGGACGAAGGGGTGAAAATCGTGCTGAATGCCAGTAAAAGTTATCTGCCCGTGATCAATGCGAACGAAATTTCGGCAGACGGCGAAATCAGCGGATTCCGCGTTTCGGTGAACGGGATTTCCGGCGGAAACACGAAGTATATTTATTCTTCTTCGAAAGATCCCATCCGTTATCGCGCGGGGTTGGATTTGTATATGGGGAATGAAAAACCGGAAGTGGCGATGGGTAAGAAAACCGGCGCGATGAGCGCAGCGGAATATCTGCAACGCGAGATGAGATTGCTCGACGAGAAGTGGAGCGATTACATGTACAGCATCGGATAAAATAAAAACGGAATAAAGCTGAAAGCGATTCTCTCCGTAAGCGAAAAAATCGCAGGAAGAAAGCGGCGGAAGGATTAAGCGAAGAGGAAAATAAGATGTACGGAAGCGGAACGGGAACAGAAAATATCATGCCGAACAACGACGGTTTTCGGTCGCGGCGGGTGAAACGCGGCTTTTTCATCGCCGGAATGCTCAGCGTGGGGGTGATACAGTTCCTGGTGTTTTGGGTGTACGTAAATTTCAATTCGATTCTCATGGCATTTCAAACCCGTACGAGGACGGGCGTGCAATGGGGCTTTGAAAATTTTACGAGATTTTTCAGAGAAGTGAAAATCCCCGAAATGGAGCTGGGACTTGCGCTGAAAAATACAATGCTTTTGTTTGCGGTGGGCACGATAATCGGCTTACCTTCATCGGTATTGTTTGCTTATTATCTTTATAAAAAAGTACGTTGGGCCGGATTTTTCCGCGTGGTGTTTTTCCTGCCGTCTATCATTTCCGCCGTGGTGTTGGTGGGGTTGTTTAAATACGTAATGGCGGTGCAAGGGCCTATCAACGGATTCTTATCTTTGATAGCGGGGCATCCCGTGGAAACGGAGTGGCTGACGGATGACAATCTTGCGATGAAAACGATTTTGTTTTACGTGTTCTGGACGGGCTTCGGCGGCAATATCGTGCTTCTTACGGGGGCGATCCACAGAATTTCGCCGGATATACTCGAATACGCAAAAATCGACGGCGCGGGAATGACGCGAGAATTATTTCAGATGATTATTCCGCTGATATGGCCGACGATTTCCACGATGATCGTGCTTGCCGTGGCGGGGTTGTTCACGAATTCCGGCCCGATTCTGCTGTTTACGGAAGGACAGTATAAAACAATGACGCTCGGCTATTTTATCTTCGATCAGGTGCAGGGCGGACAGTACTATTATCCTTCGGCGATCGGACTGATTTTTACGGCGATCGGGTTTCCGTTGGTGCTGATCGTGAAATATCTGCTCGGAAAAATAGCGGAAGACGTAGAATATTGAGGGGGACGGTGCGGTGAAAAAAGAAATCGTCAGACGGTCGAAAGCCGAAAAAATCGTATTAACCGTAGTGTTCGCATTTTTCCTTATCTATGCGATCACCTTGATTTTTCCGTTCGTCTGGGCAATCTTAAGTTCGCTGAAGACAGACGACGAATATTTCGAAAAAATATTTGCCTGGCCGAAAAAATGGCTGTTTTCAAACTATCTGCGCGCCTTCGAGGAATTTAAAATCGGTAGGACAACGATGATCGGCATGATCGGCAATAGTTTATGGCTCACTTTTGCGGGAACGTTCGCGGCAATTATGGTTTCAAGCGCGATGGCGTATATCGTGGCGAAATATCCGTTTTGGGGAACGAAGGCGATATATAACACGGCGATTTTCACGATGATTATTCCCATCGTAGGGAATTTGCCTTCGATGTATAAACTGGTAACTTCTTTGGGACTGAATAACCCCGTAGGCATTATGGCTTTGTATGCGGGCGGCTTCGGGTTTAACTTTATTATTTTGCACGGGTTTTATCGCTCGGTGTCGTGGAGTTATGCGGAAGCGGCGTTTATCGACGGAGCAAGCGACTTGCAGGTATACCTGCAGGTGATCTTGCCGCAGGCAAAGCCCGCTTTGGTATCGATTGCGATTTTGAGCTGTATAGGGATATGGAACGATTACTACACGCCGTTTTTGTATCTGAAAGCCTATCCTACCCTGGCGTTGGGGATTTATCAATTCGAAATCGAAATGAATTATCTGAGCAACGTACCCATTTATTATTGCGCGATTTTGCTTTCTATGTTGCCTATTCTTATCGTGTTTTGCTTATTTCAGGAAACGATTATGGAAAATACCGTTGCCGGCGGGCTGAAAGCTTAGAGCAAGCGGTAGGATCGTTTAAAAAAAAGCTTGAGAATAAAAAAAGGCAAAGCCTTTATTTAATAAATTATTCAGGAGGAATTGTATGAAACTCAAAAAACTTGCAGGAATCTGTTGTCTTCTTGCCGCGGGAACGGGCTGCGCGATTTTCGGCGCATGCGCCGGATCGGGAAACAAGCCGGATGACGGAGGGAAAACTCCTTCGCGTATTACGTCCGACTGGAAAACTATGCCGGAAAATACGAACGAAAACCTGAAATACTTCGGGTATTTCCACAGCGACGGATTCCGGTCGCAAGGCTCGTATATAGACGAGATCGTTGCGCTGGAAAATTCCAACGTGCTGATGATTAACTCTTGCTTCGATAATTCGAAGGCGGCGGAATGGCTTGCGAAAGCCAAGTCGGTAAATCAGAAAGTGATTTTCTCGGTACACGGCTTGTTTGAAGGCGGAGAAATAAAAAAAGCCAACAGCGCAACGTTGCTTGATGATTACGAGCAGACGCTTTCCGGATTAAAAGCGGCCTTGCAAAGCTATATCGACGACGGTACGCTATTGGGATTCTATTTCGACGAGCCGGCATGGAACGGACTGAAAGAGACCGATTTCCGCACCGTTACCAAATGGATCAGGGATAATATACCTTCGATTAAGGTGATCACTACGATGACAACCAGCGATATAGGAATGTCGAAAACGGAAAATTATCCGGAAATTAACGCTTCGTATAACGAGTATTGCACCGACGTGATGTATGATTATTACGGAAAATGGAACGATGAAACCCGCCTTACGTATCTTGAAAAATTGAAGAGTAAGGCTACCAACGAGCAATGGATATGGGGCTGCGCAACGGGTTTTGCAGACAATGCGGAGCAAACCGACGAATTGTATAACGCGATTCGCGGGATGTATACCGAAGCGATACAGGAGAAACGCTATGCCGGCATCGTAAGTTTCTCTTATGCCGACGGATTGGAAGGCGATTGGGGATACGGCTTACATACGTTTCTGAATGACGACAGCGAATATTACGATCTGGACCTGAGAAAACTGTACACGGACATCGGCCGCGAAGTTATCGGAGAAAAACCTTATGATTATTCTTCGATGATCAATCTTACTTTGGTGGCGCCTTCCGAAATTTATGAGTTGGGCGAAAAAGTCGATTTGCCTGCTGCGGGAGCGGTGGACGGCTACGGCAACGAGCTTTCCGTATCGTATAAAATCGTGTCCCCTTCGGGCGAGGAATTGCCGGCGCAACCGTTTACGGCAACGGAAAGCGGTAAATACGAGGTGACCGTGACCGTTGAGAAAAACGGAAAAACCGTGAAGAAACAGTGTTACGTTTCCGTTCGGCGGAAAGGCGAAATCAGCACGTTTGACGACAAGGCGAATCTTGCGGACGCCGGCGGAACGGATGCCGATACGTGGTGCTGGCCGAGACAAATCGACCATACGTTCTACCGCACGGGCGGCGGATCGCTGAAAGTAACGCCGCACGTGAAAGACGGTACGTGGCCGCGCATTATCTTCGAACGGAACGGCTATCAACTGTGGGATCTTTCGAATGCGGGGGAAGTGTCTATGTGGGTATACAACACTTCGGATACGCCGATCGAAGGATTTTCTCTGATGGTGAGCGACGAGAATCTGGACGCTAAGCAAACCGTTTATTCTACCGTTACGTTGCCTTCGAAACAGTGGACGGAAGTGAAAATAAGCGTGGACGCGATTAAAGCCGCGAAACCTACGCTGGATCTTACGAAAGCGACCGTATTTTACGGAAATTCCGCATCGGATTACAAAAACAGAGCCGCATTCTATATCGACGACGTAACCATTTCGGAAAAAGAGGAAGAGATTCCGGGGACTATCAGAAGTTTTGAAACAGACGCGGAGTTGAGCACGATCGGCGACAACGCCGATGATATATGGACGTGGCCCGTTTCGATCAGCGAAGAACAGGCGCGCACCGGCAAGAAGTCTTTGAAAATCACCGTTCGGCGTGACGGCGGAAAGTGGCCGAACGTGGTGTTTAAAAAGGACGCGACGACGGAAAGATTCGATATTACCAAATGTAACTATATCTCGTTTTACGTGTATCTCGATTCCGATTCGAGCGAAGCGATTACTACGTTCGGATTGAAAATCAATAACGGAGAAGGCGTGAATCAAATGTCCAAAATCGTGAATTTGCCCGCAAGAACGTGGACGGAAGTGAAAATCACGAAAGCGGAAATTCTTGCGGCGGCGGCAGGGATCGATCAGACGCAGGTGAAAATTTCATATGCGAATTTCGGCAGCGATTATCCCGCGGATAAATCGAATTTCTATATCGACGATTTCGAATTTGTCGAATCCGAACAAACGCAGGAGATTAAAAACGTTCTCGATTTCGAATCGGACGGTGACGTTGCGAAAATAGGGAATAATGCCGATGATATATGGACGTGGCCCGTTTCGATCAGCGAAGAGCAGGCGCACTCGGGGAAGAAGTCTTTGAAAATCGCCGTTCGTTCGGATGGTGGCGTATGGCCGAACGTGGTGTTTAAAAAGGACGCGACGACGACGCTCTGGAATCTTACGAACATCGAAAAAATTTCCGTGTGGGTATATTTCGATTCCGATAACGATATGGAAACGTTTGCCTGGAAAATCTGCAATGATAACGGCTCCGGAGGCGAAGCGAATACGGTTACGAAAACCGTAACGCTTAAAGCGCGCGAGTGGACGGAAATTACGATAACGCACGCTGAAATCGAAGCGCTCGCTCAGGGGACAAATCTGGATCTGACGAATGCGTACGTGAAAATCGGGCAGTGCGGCGGAACGTATACCGATCGCTCGAATTTCTACATCGATGATTTTACGGCAACGGAAAAGTAAGGCAAGAAAAAGAAGTATGGACAGAACTTTATTCGGGATATTTCACACGGCATACGAACGATCGGGAGAGTTTTTTTTCCGCGCGGCGGCATCCGATTATCTGAATGTGTTTATCGTGGAGGCGGATTATAAAAGCGAACAATTCGCCGTTACGATGAACGAATTAAAAAAGCATAAAGATAAATTTGCGTTTGTCGCCATAGGAAATCTCGCCTTTTCCGTGCGTAACAACGTATGTGTGGCGGACGAGGGCGAAGAGCAGTCGGCTTTTCGCCCCGAAGCCGTATTTTTAAGCGATTATCGCGCTCGGACAGACGAGATGATCGAGTATCTGAAGAAGCACGGTTGGTACGAAAGCGTGGCAGGCTTTTATATGGACGAGCCGTTGCTTTGGAATATCAAACGGGAATGGCTGAAAGATTTTACAAAATATATCCGGACACAAGCTGCGCCCGATAAAAGAATTTTTATTTGCTTTTCGGTGGCGGGGGTTGCTCCGGAGTACTGGACGATTAACGATATTCAGCCGATTACGCCCGATTGCGCGCAGTATCTTACCGACGTGGCGTTTGACATGTATCATCAATGGAATTCCGATTATCGGGAAATTCTGAAACTGATGAAAAAGAGGACCGGGAACAGAAAGGATCTGAAAATCTGGATGATTCCATGCACCATGAATTACCGCGGCGATAAAACGGAAGAGCATTGCCTGGAGCATCTGGAAAATTGTTACCGGGTTTTGAAAAAGGAAAAAACTGCGGGCGGGCTGATGTGCTTTACGTATTATACGTTTACGGCGGAAGAAGAAGCGCTCGGCAATATCGGGCTTGACAAATTGTGCAATCCGGCGTATAATTACAAGTGGGATAGGTTGGCGGAGCGCGTACGCGAAATCGGCAGAGAGATCGTAAGCGGAAAATTCGACGCGGAACGCCGGAAAAATTAAGGCAATATTTCGCGGAAAACAGCGGTATTGAAAGGAAGAAGTATTATGAAAATGAATTTTCATGGTTTGCAGTTCGAGCGAATCGGAAATAAAATTTATCTTGTGAATTTTTGCGGGTTTGCGGGCTGTCAGGATCCGGGAAAAAAAGAATTATTCGATTTTTGCGAAATTCAGATCGCCGGGCAGAATCATGCCGAACATGCGGGGGCAAAGCAGCTGCATTCCAGCGAAACCGCTAAATTGAAGTATATTTCGTATGCGGAAACCGAAAATATGCTTGAAATCGTGCAAAGCGACGATCTTGTAAGCGTTACCACGCATTTTGAAGCATATCCCGATTGCAGAACGTTGCGGATATGGAACACGGTGAATAATCTTACCGATAAGCCGCTGATCATCGAACATATCTCTTCGTTTGTGCTGTACGGTCTTTGCGATCGGGGGACGGACGGCGTAAGAAACATGTATCTGCATCGTTTTTATAACAGCTGGCATGTGGAATGTCAGCCGGTGCGGCTGAGCTTTTATCAGCTGGGACTGTTCAACGGGAACGGGCGGAGCATGAAGAGAATCGTCGGCTCGAACACGGGGAGTTGGTCTACGAAGGAACAGCTGCCGCAGGCGATTATCGAGGACGAAGAAAAAAAGCGGTATTTATTCTTTCAGATCGAATCGAACAATAGCTGGTATTATGAGATAGGCGATACGAATAAGCTGATTTATATGAATCTCGGCGGCCCGAACGCTCAGGAAAATCAATGGAGCCGGAGGCTAGAGCCGAACGGCGGAGAATTTTCGACGGTACCTGTTGCCGTTGTTACGGGGAGCGGCATCAACGACGTTGTGGCGGAAATGACAAAATATCGCCGGCATATCATAAGACAATGCGCTCCGGATAAAAAACTTCCCACGATTTTTAACGAGTATATGCACCTTTCGTGGGATAGCCCGAACGAAGCGCGCACGGCGATCGTAGCGCCTTCGGTGGCCGGACTCGGGGTAAAGTACTACGTGATCGACTGCGGGTGGCACGACGAATGCGAAGTGCAGGATATTTATCGTATGTGCGGAGAGTGGCGTCCTTCGAAAAAGAGATTCCCTTCCGGCTTGAAAAAAACAATCGATATGATTCACGCGTGCGGCATGAAAGCCGGCGTATGGCTGGAACCCGAAATTATCGGCGCAGACTGCGAGAAAATGGAAGCATACTACGGCGACGAGTGCTTTATGCGCAGAAACGGAGAGAAAATCGTTGCGGGAAGCAGAAAATTTCTTGATTTCCGAAATAAAAAAGTGTGCGATTATCTTTCGAAAACCGTGGATATGCTTGTTCGCGACGGGGTGGATTATATCAAATTCGACTATAATCAGGACGTAGGCGCGGGGACGGAAAAAGACGCGATTTCGCTTGGCGACGGTCTTACGAGAAATGCGGCGGCTTACTTCGACTGGGTGAAATCGGTGATGGATAAATACCCGGCTTTAATCATCGAGGCGTGTTCCAGCGGGGGGCAGAGAATGGATTATAAAACGCTTTCTCTGCATCCGATCGTTTCCACTTCCGATCAGACGGATTACAGAAAATATCCGCACATCGCGGCAAATATACTCTCCGCCGTATTGCCGGAACAAGCGGCGGTATGGAGCTATCCCGTAGATTCGCCGTTTGAAATTAACGCTCAGAAAGATGAAACGCCCGAAAGCGCGAATGCCCGGATAGGGGATGAACAAGTGATCATGAATATGGTGAATGCCATGTTGGGACGTATGCATCTTGCAAGCGCGGTGCATCTGTTGGACGATAGAAAACGCAGTCTGATTAAAGAAGGCATACGCTGTTTTGATTCTTTGTCTGCCGTTAAAAAAACTGCCGTCCCGTATTTTCCGCTCGGATTCGATAATTTTTACAGCGACTGCGCGGCGGCGGGACTTGTGGTAAAAAATGCGCTGTATCTTGCGGTGTGGAATCTAAACGGAAATCATGAGATTTGCGTACCCGTTCCGGAATACAAAGTGAAAAATTTGCGGCAGATTTATCCCTCCGCCGAAAGTGAGCCGATCGGCAAAAACGGCGAACGCGCAACTTTTTTTGCGGAAGAGCATCTTCTGAAATTTACGTTGCCGTCGGGGTATACGGCACGATTTTTCGTGGCGGATCTGCAAACAAAAGGAAGGTAAACAATGCGTTGCCGGTATTATGCCGGAAAAAGACGCGCTTGTGCGTTGTCTGCCGGCAAGCGCTACGCCCGAAAATGTAAAACCACCCGCAGAGCGGGTGGTTTTAAAACTATATCGGCGGCTAATATTTTCCGTGGTTGCGCTTGAAAAAACCGCGCTGCCGCCATTCGATCAAATGATATTCGCCGTTCTTCTCGATATTGTAAAACGATACCGGCATAGGCGAGGCAAACGCCGTTTCACCGTCTGCGCCCGCCACGAAAGCGTATCCGTGCGAACATAGCGCGATCGGCGCGCCGTAGATGAATGCCGCCGCCCGCAACACCACGTTTTCCGCGCTGCCCGCCTGCATCGAAAAAGGACAAAGCACGAAATCGCTGCCGCACAGCGTGAGCGTGCGCAGGGCTTCCGGAAAATACGCGTCTTCGGCGACGGTTACACCGATCCGCCCCGCGCTCGTTTCGTATACTTTGAAAAACGCGCCGCAATTCCGCGCGCCGTCGATGGAAGAAAGCGCGTCCGATACGCCTAAAATTCTGCCGTTTTCCGCTACAACCGCCGACGAGCGCACCACTCCGCGCGTGGACGTATGATATCCGCACACCACAACGCATTTACACGCCTTCGAAAGAAGCGCAACGTCTTCAAAATACGCCGTTTCGCCTTTTAATTCGCGCTCGTAGCTCACCGTTACGTCGTCGAACAGCGGGAAAAATATGAGATCGGCGTCTTCGCCGCCCGTACGCTCCCAGAATTCGGATAGCCGCTCTTTTGTGACAAAGCAGATCTTCAATATCGCCGCGCACCCCCGTTTTTCGTTCTTCTTCATTATACGGCGGCGTACGAAAAAAGGTGCGGCTTTTTAGCGGCGTAGCGATAGGGATTTATCGCTACGCCGCAACTATATTTGCCCTATGGCAAGTTATATTGCTAACGCAGTTATATTTTGCTTTCAGCAAAGTGTTATTTCTCTCTTCGAGAGAAGTTAAGGCAAATATAATATAACTTCGGCTGAAAGTCGAAATATAACTTTTAGACTTGTTCTGAAAATATAACTGTTTGCAAAGCAAACAATATCACTTTACTAAAAACTCAATTTATGGTATAATAACTACATGAGTGAAAGCATTATAAGAGAAAAAGCAAAAGAATTTGCAAAAAACATAGTATTCCTTACAAAGGAAATCAAGATAAATAAAAAAGAGAGTGTATTATCCAATCAATTACTACGTTCAGGAACAAGTATCGGCGCAAATATCCACGAAGCGCAATACGCACAAGGAACGGCAGACTTTATTTCAAAGCTAGAAATAGCATTAAAAGAATGTTTTGAGAGCGAATATTGGTTAGAACTATTATTTGAAACAGGTTATATAGAAGAAAAACAATATAAAAAACTTAATAACGATTGTGGGGTTATAAGAAAAATGCTAATTTCTTCTTGTAAAACCTTAAAGGCAAAAAATGATTAGCGTTTCAAAACATTACGATTTACTTATAGAAAACGGCAACGATCCTGTTTTAGACGGGAAATTATTATCCGAATATATGAACAAGTGGGATGGAGAAGAATTTATCAATCTTCTTGGCTTGGATAAAAATAAAACTGTTCTCGAAATAGGTTGCGGTACGGGTAGAATTGCTAAAAAAATCGTTGATTTATGTAAAATATACGTTGGAATAGACGTTTCGCAAAAAACGATAAACGTAGCAAGAAATCATTTTAAGAAGGAAACAAACGCAACGTTCATTTACGGTGATTTTCTCAATTATGATTTTACTAAAATGTATGACGTGATTTGTTCCACATTAACTTTTATGCATATTCAAGATAAAGAATATGCTCTAACGAAAATCTTCAGTTTGCTAAAACAAGACGGCAAAGCGGTATTATCGATAGATAAAAATCAGCAAACTTATATAAATACCGGTTATAGCAGAATTACGATTTTTCCAGATACCCCGAATACAATATGTGGGCTTTTGAGACAGATAGGGGTTACTAATATAGAGGTAAAGGAAATAGAATTTGCCCATATAATTAGCTGTATAAAAAATTGAAGTATAGCACACTATACTTTGCAAGCAATGTCGTGTGTTTTTGCAAAGCAAAAAAGACAAAGGGTAGCAAAATTTGCTACCCTTTTACAATGTACTAAAAAATCCCTAATGGGGACGCGCTTTGCGCGGACACCTTTCGTTTTTTGGCGTTTTATATCGTTCGAAGGGGGTAGTGGGCGATTTTTCGCGTTTTTTTCCCGAAAGATAAGCGAAAAGGGGAAGACGAGGCTGGGAGTTCGATTTCACGCTACTCATCGAATATGAAACTGCCCCTT
>ENA-UOOA01004520-UOOA01004520.1-human-gut-metagenome-genome-assembly--contig:-P61old-NODE-4520-length-15728-cov-5.839916_pt1 | contig 15728 bp, 9 predicted proteins | sample MGYA00242467_ERZ724014 | MGnify/ENA metagenome assembly ERZ724014
GGGCATCTTCATATGCCATTGTATTTTATAGGGACATTTACTGAATATCCCTAAAGAGCGTTGGTAGTGTGAAAAATAGAGTTAAATCATTTATTAATATTAAGAGATGTTATTGTATGAAAAGTTTATTTACTAAGGCTTTATTACTTATGCTCTCTTTGTGCCTCATGTCGTTTATGACGGTGGCTCAAGGGACGATTAAAGGAAAAATTGTTGATTCTCAAACGAAAGAACCTTTGGTTGGGGCGACAGTGATGCTGGAGGGTACTTCGGAAGGCGTAGCTGCCGATCTGGATGGTAGTTTTACCTTGAAGACCGGTCAGACGGGCAAACAAACCTTAACTTTCCGTTGTGTCGGTTACAAAGAATTGAAAAAAGAGGTGACTTTGGGAAAAGAACTGAATTTAGGAACCATTGCTTTGGAAACCGAATCCATCGGTTTAGGTGACGTGACGGTTACTGCTTCGGTAGCTGTTAGCCGGAAGACTCCTGTGGCTGTAGCTGTGATCGATCCGGTAGCCATAGAAAATAAACTCTCCACTCAGGAGTTTCCTGAAATTTTAAAATCTACACCTAGTATATATGCTACGAAACAAGGCGGAGGATTCGGTGATTCCCGGGTAAATGTACGTGGCTTCGAAAGTGAAAATGTGGCCGTTATGGTCAATGGAGTGCCGATGAACGAAATGGAAAGCGGTAAAATCTACTGGTCGAATTGGGCCGGACTTTCGGATGTTACCCGTTCGATGCAGGTACAACGCGGACTCGGTGCGGCTAAGGTGGCTGCCCCTTCGGTAGGAGGTTCTATCAATATCGTGACCAATACGACCGACGTCAAAGCCGGAGGAGGTATCTCTTACGCTGTGGGAAACGACGGATTTAATAAGATCGCATTCAATGTTTCTACCGGTTTGCGTAACGGGTGGGCGATTTCGATATTAGGTGCTAAGAGCTGGGGAAACGGTTATGTACAAGGGACCGAGTTCGAAGCGTACAGTTATTTCGGAAATGTATCCAAGCAGATCAATGACAAACACATGATCTCGCTGACCGTATTGGGGGCTCCCCAATGGCATAATCAGCGAAATGACAATCTGTTGATTTCAGAATGGCAGAAACATGCCAATAAATATAAATTCAATGCTGTTTATGGATTCGGACTGAACGGACAGCGGAAAGTAGCCGGATATAATAAATTCCATAAACCTCAGATTTCTTTGAACCATTACTGGACGATCAATGAAAAATCCAGTTTGTCGACAGCCTTATATGTGTCTATCGGTCGGGGAGGCGGTTATCGCGGACAAGGAAACAGTACTTATAAAAACAGCTGGTATGCTACGGCTTTGGACGGAACGTTGAATACGCAATTCCGGGCTGCTGACGGGACATTCGATTATGCAGCCATTTATGATTTGAATATGAAGAGCGAGAACGGTTCGCAGATGGCGATGTCCAATAATATCAACAACCATGAATGGTACGGTTTGTTATCGACTTACACCACTCAGCTCGGTCAGTATTTTAATGTATACGGCGGTCTCGACCTGCGGTATTATAAAGGAACCCACAAAGCTGTCCTGGTGGATCTTTATGGAGGAGATTATTATGTCGATTCGGAAAGCCGTAAAAATGTAAAAGCTGAAAATAATGCGTTGGCACAAGATGCGAACTGGAAGAATGAGAAGTTGAAAGTCGGTGATGTCGTATACCGGAACTACGATGGTTTTGTTACGCAGGAAGGAGTATTCGGACAAGTAGAATTCAACCGGAATGCCCTGGCTACATTTATTGCCGGTTCGGTATCCAATACGATGTATTGGCGTTATGACCGTTTCTATTACGACAAAGCACATGCAAAATCAGGTAAAGCCGATTTCTGGAGTGGGACGGTCAAAGGAGGTGCCAATTATAATCTGGATGAACACAACAATGTATTTGCCAATATCGGTTTTATTTCAAAAGCTCCTTTCTTCGAATATGCCGTGTTCCTGAATAAGGAAAATAGCAACGAGCTGAATAAGGATGCTGTGAATGAAAAGATCTTCTCTGTAGAATTGGGATATGGTTTCCGTTCTCCGGTATTCACCGCTAACCTGAACCTCTATCGTACGGCCTGGATGGATAAGAGTATGGGAGCCAGTGTCACTTTCCAGGATTCTGACGAACGGGGACGGATCAATATGACGGGGGTAGACGCTTTACATCAGGGAGTAGAGCTCGAGGTAACGGTGAAACCTGTGCGTAATCTGGAGCTGACAGGTATGCTGTCATTAGCCGATTGGCGCTGGAATAGCAGGGCTACCGGTTATCTATATAATGACCAGGGAATACCTTTGACCAAAGATGGGGTAGTGACGACAGAAAAGAGTAAAGAACATGCGAAAGTGGATGTCGATTTGAAAGATGTGAAAGTCGGCAACTCGGCACAGACGACTTTTGCTTTCGGAGCCAATTATCAGGTGTTGAAAGGTTTGAGATTGGGAGCCGATTATACCCATTGGGCTCGTAATTATGCCAAATTCAAGCTGCAGGGAAGTGATTTATCCAAGGAATTGGGTAAAACGATGAAATATGATACTCCTTGGAAAATTCCGTCTGCCGGAAGTATGGATGTGAATATGAGTTACCGTTTCCCGCTCGGAAAAGTTTGGGGAATCATTTCGGCTAATGTAAATAACGTATTGGATCAGGAATATATTTCCGACGCAGAGGACGGTACGACACACGATTGGACGACAGCACAGGTATATTATGGATTTGGCCGTACTTATTCCGTACGTTTCAAAATAACTTTTTAAAGATAGTAATGAAGTTTATAATTGGAAAAATGATGAAGAAAATATATATCCTCAGTACAATATGGATGGCTTTCATCGTGGGGGCATGCGATTATAATGATAAGAATTTCGATGGCCTGGATGATATCGTGAAGCCTGCGAATGTGGTAAAAGAGAAATATACCTTGGTTGAAGCGGATTATGCGGCTATCAGTGACAATAGTACGAATAAGAGTATCGCTAAAAAAGAAGGTACCGATAAGGCGTTAGCTGCAGTGAAAACCGATTTGTACCTTAATGAAACGGTTCCCGGCCCGACTTATCTGCCGGCATTTTTGGCGGCTAAGTATTTTACTGCCGATGAAGGTTCGAGTGTGAAAGTAACTTATAGTTACCGGGAAAATAAGTCCGAATTACTTTCAGCCTATTCTTCGATAAAATCCTATAAGGCTGGGAATAAGGATTATCGGGCAGCACACGGAAATGCAAAGTTCGTGCCTTACCTCAATGAGAATACAAAAAATAAAGTGGCCGATCTATTGATCAACGGGTATGAAGAGCCCGAAGAGGGAGATGTCGTTTTAGTCGAATATAGATATAATGCACAAAGTAACAATACTTTGGAGACCCCACAACTTTGGGAGAATTTTGAAGATCTCGGGACGGGTAATTTGACCCGGCTGAAAGATTGGGAATCTGAAAAAGATTGGTTCGTCAGCTCTACAGGAGGCACACAGTGGAAGGTGACTGCTTATAACAACAATCAATACATACAGTATTCTGCTTATAAGACGGAAGGAGAGTGCGAGGCTTGGATGGTTACGCCGGAAATGACGGTCGGTGCTGACGATAAACTGAGTTTTGATGTTTGTGTCGGAAACTGGAATGCCGATTGTCTTACGGTATGGATTTCGGAAGATTTTGACGGTAAGGACGTAAAAAAGGCAACCTGGACTGATATTACTTCTCATTTTACTATTCCGAGTGCACCCGCAAAAGGATACGGTAGTTTCGCTTCTGCCGGTACTTTTCCCCTGGCACAATACGGTGGTAAAAAGGTGTTCGTTGCTTTTAAATATTTAGGCGACGGAGTGAACAAAAAGACTACGACTTATCAGATCGACAACGTGATGATCGGTTCGAAAATTCCGGAAGGAGAGGGATTGAAAGCAGACGTGGCCTTCGATTTGAAGGTGTTCGACGGAAAGAAATGGAATAATGCGGATAAGAATGTACTTGTTTTGTCGGTACAGGACTATAAAGAAATGGGACAAAACCAGTATTGTTTCTCCGAAAAAGTTCCTGCTGCGGATTATTTGCCGAATTATTTGGCAAAGGCAATCGCTTATCCGGTAGATCAGGAAAACCGTGTGGTGGTTTATCGCTACAACAATGGCAAAGAGGTGAAGAATTATAGCGATGAATATACCTATTCCGCTGCGACTGGCAGATGGACGCTGAATACCCGGATTGTCGACCTCACACAACAGTATGTCTTTGCCGGTGGTGTCTGGAAATTCGATCCGAGTATGACAATCACGCTGGAAGCTGTCAAAGGAAATGCAGAGTCGGCTGCTTTCTATCAGGCTATCGTGGATTATGTCGGAAAGACTTTCGGTTCCGATTACTATCAGACGCGTTATACCAATGCCGAATTTTATTACGGAGCTTCTTCTTATCAGAATAACTTTAGTTTTTATCCTTATTCTTGGAGGGAAAGTAATAAGGCCGGAGCTGCCGCGTATCAGCATCTTTCGGATGAAGAGCTGACTGCACTGATGTTCGAACGTCTGCCGGAAGCGGTTCGGATCGGTTTGGAAGCTATTTACAGTGATGCCGATGTGGTGACGGGCGTCGAAGTGACCTATACCGTCAACTTCTCGATCTATGGGATCAATGGTACGAAAGATACGACGGTGTATACCGTTAAATATGTGGTGACCGGTAAAGCTGAATTCGAATATGTCGAAGATTCTTTGAAAGCAGTCGGGTAGAGCATGGCACTTTCAATCATAAAAGACGGGACTCAGCGATGAGCCCCGTCTTTTGTGATTCATTCTGCGGAGTGATGAAGTAACTCAATGGCTTTCGTACATGATTTTATAATCCCGTTTTTTGCCTGCCTGAAACCAGGCCTCCGGAATGACTTTCCAATCGTTGCGGCAACGCGGAGTCAATACTTTCTTTTCTTTAATGTATTCCGTGATATAGTAACGCACATCTTTGTCCCAGATTTTTAGTATCCGCTGATTGATATCCGCTTTTGTCCATCCTACTCCTTGGGTAAGATGCCCGCCTCCTCCGTTTCCCCGGTAGGAATTGATTGCAACGGTGTAAGTGCTGTCGGCATGGAAAGGGCGGCCGTCGCTCAGGGAATGGATTTCTACCCGGTTGCCGGGTTGCCGGCTGACGTCTACTGTGTATTTGATTCCGGCTGCACATGAATAGTTGAAATAGTCGGCGGCTAATACATAGTGACCTTTGGGGTTGCGAACGATATTTCCCTGTTCATCCTTTTTGAAATTCAACAAATGATCTTGGGCAGAAGTCATGGTGTTATATTGCAGTTGATAAGCATATTCCAGGTAGCGGTCGATTTCCTGTCCGGTGAATTTCATCAGGTAAAGTCCGTTTTCGTATTTATAGAGATTGAACATGTCCCGGATGGTAATCTCGCCTTGGGCGATTTTAGCGTCCATTTGCAGGACAGTACTGAACGAAACGTCTGCCCGGGTTTCCCGGAGTTGGGCATTATGTATGAAGTCGGTAAAAGCCGAAGGACCGAACAGGCCTTCCCGCCCCGATAATGTTTCGGTAAATTCGCCGATGGGAGTGTCGATATAGGCTTTCACCTGATTCAGGGCCGGTGTGAATTTCCGGAGATAAGCCGTATCCCGTGGGGCTTTCGCCGGATCGATCAATTCGGCGGTATAGGTCTTGTCGTAATGTCCGGCATGCCGGGTCAGGCTAACGGTGATCTTGCCTAAAGCCCGGGCATGCGAACGGGCATCCACGATCAACACTTTATGTCCCGCGTCGTTTGTGATTTCTTCTACCTTTTCCTGATGATCATGGCCCGAGACGATGATATCGAAACCCTCTACTTGCCGGGCCACTAACATCGTGGCATTTTCATTGCGGGGAGTGTCTTTGTTTTCACCGGCATAGTTGTAATTGTAACCGGCATGAAACAGGCCGATCAGCAGGTCGGGGTGTTCTTTTTCCTGAATCAGAGGTACCCATTTCCGGGCCGTCCCGATCATATCTTCGAATTCGATACCGTCCCACAAATGCTGGGGAAGCCATTTGGGAATACCCGGGGTGATCATTCCTAAAACGGCTATTTTGAGTCCCTTGCGGTGGAGTACGGTGTAAGGTTTGAAGTAAGGTGCTCCGGTTCGGGTATCTATTGCATTCGCTGCTAGCCAGGGAAAGTGAAATTCTCCGGCCACTTTATCATAGACCGGATGGCCTGCCTCGATATCGTGATTGCCTACGGCAGCGGCATCGTAACCCAGATCGTTCAGGACCTGGGCGGTAATATTGGTCTGAAGGGTATCGATATAATTGAAATAATAGTTGGAAGGTTGTCCTTGAAGGATATAACCCCCGTCTAATAGAATATACTCCCTGTCACCCGCTTTACGCTCTTCCGAGAGATAACCGGCTACCCCGGCCAGACTGTATAAAGTAGGGCGGTTTTGCTTTAAATCGAAGTCAAAAAGACTACCGTGTACGTCGGTAGTACAGTAAATGGTGAGTGTCGCTTTGTCCGGCTTCCGGGTACAAGAAATAAAAAAACAGACGACCGAACAGATACACCACAGAATGAGAAATAAACGTTTCATGTATAAATCGGATTTGATATTAATGATATGGATAAAAAACATGGCAATGTATAAAAAAAAGTTATACTCCCCCCTTTTTTATTCATTTTTTAGGGTTAAATTGCAGCTCTAAAATCTGAGTTATGAGTGGTGTGTTAAAGAAAGCTTGCTGGCTTTTGCCTGTATTGTTTGTGGTGAGCCCTGTGTTGGCTCAGCAAGGTGGTGGTATACAATCGGCTGCTAATATTGAAAGTCATATCTCTTTCATGTCGGTATTCCGGGGATTACTGGGGATTGTTTCTTTGTTAGCGATCGCCTGGTTGTTCAGTAAAGACCGGAAAGCTATTTCCTGGAAAGTGGTGGGGATCGGTTTGGCGATGCAGTTGGTATTGGCTGTCGGAATTCTTTATGTCCCGGCTGTACAGGCTATCTTTGAATTTTTCGGTAAGATCTTTATCCGTATTCTCGACTTTACGCGGGATGGAAGTATTTTCTTGTTGGGGGATCTGATGGATACCACCAAAGCGGGATATATCTTTGCTTTTCAGGTGTTGCCTACGATTATATTCTTTTCGGCTCTGACCTCCTTATTGTTTTATCTGGGCATTATTCAGAAAGTGGTTTATGCTATGGCTTGGGTGATGACTAAGCTCATGAATATCTCAGGGATGGAATCGTTGTCTGTGGCCGGAAATATCTTTTTGGGACAGACCGAAGCTCCGCTGATGATTAAAGAATATCTCGACGATATGAGCCCTTCCGAGATTTTTCTGGTGATGACCGGAGGAATGGCGACGATAGCCGGAGGAGTATTGGCTGCCTATATCAGTTTTTTAGGTGGGGAAGATCCGGTACAACGGTTGATTTTTGCCAAACATTTACTTGCTGCTTCAGTGATGGCTGCTCCGGGGGCTGTGGTTTTCGCTAAAATGTTGGTACCCCAGACCCGGCAGGTGAATAATAATATTCAGATTTCTAAAAATAAGGTCGGTAAGAATATTTTGGATGCCATATCCAATGGGGCGGCCGAAGGGGTGAAATTGGCTGTCAATGTTGCCGGCATGTTGTTGGTATTTGTGGCTTTTATCGCTTTTGCCAATTATCTGTTTACAAAATTCGGTAGCCTGACAGGAGTAAACGAGTGGATTGCTCAGGTTACTGACGGACGAAGCAAAGAACTGAACTTACAATTTATTCTGGGATATGCGATTTCTCCGTTGATGTGGCTGATCGGTATCGCTCCTCAGGATATGATCCATGCCGGTAGCCTGTTGGGGCAGAAGATCATTATGACCGAATTTATCGGATATGTCGATTTGGCCAACCTCAAAGCTGCCGGAGCTTTTGCTCAGACAAAGTCGGTCATTATGTGTACCTACTTCCTTTGTGGATTCGCAAACTTTGCTTCGATCGGTATCCAAATCGGCGGAATCGGTGGTTTAACTCCCAAAAATAAACCTCTGCTGGCTCAGTTCGGAATGCGGGCATTGTTAGCAGGCACACTCGCTTCTTTATTATCGGCTACTGTTGTCGGAATGATTATCGGTTAAGTTTTTTCTGACCAGATGGGTAGCCCAGAAACTGGGTATCGTACACAGCATGATCCAGACGAAAAAAGCCCGGTAACCGATCGATTCTTCGATCCAACCCGATATCATACCGGGGAGCATCAGGCCTAAAGCCATGAAACCGGTACAGATCGCATAATGGGCGGTTTGGTGTTTGCCGTTGCTGAATAGCATCATAAAATAGGTGAGGGAAGTGAATCCGAAACCATAACCGAATTGTTCGATGGCGACGCAGCCCGATATGATTCCTATACTTTCCGGTCGGGCGAAGGAGAGATACAGATACACGATATTGGGCAGGTTCATGGCAATGGTCATGGTCCATAGGCAGGACTTCAATCCCCGCCGTGCCATAGCGATTCCTCCGACAATTCCTCCGATCGTCAGGGCGATGACGCCGATCGTACCATAGATAAAGCCGACTTCTGCCGTAGATAGGGCAAGTCCTCCGGTAGCCGGAGTATCCAGCAGAAAGGGAGAAGTGATTTTCACCAACTGCGCTTCGGCGAACCGATAGAGCAGGATGAAGATCAGGGCACTGACGATGTGTTTCTTTTGGAAGAAAGAGGTGAAAGTACCTAGAAATTCTTTGAACACTCTTCCGGCAGAGGCTTGTTGAGGTGGAAGGGTACAAGTATCCCGCCGGGGGTGGGGTAAAAACAAATAGTGATAAACGAACAGAAGGGCAAACAGGATTGTCAGCAGGTAAAAAGTCAGCGACCAGGCTTGGGGGATGGCTGCGGTTTCCGGCATCTCCCTGGCGTAGCGTTGTTCGAGCCAGCCGGCGAACATTACCAGTATACCCTGGCCGAAAATAACCGCAAAACGATAAAAAGTATTGCGGATACCGACGAAATAAGCTTGTTTTTTTTCATTTAACCCTAACATATAAAATCCGTCGGCAGCAATATCGTGGGTGGCCGAACTGAATGCCAGCAACCACATGAAAGCCAGGCAATACCGGAAAGCCAGGGGGCCTTGGATCGTCAAGGCGATTCCTGCCAATCCTGCACCGACCAGGATTTGCATGACTACGATCCACCAGCGTTTGGTTTTCAGCAGATCGACCAAAGGGCTCCACAATGGCTTTATCACCCAGGGAAGATTCAAACCACTGGTATAAAGGGCGATATCGGTATTCGACATGCCCATGCGTTTGAATAGAATGACTGCAACGCTCATGACGACGACGTAGGGAATACCTTGGGCAAAGTATAGAGAAGGCACCCATTGCCAGGGAGAAACCGCTTTGTTTTCTGTTTTCTTATTCATACATTTTTATTAACTCACACCCTTTGAAATAATGTTGTAAAATGGCCTTATAATTATAGCCCCGGGCTCCCATCACTGCGGCTCCTATCTGACAAAGCCCGACTCCATGCCCCCAGCCTGCACCGTGGAAAGTGAATATTCCATCCTGCTTTTCGACGATAAATGCCGAACTATATAGATGGGATTCTGAGAAAGCTTTCCGGATGATCAATTCTTTACCTATGACCAGCGTCTTTTTGTCTCCGGTGATTTTTACACGGATCAATCTGCCCGATACACCTCGCTCGATGGGCTGAATATCCCGGATCGTACCGAAATCGATACCGATTTTCCGATAGACTTGCCAACGGAAAAAATGCTGGGTTTCCTGGTCATAGTCGTTCAATACCTGTGACAATATTTGCCGGTCGGTTGTATGGCAGAAAGCAGGCGGGAAAGAAAGGATCCACTTCCGGGCTGTCTGTTCATCCCGTAAGTCTCCGGTTTCCAAATCTTCGGGTGCGTCTGTGATCTTATCCAGATAAGGATGTACTACCGGTTCCCAGGTATTGTCGAAGCGTTCGGTGGCTCCTCCGCAGCATTTTGAAAAACGGGCGTCACAAATGCTTCCTTCGTAGGTAAGTACTTCTCCCCGGGTAGCTTCCAGCGCTTCCCGGACAGCAGGGGTATAGGCTTTACTGATCCCTTGATAGCGTTGACAATGATCGTCGGCGCAGACATCGAAATGGGCATGGTCTTCCCGGTCGTACCAGCGAATGTATTCTTCCTGATCCACCCGGCAAGAGCTGTATGTGCCCCGTACTGTTTTGGCTTTATCGATCTGAGCGAGCAGCCAACTCCGGGAAATAACGGCGTGGGCTTTCAGAAATTCAGCTGACGAGGTGGCACGCATTTCAGAAGATATCACACTGAGTAGATAGTCTTCCAAAGAAAGGATATTTATCGCTGTCAGGTGTTTTTGTTCGTCGATGATTTTTAGCTTCCCCTTAAACTTTTGATTTTCCTTACGTTCCCAATGAAATTGAATACCGATGACGACATCGGTTAAATCGAAGTCGGAAGTCGTGTCGTCTTCCGGTTCGAACGTCAGAGGTAAAGAAACCGGTTCCCGATGATCTGCCTGACTTAACAGGTAACCGTCCTCTGTTTGCCGGATGTTATATGCTCCGGTATATTTTTTTCCTGTAGTCCGGCAGGTGAAAATTCCGTTCAGCCGGAAACAGATTTCCGGTGAAAACAGGATACCGACTTCCAGTTGTGGGAGGTGTGAATATTTCTGCATAGGCAAGGTTAACTTATAATCGGATTAATTCTTTTTGTATCGCTTCCCAGCTATCCGGGCCGGCGGTTACCTGACTGAACATATCGGTCAATAAACCGGCTGAATATTTCCGGAAATCTTCTTCCCGGGGAGAAATGATCAGGCCGGCCATATCGACACATCCCGGACTGAACAATATTTTCTCCGTTCCCTCTGCATAAAATTGCCGGGGACGGCGTGTGCGGCGGGGAAAAAGACAAACGGTCCATTGACAGTTGTCGAACCAGCCGAGCAGGTTGATCATCGGTTCTTCTTCGAACGGAATGGATCGGCCGATGATTTCCATGGTCTGCCGAAAGAGAACCGAAAGGAGATGGGAGTCGGAAGCTTGTAAAAGGATCACTTCGCGAAGATAGTCCTTTAATATAGAAACCGAATAGTAGTCTTTTTTTACCAGATAACGGCGGAGCTCTTCATTGGCGGCATCTTCTTCCAAAGGCATAAGATGCCGCGGGCACATTTGAAAGTGAAAATGGTCCGGGGCAGAAGCGCCGCAAGTGGGACCGTTATAAAATAAGGTATACCCCTGAAAATCGAAAGTGAGATCCAGCAGGTCTTCAAATCGTCCCCCGATGCATTGAGGTTCATGGTGGCGGGAAGGTACCGTAAAATGACGTTCGAAAATGGGATAGGGATTTATAAAAATAGAATAACGATCGTTGTAACGGATTCCTTTTTGCGCTTCCGGCATATGCTCCCGGCATAGAAAACATTTCCGGTTCTGTAATGTCCGGACATCTATTCTGGCATTGGTAGAAATCATTCTGGCTGGATTATACTGGATCCGGAGACGAAAAAGATCGAATGGAATATCCCGGTAGACGGCTTGTTGCAGATCGGTATAATTTTTTTTAGCCAGTTCGAATTCCTGAAGTTGGCCGTTATAGAGTTGAAGTAAATCTTTACTATTCATGAAATTAAAAATTTATTCCGGTTATTTCCCGGAAATTCGGGCCTGGATTTCCAGGGTCCTGATTTTGTCTTTATAAAAATTATAGTTGTTCAGTTGCTGTATGTCCAGATCGTGATCTGAATTTTCTTCCCAACGCCGGCATAAATACAGGGGATCGTAAATACGGGCGATGGGGTATTTTCGTGAAATGGCCAGGGCGGTTGCATAGTCTTCGCCGTAGCTCACATTCGGAAATTTGATTTGCCTTAACACGGGAGTGTAGAATGCCCGTGGTGCGCCGAGCCCGTTTATGCGCAGGGCATTGTTACGCCCGTTGTCTGGAGTCCATTCCCGGTGGGCGATAAGCCCTGGCGGAATTTCTTCCAACTTGAAATCGACCATCTGATAGCTACCGATCACCATGGCACAATTCTCCTGATAGAAGGTGTCGACGATACGTTGTAATACATGACAGTCCTTATACAGATCGTCGCTGTCGAGTTGTATGGCGAATTTACCGCATTCCGGTAATAGGATCGCTTCCGTCCAGCATCCTCCGATGCCTAATTCGGTGGAAGCGGGGATGTGATGAATCAGATTGGGGTACCGCCGGGACAATTCTGTCAGAATCTGACCGGTGCCGTCCGTAGAGTGATTATCTACTACAATGACATTAAAAGAAAAATCAGTTTGTTGCTGCAAGGCCGATTCTACAGCTTCCGCAATGGTACGTTTGCGGTTTCTGACGGGAATAATCACAGAGGCTTCCCGGGCGAAATTCTCCTGTCCGAAGTCTATACGCTGAAATTCGGGAGCTAACCAGGCTCCGATCGCCTGGAGGTGGGCTGTACAAACGGCTTCCATCTCCAACTGCACTTCCCGGTTGGCCGGATCGACATAATCGAACTGTTTTTCACCGGATAACCGCAGATCGGTGGGCTGTACGGTATAAAGGGTTTCCGGTATATGTACGATTTTTCCTAAACGCGAAATACTTAACCTTAATTCGTAGAGAGCTGCAAAACGGTAATCGGTATTCATTTGAGCGACTACTTGCTGAAAACTGTCGTTACGGAATAATAATAGTTGCCCGAAATCAAAATCGTTCCGTATACTTCCGGTTTGATATTCCAAGGTGGGATGGTGTATTTTTTTGCCTTGCCGGATTTCCTGGTAATCACTGTAAAACAGTGCTCCGTCATTACTTTCGGCTATCTGGTACATGCGCCCGATTGCATAAGGATGCAGCTCGATGGGAGAAGTACCGGTATAGAAAAGGATATAATCCGAATCTGCCTGCCTGGCTATTTGTTGTAAAGCAGGGGTGTCGGTAAAAGAAGATACGACAGTCGTTTTTACTGGTTCGGGACTTCGAAAAAGTTCTTTTTGCAGTAAGAAGGTATGAATTGAATACATATTTCCGGAATTTTTCGTTCAAAACTATAAAAAAATAAAAATCAAAACTAATTTTAGGTATATTTGTCCGTTAAATTCATGAATTTAATATGGCAAGTTGCTGATTTAATGGTGAGAGATTGAGGCGGATGGAATAGTAAGTGGATGATAGCCCTGGGTATAGCAGATGCTTAAGGTGTTTAATTAGGCGATGATGATATGTGTATATTATTATTAAAGAAAAAATACACAATTCTTACGGGGCTTTGTCTGGTGTGGGAAATTTTTTTGATGTCCGACAGAGCACTTGCTGAGGATAAAAGAGAAAATAGTCCGATTCTGATTATAAGTTCGTATAATCCGGAAACCTTTCAGACTTCCAACAATATCTCTGAATTTTTGGACGAATATAAATTATTGGGTGGAGATTCTCCTGTATTCATTGAAAATATGAACTGCAAGAGTTTTTCCGAATCGGTGTTATGGAAACAACATATGGCGGATATCCTGGGAAAATATACGGGAGACAAGACGCCGGATATCATATTGTTATTGGGGCAAGAGGCTTGGGCTTCCTATTTATCCCAGGACGATATTCGTTCGAGGGAAATACCTGTTTTATGCGGCATGGTGAGTAAAAACGCTATTTTATTACCTGAAGATACGACAGATTTAAAAAATTGGGAACCCGAAAGTACGAATTTTGAAGAAGCCTTGGGAAAAGACGCTAAGATAGCCGGTTTTGCTTACCACTATGATGTTGCAAAAAATATTCAATTGATAAAAGACCTGTATCCTCAGACTCAGCATATCGCTTTTATTTCCGATAATAGTTACGGAGGGGTGACCATGCAGGCCCATGTGCGGAGAGAGATGCAGCAATTTCCTGAATTCGATCTGATCGTACTCGACGGACGACAGCATACGATTTATACGATTGTAGATCAGATGGCTGTGCTCCCTGTAAATACGGTGGTGTTGGTCGGTACCTGGAGAGTCGATAAAAATGAGAGCTATTTTATGCGGAATGCGACCTATTCGATGATGAGTGCCAATCTGCATATGCCGGCCTTTTCTTTGGCTTCCGTCGGGCTGGGACACTGGGTGATCGGAGGATACAGCCCGCAATACCGGAGTGTTGGAAAAGATCTTGCCCGAAAAGCGGTGGCTATACAAAAAGATGAATTACATTATCGGGGACTGGATTTGATTCCTGATCAATATATCTTCGATTTTAACAAATTAGAAGAATTCAATATTAAAGTCAGTGCCTTGCCGGCAGGCGCAGAACTGATAAACAAAGAGGTGCCGTTTGTAGAAAAATATTATTATCAGATTTTGGCTATCGGGGTGGTCTTTTTCATCCTGATCGGGGCTTTGATTATTACCTGGTATTATTATTGGCGCACCAAACGCCTGAAAGATAAATTATTAAAGTCGGAAGGTGAATTGGTTGCTGCTAAGGAGAGAGCGGAGGAATCGGACCGTCTGAAATCTGCCTTCCTGGCTAATATGAGTCATGAGATCCGAACTCCTTTGAATGCGATCGTTGGATTTTCAAATGTATTGACCAGCGGTGAATACTCCGGGGAGGACCAGAAGACTTTTGTGGAGGTGATACAGACTAACTCCGATTTGTTATTACGTCTGATCGGGGATATATTGGATATTTCCAGGCTGGAAACCGATAAGCTGAGATTTTCTTTTGAAGAATGTGAAATTGTCGGTTTGTGTCAGAAAGTATTGACTACGACTTCTTATGCCAAGAAAGAAAATGTGGAGTATGTCTTTCATCCGATAGTAGATTCGTTTGTCATCGAAACCGATGTGCAGCGATTACAGCAGATATTGATCAATCTGTTGTCGAATGCCAATAAGTTTACTACCGAAGGACAAATCACCCTGGAGTTCCGAATCGATGAGAAAAAACAATTTGTCGAATTCAGTGTGACGGATACGGGTTGCGGTATCCCTTTGGAAAAGCAGGAAAAGGTATTTGAACGCTTTGAAAAATTGAATGAATACGCACAGGGTACCGGTCTGGGGTTGGCTATTTGCCGGATTACCGTCGAGAAATTGGGCGGAAAAATAGGTGTAGACAAAGAATATAAAGCCGGTACACGCTTTGTGTTTACCCATCCGGTGAGACAAAAACGATAAACCTGTTTTTTCCGGTTTGGCCAGAGAACGATCGGTTTTTGTTTCGTCCTCTGATTTTCGCTTTGCTGATCGGTAGTTCCAATGGCCTGATCGGCGAACTTGTGGTTCTGAAAATGCCAGGACAAAATCCTGTTAATCAATTATGTATGACTATTGGTCAAGTCCCAAGGACTACCAAACAGGAGGACGCTAGAACAACACGAACACCGAAGACGAATAGGTAACAGAATAAACCTAGAATTATTCCGGTCCTTGTTCGTCTTCGGTATTCGTGTTCGGGGACGCGGTCGCTTCTGTCGGTCATCTAGCTTTTTCTTTCACTGACCGGCGGAACTCCTCACTGCGCAAAAAACTTTACGTTACGTTTCCGTCAGACACCACCGGTCGGTCGTTCAGAAAAAGCAAGACGACACTCGACAGAGCTCCAATGGTCCCCGAACACGAACACCTCCGACTTACGTTATCACTGCCTGGCAAGCTAAACCGGACCTGAAAACCATAAATTTCAGCGAA
>ENA-UOOA01004523-UOOA01004523.1-human-gut-metagenome-genome-assembly--contig:-P61old-NODE-4523-length-15709-cov-14.663409_pt1 | contig 15709 bp, 17 predicted proteins | sample MGYA00242467_ERZ724014 | MGnify/ENA metagenome assembly ERZ724014
TCTTACAGCTTAAACGGTTAGCTGTTCGTGTTGTTTTCTGACACCCAAGGACTGGTCCTCAACTTATGGCTTATTTGTGCCAGGTTAATATGTGGCTTGAGAGGTATGAGCCTAAAATTGAGATTTAAGTTTAAAAAAGGGGCCCTATTTTGGACTATGCTTTTGAGGGTATAGTTCATTTAGGTTCCTCATTTTTTATTTATTAAAATATTTATTTAATATTAATTCATATGCTTTTTTTACATCTTTCTCTTCTGTTAAATTAATACCTGTATTTTTAATTTCCTCAAACATATTATTCTTTGCGCTATTAATTTCATCTAATGATTTTCCTTCAAAATCATTCATATTTTCGTATTCAATTAATACTCCTAAATTTTCAACATCTTGAAATGCATACTCTACTTTATCTTTACTATATACCGTTACTTTATATTTCACTCTTATGAGTTCTTTAAATTCCAAATGTTCAAATAAATCTTTAGCTTTTTCTAAATCACTACAATCTAAATTTATTTTTTGTTCTGATATAATATCACCATTTTTATCAATTTCTTTATTTTTGTACGTAATCTTTTTTATTTCTTTATTTTCTAATTTTAAACTTCTTAACAATACAGATTTTTTTAAAATATTCTGAATATTATCCTTTTTTAGTTCCTTTAGTTTTGATGTCATATATATATCATCTATTTCGCTTTCTCTAGTTTTTTTGAATCCTTGCTTTTCTAATTTTCTTATAGCGCTTTGCATATTTTCATTTAATCTTACTGTTATTTCAATTTGTTTCATAATATACTCCTTATTAAAATGATTATTTGTTGTTTAACTTCTTTGTTTCAATTACTAACTCATCAAAATCTGAAATATAATTTTGGTCTTGTATAACTCTATATTTCTTGTACTCGTCTAATGCCAACTTATCCGCTATTTCTCTTTTTATTTTTCCATTATCTTTTAAAATATTATATTCATTTATTTTTAAGAATACTTCTAATTTTTCTTTCCATTCTTTCATTGAAATAATTTTTCCTAGTTTCACTTGTCTTTCTGCATAATCAAGGTACATTGATACCAAATTATTTAGTTCCGTAATTTCTTCTTGTGATAGGTAATTTTTTGCTATTGTTACATCTGTTTCAAGTATTTTTCCATCTGGTGCATTTTTCCAAGTTGTTAGTCCCATATTCTCTTTTTTACTATCCACCCTATTATAAATTATTTCAGGAGCTGTCATTCCAGTAATTGCAAAATGTAACTTATTTTGAACATTTTTATAAAATTCCTGTGTTGTTTCGCTATTTCTATCGTAATCAAAACTGCATTCCTTATATATATCTGTTATTTTTTGATAAAATCTTCTTTCACTTGCCCTAATTTCTTTTATTTTTACTAATAATTCATCAAAGTAATCTTTTCCAAATTTAGGTCCATTTTTTAGCATTTCACTATTAACAACAAAACCTTTTTTTATATATTCTTTTAATGTTTTGGTTGCCCATATTCTAAAATCTGTTGCTTCTTTTGAATTTACTCTGTATCCTACAGCTATAATTGCGTCAAGACTGTAAAATGTTACTTCTCTTGAGACTTTTCTATTTCCTTCATTTTGAACTACTCTAATTTTTTGAGTAGTTCGATTTTCATTTAATTCCCCCGTTTTAAAAATGTTTTGTAAATGATATGTAATATTATTTTCTGCTACATTAAATAATTTAGACATTGACTTTTGAGTTAACCAGAAATCTTCTTCATTATATAAAACTTCTACTGATATATTTTCATTATTTTGGCTTTGGTAAATAATTAAATCCTTTAAATTCTCTATATTATTCAACTTTAATCACAACCTTTATTTTAATATCTAAACTTTTGTTTGTATTTTATATTATATTGTAAAACTTGTCAATAGATTGTAATATATTTTCTTATTTAATTTAAGACCTTTTTTATTATCAAATTTTACAAAAATAAATTTAATATCAATTTAGCATTCATTTCGCAAAAAGTAAATATTTTTATTTTTGCGAAATGAGTATTGTTATTATATCCATTTATTTTTATTATATTTTTTATATACTTTACTTCTTTTAAGTTTTTCTTACAATTAACAAAAAACATATACCAAATCTTATTGATTCAATATATGTTTTTTATAAGTTTACTTTTCTATGCTATTTTCCTCCTGTACAATCTCCACCCTGAAATGGTCGATAAGCGTTATTTTTTTCATAATTAGTGTACTTACTTGTGTTTATTCCCATTCTTCTAATTTCACGTTTGTATTGTCTATAAGCCATCTCATCTTCCCTTGAATCAACAGATGAAGACCAATTTTCAGGAATAAAAAAGTCTGGTTGCAGAACAATACTACCATGGTACCTTTTGGAACTAATTCCAAGTTTTACTTCATTACATTCATTTGGCTTTTTTAATCTATCATCCAATTTGTATCTTCCCTTTAATTCTATATAAAGGTGTCCTCCTGATTTGCAATAATCTGTATCTTCAAACCGAATATATAAATCAAATTTGCTATTTTGAACTTTCAGTATCTTCTTGGTTATGCTCCGCTTTGGAATTACAATTTTTACTTTGTAATTTGGACCATTGTAAAAAACAATTACTTTGATATCACCCTCTGTTGAAACACCACATTCATCATTTTTGGAACAATCTTCTAATTGCAAAATTTCTTTTTGGGTTTTAGTTTGTTTTTTTGAGTTTTCTGACCGTTTCTTTTTTTAGACATTGCTACCTCCTTAAAGTCATTTGGAGGTTTGAAACCTCCAAGTTATTTGTTTTACTTTTTGGTTTCTAAAATAATTTACTTATAGAGCATATCATAATTTTATGTAAATTGCAAACATTTTTCAAATATCTTAATTTATAATATTTTAATTTATATACTTTAAATAATTTTATTTGCTATTTATTTTTATCTTTAAAGAATTTATTAAATAATCCTTTTGAATTTTTATTCTTTTGAGAAGTACCTTCTTTTTTATTTAGTAATGGCTTCTCATGTTTTATTTTTTCTTCTACTTTTTTACTATCTTCATCGTCATACTCATTATCATCATCAATGTATTTTTCTTCGTCATCTTCCGTTTCTTCTTCATCATCTTCGTCATAATCAAAATCATATATATCTTCATAATCTTCGTCTAAATCATCATCAATTTCGTCATTTTCATCTTTATCGTTTTCTTCTTCCATGTCGTCATCACCATCATAATCATAGTCTTCTTCGTCGTCATATTCGTCATAGGTGTCTTCCTCTTCGTCATCTTCTTCATATTCCTCATCGTCATCATCATCGAAATATTCTTCTTCATCATCTTCTAACTCATCTTCATCTTCTTCTGGGAAATCATATGAAAGTAAATCTTCATCGCTTTCATTAGTATCTTCGCTTGAATTATAATTTGCTTGTTCTTCTGGTTCTTCTTCTATTTCATCTTCAAGTTCTTCTAATTGATACTCTGATAAATCCTTTCCAAATTTAGTTGTTATTTCATTTTGGAAGACTTCATAGATATTTTTAATTCCATCAATTCTCCAATAATTTGAATTAATAATTGTTCCTGCTTTTAATTTTATATTGTTAATTGCTTCTTCAAAATTTTTCTCTTTTTCTTCAATGTTTTTTAAATATTCTTTATTGTATAACTCGTTGTAAGCTTTTTTTGTTGATTTTCCAGCAATTTCTCTTAATACTAATTGATATAGATTCTCAAATTGTTCTATATCTAATTCAAATTTTTCACAAGCTTCTGCCATCATTACTTTATGAGCTTTTAAGCCATTTATTGCTGTCATTCTTTCATTATCTAAGAAACTAACAATATATTCTTTTTCTGCTTTTAAAAATTCTAGTTTTACTGAAACATCTCTTAGTGTTTTTTGGTATTTATCTAATTTAATATCTTCATTTTCAATTTCATTTAGTAATCTTTTTGTTTTATCATACACTAAAATATATGATTCCGCTTCTTTTTGTGCTATTTTTGTTCTTGCATTTACTGATTTTTCTACTACGTCTTCATTGAATTTTACTTTTTCATCTTTACCATTGCTTATCATTATTTCTGCAATCTCTTTTTTTATGTCATCTAATGTTTCTGCTGATGCAAATTGCTTTAATTCTTTTATTTTGTTAACATCTATTTCTTGTAATTCTTTTTTTAATTCTTCAATCAACTGAATATGAGTGCCTTCTTCTATTCTTCTTGCTTTTGAACATTTATTTCTTTCTTTTTGTCTTTCATTAAATTCATTTAAATTTTCTGTAAATCCATTTTTTAATTCTTCCAAACGTTCATTATTACTTAAAATTGTTTGTCCTATTTTTTCTAACTTTTTTTCTAGAAGGGCTGGATCTTCATCTAAGTCATCAAACAATTTATTTCTATCTTCTTCAAGTTTTATGTTTGATTTATATAGTTTTTTTTGTTCTTGTTGTATATTTCTAATTTCATTTGCTATTTGGTCAAACTGTTCTATTTGTTTTTCTTCTTCTTCAATTATTTCTTGATATTTGCATGTTTCTTCTATTATATTTTTATAACTATTATATAAATTCTTTAAATTGTTTTTTTCATTAAATCCAAATATTTTGTTGAAATATTTTTCTAATACTATTGCACTTCTTTCATACATTTCCTAGTCCTCCTCTTATTTTATATTGATATTTTATCACTTATGGTGTCAAATATCAATAACAATAGGAAAAAAGAATGAATTAAGAGTCTTGTTTAGTATATGTAAGTGTTACACAGTTGACAGGAATGGTATCTCCTGTTGACAAATAAACTTTAAGCATATCACCTTTTACATTTGTCACTAAGAAATTATATACCTCATTATTTTATAAAAAAATTCCTATGCTGAAATTTTCATTATAGGAACTTTTTATTTTTTCACAATTCTTTCCGGAACACCAACCACTGTTACATTATTTGGTATATCATGTAAAACAACAGCATTTGCCCCAATCTTAACATTATTACCTATCTTTATTGGTCCTAATACCTTTGCTCCAGAACCTACCATCACATTATTGCCTATGTCTGGATGCCTTTTGTATTTATCTTTGCCTGTACCTCCTAAGGTACTATTATGATATATTGTACAATCATCTCCTATTGTAGCAGTTTCTCCTATTACTACTCCCATACCATGATCTATTAACAATCTTTTTCCAATTTTCGCTCCTGGATGAATTTCAATTCCAGTTAAGTGTCTTGCTATTTGTGAAATTAATCTTGCTATAAAATAAAGTCTCTTTGTATAGAAAAAATGTGCTATTCTATGGAAAAATATCGCGTGAAATCCTGGGTAAAGAATTATTGCTTCTAATACATTTCTACAAGCAGGGTCTTTTTCTTTTATATTTTTAGCATCTTCATATAATTGTTTTAAACAATTTTTCATAAGCATCACCTATTTTATTATATGCTTTATTTTATATTATTGTTTTTTATTTTCCTAAAAACATTTGCACATATACCTTGCCATATTTTGAACTTTTTACAACTCCTATTCCGGTGTAGTTAAATGAACTGTTTAATATGTTTGCTTTATGTCCTGATGAATTCATCCAAGCTGTGACTGCTGAACTGTTGCTTGAGTTTCCTGCTATGTTTTCTCCTGCTGTTTTATATGATATTTTAAAGCTGTTTAGCATTTGAAATGGTGAACCATATGTTGGTGAATTATGTGAAAAATAGTTGTTGTCTACCATATCTTGTGCTTTTATTCTTGCTACTCTTAATGTTTCTGTATCTAATTTTAATGCTGATAATCCATTTTGGGTTCTTTGGTTATTTATTAAATCAAATACTTCTTTTTCATCAGTGGTCATTGCTGTAGTAGTGCTGTTTGAATTACTACTGGAATTGTTATTTGAGCTATTGTTTGAATTACTAGAATTTGGGTATATTGCTTTTACGTATTTTTTATTAACTGCTCCAACGTAATCTCCTTCTACTTGTACTATATACCAATCTCCAACTCCTGCAAAAACTCGTATATATTCATTTTTCTTTACTGTTGCTACTATTCCATAGTTAGTTCCTGGACCGCTTCTCACATTTAATGTAGTTGCTGTTACTAAACCTGTTGAAAAATCAACTTTATAATAATGTTGCATACCAAAAGAACTTGTGAATATACAAATTATCATAGTAAATAATAGTATTGCACTTGCCCTAAAAATTGTCTTTTTTCTTATCGAAATAATTTTCATACAAAATATCTCCTTCTATTTTATTTACTATTATTTATACGATATTCTTGTCTAATATTACCATTTTCTTACATTTTCTATATGAACAAATCTTATTTTTGAGTAATTGTATTCAGCTTACATTATATGGGATTTAGGTATATTTGCTAATATAAAAAATACTAGGTCTTTCCTAGTATTCTTCTATCTTTATTTGTAATTTTTCTTCTATTCCATAAATTTTTTCTACTTCTAATTTTGTTATTTGAGTATCATCTTTAAATGCAAATTTATTCATTGCATCTAAAACTATTTTTACTATATTATCTATATCAGGTTTTTTGGTTGGACTTATTATATTGTTCAACATATTTTCTTTGTCACTCTTTTTTGTACTTTTAGGAACTTCAAAATATGCTGTAATAGTTACTTTTGCTCTTCCAACAATTTCTTTAAAACGTGGGTATTTTAATAAAAAATATTGTTCTACTAAAGTTTCGTAGTCTTTTGTTTTTGTTGGTGTATATACTATTCCAGTATATGAATTTACCCTTGGTCTTCCTTTTCCTGTTATCTTGCCTGGTACTTCGAATTCGTATGTCATTGTTTTCTCCTTTTTCTTGTGTTATTTTATAATTTGTTTCATTCTTCCATATACCAAATTAACCCATGTGCTTGAAGCGGGACAGAATTTTGTTTTTACTGCTGATAATGTTTTTCCATAGTAGAAAACTCCACCTTTGGTTAGATATTTATTATGTAATGTTTTTGCCGCTACTTCTAATCCTTCTTCGACAGAATTATATTTTATTAAATTTCCTTTTGACATTAAACTTATGTAATTGTGTGTCCTACGATGATTATCTGCTATTTTCCATCCTGATTCTGCTGAGATTAAACCACAGAAAAATATTTCATTTAGTTCATATTTTTGGCATAAGTCATATATTAAGTCAGAATTATTATAGAAGAATTTACTTGTGTCTTGCTTTACTCCTGATATTACTGTTTTAAAATCTTCTTTTGATAGATTTGTACTTACTGTTAAGTCCATATCTTTTGATATTTTTACATCTTTTATTTGTGTATATGTTTTTTCTGGTTCAATATTTTCCGGTTCTTGATTTTGTTCTTGGTTAGTTGCCTCAATTTGTTCTGTTTGATTATTTTCTGTTTGATTATTTTCTGTTTGATTATTTTCTGTTTGTGTTTCTGTACTCTGTCTATCATTCATACTTTTTCTTGATGAAACCTCTTGAGTTTCTACTTTAGCTATTTCTACTTCTTCATTAGTTTGTACTTCTTCTGTTTCATCTTGTTCAGCTCCTACACTTTCAATATATTTAGTCTGAGCTGCATTATATATAAAAAATATTGTACTAAATATTATTCCTATTGCTGTTATATACAATATTATGTTTATATTCATTTTTTCGTTGTTCTTCATCTTTTCCTCACATTATTTCTTAATAAATTTAGATACGAAAAAGCCTTCCATATCTTTTGATGGTAATATTCTTATTGATTTCTTTATATCTTTTTCTAGTCCATCATTAATTCCTGGCATTGCATTTTTTATATTTATATCTATATCAACCATTTTTAAGTTGAAGTTTTTTAATGCCCAGTCCAAAATATATTCATTCTCTTCTTTATTTAATGTACAAGTTGAATATACTAGTATTCCATTTGGTTTCAATGCATCATAAGCACTTTGAAATAGCTTTTTCTGCATTTTTGTCAATTCATTAACTTTTTTAGGTGACCAAACTCTGTAACTTTGCACATCATACGCTGTAAATCTACCTTCTCCACTACATGGTGTATCTAATAAAACTCTATCAAATTGTTCTTTGTATTGTGAACCTATTTTTTCTCCACGTCCATTTACAACCTCTACTATATCAGCACCTTGCACTTTTACATTATATTTTAATTTTTCACACCTCATCTTGTCCAACTCATTTGCTAAAACATGTCCTTTTCCATTCATTAATGATACTATTTGAGTTGTTTTACTTCCTGGTGCTGCTGTTAAATCTAATATATTTTCATTTTCTTTTGGAGCTAAAACAAGTGGTGGTACCATACTTGGTAAGCTTTGTATATAAATATAACCTTTTTGATAAATATCTAATTTTTGTATATCTTTTTCATTTGCATTTTTTATTACAAATGCATCTGGGTACCATAATACTCTTTCGAATTTTATATTTTGCTCTTTAAAATATCTCATTAATTCTTGAGCATTATATTTTAATGTATTTACCCTTAAAGTTGTATATCTTTTTTCAATAATACCTTTCAAAATATTGTCTACCATTACTGGTGTAAACATTTCGTATAGATTTTCCATAAATTCTTTTGGTAGTCTATTTTTTATTTCTGTTATTGATACTGGCATAACATTTCCTTTCTTTTTGCCTCTTTGCGTATTTTTATTACTTCATATACACAGTAAAATGGTAATGTCATTTGTCCTACTGACATTACTAGTGTAAATAATCTTCCTGTATATTTATATATTATTTCTATTGGTGTTCCTGGGAAATTTTTTGATATAAACATTAAGTTACTATCAAATATGTTATTTACTATAAATGCTAATATACATACACATCCAACTAAACTTGCATAATATTTAATATCATTTTTTTCTATTTCTATGTACTGTGTTAAGTTTATAAGTAACCCTAAATATACCATTACTCCATGAAATATATAACTATGAATACTTACTAAATGGAACATTGGATATGATGGTAATGATGTGGTTGGAAGTATCATAAATACTACTCCTCCTACTATTCCACCTGTTGCTAAAAAGACATTTCCCATTCTTTCTAGTTTGTTTTTTCCAAATGAACTTAGTAGTCCTGCATATAATAATAAACTACAATAATATAGTGGTACATAGTTATTTACATTTCTTATATCTCCTGTACATAATTTGAAGGCTATTATTATTGCCTCAAATATCCACATTGTTATTGTACATTTTTTTATTATATTTTTTATTTCATTTTTGCTTTTTGTTACTGTATTTTTTAGTGCCATTGTTATACATATTGCTGTTAGGATTATTAGTTTTAAATGTCCTAATGTGAATATGCCACATGGTTCGTATTCTCCTGGTTTTGAAAAGAACATTTTTTTCTTCCTTTCTTTTTTTGTTATTTTATCACATTTGGCGTTTTTTTACAAGTATCAAAAAAATTAGTCATACTAGCTAGAGTATAACTAATTTTTATATTATATTCCAAATCTTTCTTTATCCACATTGTAATTTTGAGAAATTTCTTCATCTGTTAATGCTCTATTATAAATTCTTACCGAATAAACTTCAAAATTATTAAAAGCTTCTGAACTTTCCATATTATCATAATTCTCACCACTTGCATTTACCCCTAACGCAAATCTTGTTGAATTTATTGGTTCTTTTATCCTTCCTTCTGCATAAGTATTATACTTAATGTCATTTTCTCTATATAATATATTACTTCCATCATATTGAAGAGTTAATGAATATTTTTTATTATCATTGATTTTATTATTTGATAATGCTGTGTAATAACTACCATCCACATTAACAGCTCCAAGCATATAACCTGAAGTATTCTTTTCAATACCCATTCCGCCACTTTCATAATTGTCAATCACATATAATTTTTTTCCATCTTTTTCATTAAGTATTTTTAATGCTATTTCTACAGTCATATTGTTATTATATATTTTTTGCATTGATACCCAATCATTTTTTCCATCTAGTAACAATGAATTTCCTGTCCATCCACTAGTTTTATTAAAATCAAAATTTTTTAAAGTAGCATTATTGTTATTTTTTGATAAATCATACCAAGTCTTTGTTTTTTTACTTTTTCCAAATTTCGAATTATATTCTCCATCATACAAACACATTAATCCATTTGAAACATAGCCTAATTCACTTGCTGATGGATTGTCTTTTATATCTTCTATTTGAAATCTTCTTTTATCTTCTTCATAATTTTTACTAATTTCATCTGCTGTTAAACTTCTATTATAAATTCTTATAGAATATACTTCTATATTCGCCATTGCTTCACTCGAATCTAAAATTGATTCATTACCTGATGGATTTGTTCCTATTACAAAAACAGTATTATTTTGTGGTTCTGAATATTGACCATTAAAATCTTCTTTTTGTATATTACTGTTAGTAGAAAAATAGATTGTTTTGTTTTTAGAATCTATTCCTGTTGACATTGAATATATTTGAGATATTTTTACATTTTTTTGATCATAAATATTAATATATTTTCCAGTATGTATAACACCTTGTACCTTATTTGAATTTTTTAATATTCCTATTCCACCACTTTCATAATTACATATATAATTTTCTTGGCTACCTTCAGATACATCTAATACTTTTGCAACTATTTCTACAGTTATTCCATCTTCGGAGGCAGGAATTTGTGTCATCTGAACCCAATCATCAATTCCATCTAATATTAATGAATTACTTGTCCATCCACTATCATCTGTATTATTTATATTTTTTAAAGTTCCGTTGTTATTATTTCCAGTTAAATCTTGCCAAACAGTTGCATTTTTATCATGTCCTGATACAGTATTATATATTCCATCATACCAGCATACTAGTCCATCTTGTACATATGATGATTGTAATTTTTCAAAATCCGAAAGTTCTTCTTTTCCCGCCTCTTCAATTATTTCTAATTTTTCTCTATCAATTTTAAATTTATATTTATTTACTGTTACAATATCATCACTGTCTATACTCATTCCATCTTTTTTTATTTGATTATCTATATATTCTTTATCATTATAATTTTTATCTCTATATTTGCTAATAGCTAGTGAGTTTAATGTTTGTATTAATTTTTCTTTTGCTTGCTCTTTATTATATATTTCTGTTGCAGTAGTTGCATTTTGTATTAAATTGTTATTTATTATTGCTTGTATACTTATTCCTGCTAGTATTAATAAAATTATAATTGTAATAACTGACGCTATTAATGTTATTCCTTTGTTTCTTATGTTTTTTTCCATTGTTTTCTCCTTATATTAAGTTGAAACTTAATTAATTTCTTACACTCAAAATATAACATAACTTAAATAAAAAATCAATAGTTCAAATTTAAAATAATATAATACTAAAAAATAAAAATGTTAATAACTCAGTATATTTCTAGTGTTTGTTTTATATTAAGTTTCAAACTTAATTAATAAAATACTTTATCTAATACACAAAAAAGAAAAATTAAGATTGTCTCCAATGTCTTAATTTTTCTTTTGTCTCTTCCGCAGTAGGCATTTTCAAAATATCTTCTGCAAGTTTTTTACATTCAGAATATTTCAAATCCAATATCAGCTTTCTAGCTTTTAATACTTTATTAGCATTCATAGAAAACTCATCCAATCCAAGTCCTATAAGTAATGGAATATACAGTAACTCTCCAGCTGATTCGCCACACATTCCACACTTAATTTTATTCTTATGAGCGCCATTTATTGCTGATTTGATTAGCCTTATAACTGCAGGATTATACATTGTATATAAATTAGCAATTTTTTCATTTCCACGTTCTACTGCAACTGTATACTGAATTAAATCATTTGTTCCAATGCTAAAGAAATCACACTCTTTTCCAAATTCTTCTGCCATTATTGCAGTTGATGGTATTTCTACCATTATTCCTATTTTGATATCCTTTTTAAATGCAATATTTTGTTTTTCTAATTCTTTTTTTACATCTTCAATTATGTCTTTCGCTTCTCTTAGTTCTTCTATTGAAGATATCATTGGTAACATTATTGATAAATTTCCAAATGCACTTGCTCTTAAGATTGCTCTTATTTGTGTTTTGAATAGTGCTATGTTATCTAAGCAAATTCTAATTGCTCTATAACCCAAAAACGGATTTTGTTCTTTAGGTAATTCCATATATTTTAAATCTTTGTCTCCTCCAATATCTAGTGTTCTTATTACTACTTTTTTATTTTGCAACTTTTGTGCAATCTTTTTATATGCCATAAATTGTTGTTCTTCTGTTGGAAAGTTTTCTGAATTCATATATAGAAATTCGCTTCTAAATAATCCAACTCCTTCTGCTGTGTTAGCTAGCACTAATTCTGTATCTTCTGGTACTCCAATGTTTGATAACAGTTCTACTTTATGGCCATCTATTGTTTTTGTTTCTTTATTCTTGTATTTTTCAAGTTCTTCTTTTTCTTGTTTTAGTTTTTCTTTGAGTTCTCCTAGTTCAACACATTCTTCCTCTGTTGGATTTACAAAAATCTCTCCTGTTGTTCCATTTATTGCTATAAAGTCTTTTTCTCTTAATACTTGTATTGCATGTTTTATTCCTACTATTGCAGGAATTTCATGGGTTCTTGCCATTATTGATACGTGTGAATTTGTTCCTCCAAGTTCTGTTACTATTCCTGCAATATTATTTAAATCTAATTTTGCAGTATCTGAAGTAGTCATTTCTTTTGCTACTATTATGGTATTACGTGGTAAATGAGAAAAGTCTATTACTTCTTTATTTAATAATTTTGCAATGATTTTTTTCTTCATATCTAATATATCTGAACTTCTTGATGCTAAGTAGGTATCATCCATATTTTCAAATATTTGTGTTATTGAATTAAAGCCTACTTCTGTAGCATATGCTGAATTATATTTTTCTTCTTTGATTATTTTTAAGGTTTGTTCTGTTAGTGTTTTATCTTTTAAAATCATTAAATATGCTTGCATTATGTCTTTTTCTGTTCCTGAAGATTTTTTTATTATCTCCTCTGTGTCTTTTATTACTGAATTTAGGGCTTCATTGAATTTTTCTATTTCTTCTTCTACATTGTCTATCTTAGATTTTTCTACTCTTAAATCTTCTGGTTTTAGTAATACAACTTTACCAAAGCCTATTCCATTAGAAACTCCTTTTCCTTTTAACACTTTTCTCATCTCCTTTTTATTCTCCAAAATTATTTTCAAATGCTTCTGTAATTTCTTTTAATGCTTTGTTTTCATTTTCTCCATCACAAGTTATTTCTATTTCTGTATTTTCTTTTATTCCAGCTGACATTATTGAAAGGGGAGATTTTGCATTGATTTTTTTGTCATTCATGGATTTCCAATTAATGATACTACAAATATTCCTCCATGTGGTGCCATTAGTGTACAGTTAAAGGCCATTGATAATGCTCCTGAAACTGCTGAGCCAACAACACATGCTGGTATTACACGTATTGGGTCTGCTGAAGCAAATGCCATTCCACCAATAGTTTTAAAGAAACTTGCTACTGGTGTATTCATTCCAAAGTTTGATGGATCTATTGAGTAATCATCCAATAAAAATGCTATTGCTATTAAAATTCCTCCACCTACTACAAATGGTAACATATGTGTTACACCATTCATTAAGTGTTTATATAATTGCTTTTGCTTTTTTTATTTCTTCATCTGTTAATATATTTTTTGCTCCAGATTGTCCTTGTGTTTCTACTTTTATTGGATGTCCAAGTTCGTTTCCCATTTGTTCTAAGCTTTCTGCTGCCATATACGTATGTGCTATTCCTGTTGGACAGCCTGTAATTCCAAGAAGTTCATAAGTTTGTTTATTTCCGTTTTCTTCTTTTTGTTTATCATCTTCTATTTTTTCTTTTTCTGCTTCATTTATTATTTCCATGAATTCTTCTTTTGTTTTTGCATTTATTAGTTTTTTTCTAAAGTTTTCATCCATTAATAAAGTTGATAATCTACTTAATACTTCTAGGTGTATATTTTCTTTGGTATCTGGTGCTGCTATTAAGAATAATAGTTTTACTGGTTTTCCATCTAAGGATTCAAAGTCTGCTCCTTCTGGTATTACCATTGCAGATACTCCAGGTGCTGTTATACATTCTCCTTTACCATGTGGAATTGCTATTTCTTCTCCAATTCCAGTTGAACTTTGTTTTTCTCTTTGTGTTACGAGTTCTAAGTATTTTTGTTCATCTTTAATGTTACCGTTTTTTGTCATTAATTTTACTGCTTTTTCTATGAGTTCTTCTTTGTTTTTTGCTTTTACATTTAAATCTATAGAAGCGGTACTTATTAAATCTGTAATTTTCATAATTTAACTCCTCTCTATTTTAATAATTCGTATATTTCTTCTTTGGTTGCTAAAAATTCCGAATTTACAGTTGCTGCTCCTGCTGCCATTCCCATTCTAAAAGCTTTATCGTGATTTTTAAATAATTCATACCCAGCAATAAAACCTGCCACCATTGAGTCTCCTGCTCCTACTGTATTTATTATTTTTGAATTTGGATTTCTTAAAGCATCCATCTTATAGGTATAACCATTTTCATCTATATAAACTGCTCCTTGACCTCCCATAGAAACTATTACATTTTTTGCTCCTTTTTCTTGTAAAAGTTCTGCATATTGTAATGCTTGTTCTTTGTCCATAATTCTTGTATTAAAGATTTCTTCTAATTCTTCTTTATTTGGTTTTATTAAAAATGGCTTATATTTTAAAGTGTTTAAAAGTAAGTCTTTTGTTGTATCTACTATAATTTTTATTTCTTTTTCTTTTAGTTTTTCACAAATTTCCTCATATATGTTATTTTCAATTCCTTTTGAAACACTTCCTGATAAAACCAATATATCTCCATTTTTTATTTTTTCTAATTTTTGAAATAAAATTTCTACATTATCTTTATCTATTATTGGTCCTGTACAATTAATAGCTGTTTCTTCTGTATTAGAGTTTTTTGCTATTTTTACATTAATTCTTGAATTTGAGTTTTTCAATTTCACAAAGTCTGTTTTTATATTGTATTTTTCTATTTCTTCTTTAATTTTATTTCCTGTAAAACCTGCAATAAATCCTAAAGTTGTTGTTTCTATGCCTAAAGAATTTAAAACAATTGAAACATTAATCCCTTTACCTCCTGGTAATATAATTTCTTGATTGCTTCTATTAATTTTTCCAATTTCAAAGTTTTCTATTTTTATTATATAATCCAAGGCAGGATTAAAAGTTACTGTATATACCATTTCTTTTTCTCCTCTTTTGAAAAAGTTTGAATTTTTATCTCTTTTTAAATATTTCCAAATTTATAATAAATATTAATTTATTATAGTTCAAATATTTTTTCTAAGGCTTCTGCAACCCCTTCGTTATTGTTTGTTGTTGTAATAATATCTGCTCTTTCATATAATTCTTTTACTGCATTTTTCATTGCTATTTTATAGCCTACTGTTTCAAACATTTCTATATCATTTCTTCCATCTCCAATTGCTATTGTTTGTGATAAATCTATTTTTAAATATTTGCTTAGATTTCTTATTGCATCTCCTTTTGTTGTATTTGGTGCCATTATATCTGTTATATATGGATTACTAATATAACCATTTTTTACTTTTCTTTGTTTTTGAGTTAGTCCCATTTTTTTGCCTCCTATTTTTGTTATTTTGTATTTGTT
>ENA-UOOA01004525-UOOA01004525.1-human-gut-metagenome-genome-assembly--contig:-P61old-NODE-4525-length-15699-cov-4.207620_pt1 | contig 15699 bp, 15 predicted proteins | sample MGYA00242467_ERZ724014 | MGnify/ENA metagenome assembly ERZ724014
CCTCACCGCCCTGTATGTGGTGCTGCTCCTGTTCCTTCTGGTAAAGGTGAACCCCTATTTTTACGTGTATGTCTTAAAAGCCACCGAAATTTCCCAAACCGCCATCACTGCCAAAAAAGAAGGTAAGCTGAACGACTCCCTCCCCCAAAACGTAAAGCTGGGAAAAACCGGCTTAGGTTCCGGAAAGGACGCCTTCTTCCTAAAGCACCGCTTGGAGGATCGCCGCAGCGGCTTTTTCCTCTTTGACCGGATGTCCCTTATCATGGCAGCCATGACCTTTCTTTTTACCTTTTTCCTGAAAGATTCCGGCATGATTTCCATCTTTGCTTTTGCCACTTATCTGCAGATCTTCACCGCCCTCACCGGCCGCTGGGTCAAGGAGCTTACCCTCCCCTACGTCTACCTGATCCCCCAGCCTCCCTTCCGGAAGCTCTTAAGCATCTGCAAGGAAAATCTGGTGAAGATCTTAGCTGATGCGGTCTTAGTCATGGTGCCTGTGGGACTGATCTTAAAGGCTGGCCCTATCGTGATCCTCACCGCCGTTTTGGCGCGGACGAGCTTCGGCGTTCTCTTCATGTCCGGAAACATCCTGACGGAACGGATTTTCGGCTCTGTCACCAACAAAGGTCTCCTCGTCGGTCTTTACATTCTCGCCATGATGCTCTTAGCTGCACCCGGCGGGATCCTGGGCATCGTCGTCGGAGCCATCCTTTCCTCCTCCGAATTTGCCCTCCCCGCAGGGCTTGCCGTTTCCGCTCTCTGGAACCTGCTGATCGCCGCTTTGGTAGCCTTCTGCTGCCGTGGGCTTTTAAACTGTGCGGAACTGAACAACCGCTGATTTTCTCTGACGCAAAAACGCCGGCCGGGAACTTCTTCTTTCTCAAAAGAACGTTCCCGGCCGTTATTTTTATCCGTTCCAGAATTCCGCCCACTTGCTCCGGCGGACGGCCTCTTTGGGCAGCTCCTCCACCTTCACTAAAATGGCGTCCTCTCCGATGACATCAATGCTCTCCCACGGCACCGTCAGATCCGGCCGCCGTCCTAAGATCCCGAAAAGCCGCAGCTTCCCATAGACCACTAAGCTCTTCACCCGGGCGTTTTCCGTGTCAATGGTCACATCGTCCACGAACCCCAGCTTCGTCCCGTCCGTTACGTTGACGATCTCCTTCCGCTGCAGATCGCAGATCTTTGCGTCCATCAAAACCGCCCCCTCCGGTACATCCTATTCCGAAAGGGAAGCCGGTATGCCGTCTCTTGCAAACCATACGTCCTTCACCTGAAAGGTCTTCCCGTTCAGATAGGAAAGGGCATGCTCCTCCCGGAAAGCGAACCGGAGCTTATACGAATAAAGCGCCTGACAGTCGAAGCCCTTCTTCTTTTCCGCCCCGTTGGAGCCGTACTTCCCGTCCCCTACCAGCGGATGCCCGATGTACGCCATATGAGCACGGATCTGATGGGTGCGCCCGGTCTTCAGCTCCACTTCCACCAGCGAAAACCGCCCGTTGGTCTCCAGCACCTTATACTTCGTGATCATGGTCTTGGTGTCCGGTCTCGGATGGTCGTAGATCACCGCCTTGTTCTCCGCCGCATCCTTCCGGTGATAGTGGATCAGGGTCGCTTCCTTAGGCTCCGGCACGCCCTTGACCAGACAAAGGTAAAACTTCTCGATCTCCCGCTCCCGGATGGCTTCGTTCAAGATCCGGAGGGCCTCGGCGTTCTTGGCTACGATGACGATGCCCCCGGTGTTCCGGTCGATCCGGTTGCAGAGCGCCGGCGCAAAGGACGCCTCTTTTGAAGGGTCATACCCGCCTTTTTTGTAAAGATAGTGCTTCACCCGGTTGATGAGGGTGTCCACCGTCTCCCCCTGGTCCTCGTGGACAATGAGCCCCTGGGGCTTGTCCGCCAGCAGGATGTTCCCGTCCTCGTAGACCACCCGCACCTCCGACGGAGCCGCCAGAAAATCCGGCACCTTCTCCGAAAAGAATTCGTCGTTGATGTAAAGCTCCACCACGTCCCCTTCTTGGAGCCGATAGCGTATCTCGCTCTTTTTCCCGTTCACCTTGATCCGTTTCAGGCGCAGATATTTATAAAGAAGGCTTTGCGGAAGAAGCCGCACCGCTTTGGTCAGATATTTGTCCAGCCGCTGCCCGGCGTCATTCTGATTGATCACGAACCGTCTGATAACCGTTCCCCTCGCTTTCGCCTTATTCGATCCGGAAGTCCTCGTCCTTGTATTCCGGCAGCAGCCGGTGGCTCTTCGGCCGCCGTTTCAGCGGTGCATACACAAATTTCCGGCAGGAAAAGCACGGCGACACCGCTCCGTTTTTTTCGCAGAGGATCATCTGCCCGTCCCGGGTGGGACGCCCCAGCTCACAATATTCGCAAGCCGGTTCGATGTGCCGCCCGAACAGCACGCTTTTCATGAAAGACCCCTCCCCGCATCCGTTTCGTCCTCTATTCTACCACACTTTCCCCTCCCCCGCAAGAGCCGCCAGAAAGCAAAACAGCACAGCGTCTTTTGCCCCTCCAAAGCCTTTCAGCAGAAAGCGAGAAAGACTTCGGAAAAATTTTGGGTGCGAGAGAAACTTAAGGTTTCTCTCTTTCTATTGGCAGGCTTCGGGGAAAACCCCGGCAGAATGACGGATTTTTCCCTGAAAAATCCATCGGAGGCCCCTGTTGCGAAGAATTCACAAAATTCTCCTTGCATAGTTCCGGGAAAACGAGTATAATAGACTGTAATTGGATATTCCACCCAAAACAGAAAACCGATCCCCCAAGGACCGGCAGAGTTTTGAAATCAAAACTCCGAAAGGAATGGTCAAGCAGCAATGGGACTCATTGAAAAAATATTCGGTTCGTACTCCAAGCGGGAGCTGAAGCGCATCAAGCCCATCCTCCAGAGCGTTCTGGATCTGGAAGAAGAGTATAAGGCGATGTCCGACGAAAAGCTCCGGGGTCAGACGGAATACCTGAAGGGAATGCTCTCCGACGGAGAAACGCTGGATACAATCCTGCCCCGGGCTTTTGCCACCTGCCGGGAGGCCACCCGCCGGGTCCTGGGCACCCCCCACTACCCCGTCCAGATCATCGGCGGCATCGTCCTGCATCAGGGCCGCATCGCCGAGATGCGCACCGGTGAAGGCAAGACCCAGACCTGCCTTCTCCCCGCTTACCTGAACGCCCTGTCCGGAAAAGGCGTCCACATCGTCACCGTCAACGATTATCTGGCCAAGCGTGACTCCGAGTGGATGGGCAAGGTCTATCGCTACTTAGGGCTCACCGTCGGCCTTATCATCCACGATATAGACAATGACGCCCGTCGGGCCGCCTACAATTGCGACATCACCTACGGCACCAACAACGAGATCGGCTTCGACTACCTCCGGGACAACATGGTCACCTATAAGGAGCAGCGGGTCCAGCGCCCCTTTAACTACGCCATCGTCGACGAGGTGGACTCTATCCTCATCGACGAAGCCCGTACCCCTCTGATCATTTCCGGTCAGGGCGACAAGTCCACCGACCTCTATAAGATCGTTGACCGCTTCGCCCGGACCCTGACCATGAACAAGGTCGTGGAGCTGGACGACAAGGAAGACAACGACAATCTGGAGGGCGACTACATCGTCGACGAAAAGGCAAAGACCGCCACCTTGACCCCCCGGGGTGTCAAGAAAGCGGAAATGGCCTTCGGCATCGACAACCTGATGGATCCCCAGAACCTGACCCTCCTCCACCACATCAATCAGGCCATCAAGGCCCACGGCGTCATGCACAACGAAGTGGACTATGTGGTGAAAAACGGCGAGGTCATCATCGTCGACGAATTCACCGGCCGTCTGATGATCGGCCGCCGCTACAACGAAGGTCTGCATCAGGCCATCGAGGCAAAGGAAGGCGTCGAAGTCGCACGGGAGTCCAAGACCCTCGCCACCATCACCTTCCAGAACCTGTTCCGCATCTACACGAAGCTCTCCGGCATGACCGGCACCGCCCTCACCGAGGAAGCCGAGTTCCGTGAGATCTACAAGCTGGACGTAGTGGAGATCCCCACCAACAAGCCCGTCATCCGTGTGGATCACGAGGACCTGGTCTTCAAAAACGAAAAGGGCAAGTATCACGCCGTCATCGAACAGATCAAAGAGTGTCACGCCAAAGGCCAGCCCGTTCTGGTCGGCACCGTCACCATCGACAAATCCGAGCTGCTCAGCAATATGTTAAAGCGTCAGGGTATCAAGCACGTTGTCCTGAACGCCAAATATCACGAAAAAGAAGCCGAAATCGTCGCACAGGCCGGCAAAAAGGGCGCCGTTACCATCGCCACCAACATGGCAGGCCGCGGCACCGACATCAAGCTGGGCGGCAACGACGAGTATCTGGCGAAAACCGATATGCGGAAGATGGGCTTCACCGAAGAGCTGATCGCCGAAGCCGACGGCTACGGCGACACCGACAACGAGGAGATCTTAAACGCCCGCAAGACCTTCCACGAGCTGGTGAAAAAGTATAAACCCGTCATCGCCGCAGAGGCGGAGGAAGTCCGTGCAGCCGGCGGCCTGTTCATCTTGGGCACCGAGCGCCATGAATCCCGCCGGATCGATAACCAGCTCCGAGGCCGTTCCGGCCGTCAGGGCGACCCCGGCGAGAGCCGCTTCTTCCTCTCTCTGGAGGACGACATCATGCGTCTCTTCGGCGGCGAGCGGATCCAGCGGATGATGGAAGCCTTAAAAATCGAAGACGATATGCCCATTGAGACCAAGCTCCTGACCAATTCCATCGAGTCGGCACAGAAGAAGGTAGAGGGCCGGAACTTCTCCATCCGCCGCAGCGTCCTGCAGTTCGACGATGTCATGAACCGCCAGCGGGAGCTGATCTACAGCCAGCGTGCAAAGGTCTTGGACGGCGAGAACCTCCGGGGCTACATCATGGATATGCTCCGGGATAACATCACCGAGACCGCCAACCTCTATCTCTCCGATGAGACCATCCACGACAGCTGGAACGTCGCCGGTCTCCGGGATCACTACTTAGGCTTCTTCACCGAGCCCGGCGATCTGGAGTTCACCGCCAACGAACTGGGCGGCATGGAGAAAAAGGACATCGTCGACATCCTCTATAAAAAGGCCGTCGCCAAGTACGAGGAAAAAGAGCAGGAGATCGGTCCCGACCGGATGCGGGAAGTGGAACGTGTGGTGCTCCTGCGAAACGTTGATTCCAAGTGGATGGATCACATCGATGCCATGGAAGAGCTGCGGAAAGGCATTTACCTTCGCTCCTACGCCCAGCGTGACCCCGTTGTGGAATACCGCATCGAAGGCTTCGATATGTTCGATGAGATGGTTGCCGCCATTCGGGAGGACACAGTCAAGATGCTCCTGACCGTCCGCCTCCGCAACCCCGAGGAAGAACCTAAGCGGGAGCAGGTGGCCAATCCCACCACCGCTTCTCACGGAGACGATACCGTGAAAAAGCAGCCCGTCCGCAAAACCGCCGCCCAGAAGGTCGGCCGCAACGACCCCTGCCCCTGCGGCAGCGGCAAGAAGTACAAAAAGTGCTGCGGCGCTGGCCAGTTCCCCGACGACAAAGAAGACTGATTCCCTATAAAAAACCGCACCGGCGTTCCGATCGACGCCGGTGCATTTTTTTGCAAAAATCCCCGTCTCTGCAAACCGCAGGAGACGGGATCTCTTTTTTCTCGTTGATTGACCCGATCATAACGCCCTTTACGAAATACTTCTGTAAGAACGGATAGATAGGTTCTGCCAGATGTTGAAAATGACATAGATGGCGTCAAAGTTCTTCGGATCCATCAACAGGCTGCCGGGCGTTCCGCCTGTGCTTCCGCACATAAAAACGGCGCCTGCAGGAGCCCTTCCATGCAGACGCCGTTTTCGCCGCTTTTTCTTTATTCCTCCAATTCAAACCAGCACCCGATGTTCGGGTTCCCAAGCATCGCTACCAAAAGCTCCCCGTCTTCCGCAGCAGAAAAATCAAATTGCTGCTCCCCGGATGCTTCTCCGCTCTGCCCGTAGGCCGCCAGCGAAATCGTGACCGAATCGCCGCTCCAGTTGCCCCAAAGATCCGCCGGAAAGTCGATCCAAAGCGATTCATCGGTTCCCAGCACGCCGCCGTCCGCCGCCGATACGCTTCCGGAAGTCACCGGCTCCCCATTGACCTCGAGGGTATAACGAACACCGTAAAATTCTTCCCCTGCACAGAGGATCCGGACCCGGTACCTCCGGAGCTGCTCTTCTTCGCCATCTTCCGAGCCGCAAAGCGTTTGCAGCTGCTCTTCCGAAAGCTCCCACTGATACCGGCTGGTGATCCAAATGGCGTATTTCCCGTCCGGCTGCCGGATGGTCAGCCGGGGTCCCGGCAGGGAAAGCGGCTCCAAACGATCCAGGATCTTCCGTGCCGTCCGGGAAAATGCAGCTGCATCCGCCGCATTTTCTCGCAGCGTCACGTTCAAAAGCTGCTGCTCTCCATAGCCGTCCAGTTCCTGATACGTTGTCTTTTCCGTCAGCCTCCCGTTCAGATCCTCCCGGATGTACAAATCGCAGTGCACCTCACTGATACCCAAGTCCCTGATGACATGATACACGTCTGTCTCAATGTCGTCGGCCAGTCGATCCTCCATCCGCTCCCGCAAAACCGTGTTGCGGTAAACAAACGGCACCATCGCCGCCCCGAAGCTGCCGCAGATCAGCAGGAAGCAGACAAACATGCTGAAAAAATCGTACTTGAGCCGGCACCCCTTCGCCGTAAAAACGCTGACTAAGATCTCCACGCCGATCAGAATCAGGATCACCGGCGCAAATTTCACCGCCGTAAACAGGTCAAATCCCGGCCAGAACATAGTGGCAAGCAGGACAAGCCCTGATGCGATCAGCGTTATTCCCAGAGTAAACCGTCCAACCCGCCGCTCCTTCACTGGCGCTGCCGGAGCCGGGTTCCACCGGGGCGCTTCCGGCGGGATCTGCGGAGCGGCTGCTGTCTCCTCCTTTACTTCTTCCGAAGTCGGATTGAAATTTTCGTCCATCTCTTTCTCCTTTTACTTTCCCTGATAGGGGGTCACGTCGTCCGCAGGCTCTTTTTTCTTTCCGCCCCGGACAAAATGCACGCCCAGCACGATCACGACCACTGCCACGACAATCCTCGGCAGGCTGTAATAAAGGTTCCAAAACAACGCCAGATTCATCGTCTGGAAGATCTGGGACAGGGCGTCCAGCAGATACCGCAGAGCCATGTTGACGAGCATGATCACGCCGGCGGCAATGAAGCACACGCCCAGCGCCACGTTCCGCTTCCGGAAAATGGAGGCATTTTTCAGCTCTTTTCCCGAAAGCAGCCCGAAGAACAGCTCATCCGGCACCGCCGCCCGCTCCTCTGCGGTAAGCCCCGCCAGATTGAGGTTGTCAAAAAACGCATAGAACCACAAGACCGGCAGCGCCAGGATGATCACGCCCATCTCCAGCACGGACGCAAGGGCGATAATCCCCCAGAAAAGGATCATGAACGTAAGGCCCTTCATCATCTTCCCAAGGTACATATGCCCTGCTCCGGGCAAAAGCCCGAAAAAGACCGCCAGCCCCCGGCTCTTCCCGCCGTTGGGCTTTTTGGGCGGCTGAGGAGACTGCTGGGGTGCGTTGGGGTACTGCAGTGCATTGGGCTGGTATTCCTGCGAATACCCAGCCTGAGGATTCCGGTTCTGTTCCGAACCGTTCTGATTGTAATTCCACATAAAAGGCTCCTACCTTTCTCCTGCCGGAGCACCGGCAGTCTCGTTCTTATTGGCATCCGTTCTCTCCGAACGGGGCGTATTAAGGAAAACATTGAACCCGGAGAGCAGCTTATCCAGAGCGTTGTTCCATCCGGAGAACTTCCCGGAAACGTACCGGGTCGCTTCGCTCATATTCTCGGCATGCTGATCGGTGGGGACAAACAGCCCGATCCGTTCAAATCCGCCCCAGAGGATCAGAGTCAGTGCCGCTGCGACCGATACCCGGACGAACCGGTTTACAAAGATCAGCCGCCCCCGCTTCCGGATCCGCTCCATCACGGAAGGCGCCGCCTCCTCCGGCGTGGTCAGCTCCACCTCTTCGGTCAGCAGTTCGCTGTACCGCTCCACGCACTGGTCGCAGAAGTCCAGATGCTCCGCCGTTTCCAGCCGTCCCATTTCGTCCAGCTCCCCGGCGATCAGCGCTCTCAGCCCCTCATCGGTCAGATGCCCGTCTTCCCCAAATAGTTTCATAGATGGATCCCCCTTTCCGTCAGTATCCGCTGCAGCTTCTGCCGTCCCCGGTACAGCTGCGTTTCCACGGTCTTCTTCGGCCGCCGAAGCGCTTCGGCGATCTCGTCCACTGACCGTTCCTCCAGAAAATAAAGCTCCGCCACTTTGTGGTACGGCTCATCCAGCGACAGAATGGCATCCCTTGCCTGCCGGAGCCCTTCCCGGAAAGGCTCCGCTCCTCCGCCGCCCCTTCCGGCCGCAGCGGCAGATCTTCCCATTCCTCCACCGTATCCACCTTCCGGTGGTAGGCGGATTTTAAGAAGTCCTTCGCCTTGTTGGAAGCGATGCGGATGAGCCATGGCTTGTAGTTGCCGTTCTGACAGCTTTCAATGTGCTGGTAAGCGGAAAAAAACGTCTCCTGGGTCAGATTCTGGGCTTCCCCGTAATCCTTCACCAGCTGATAGCAGACGGTGAAAACGAGCTTTTCATATTGCCGGCCCAATGCTTCAAATTCCCGGTTGTCCATACACTCATTTTCACCGCCTTTCGTTTTCCGCTTCCGAAAGAGAGAACGACGTTTTTCCTTCCCCGCCTTCAGCCTCCAAAAAAGTTTTTCCGGAAGTTTGCGCATTTTCTTTCATTGTACCACAAATCGCCGAAAAAAAGAATTCCTATTGGAAAACCTGTTCGTCCGTGGTATACTAAAGAAAAAGCGCCCAAATCCATACCCGGCTCCGCCGGAGAAAGGACGTTCTATGTCCACCCCCTCTCTTTTCGACATCATGGGTCCCATCATGATCGGCCCCTCCAGCTCCCACACCGCCGGAGCCGCCCGCTTGGGCAAAATGGCTTACAAGCTGGTCGGCGGCGACATCCGGGAAGCAAAGATGTACCTCCACGGCTCCTTCGCCGCCACCTACCGGGGCCACGGAACTGACAAAGCCCTGCTGGCAGGGCTTTTGAACCTGAACCCCTCCGACGAACGGCTCCGCCATTCCTTCGAGCTTGCCAGAGAAAAAGGACTCCGCTACGAATTCATCCCCACCGACCTGGGGGAAAACGTCCACCCCAACACCGTCAAATTCGTCATCACCACCAACTCCGGCGAGATCCATGAGATCTTGGGCTCCTCCATCGGCGGCGGACAGGTGGTGGTCAGCATCATCGACGGCATGGAGGTGAACTTCACCGGCGAACGCCCGATCCTAGTCACCCACCACCGGGACACCCCCGGCGTTATCTCCAACATCACTTTCATCCTCTACGAACTGGGCATCAACATCGGCAATATGCGGGTCAGCCGGAATCAGGAAGACCGCACCGCCCATATGTACATCGAACTGGACAGCCTCACCGACGCAGACCTTGCCGCCGCCATCCGGAAAATTCCTGGCATCATCTGGGTGAAGCTCCTCCAGCCCACCGATGAATCCGCAGGAAGCGTCCCTTCCGGAAAGGAGCAGAAATGAACGCTCTTCAAGTCCTCGCCGCCTGCAAAGAGCAGTCCCTCTCTTTAAGCAGCTACGCCCTCCTCCGGGAATCGGCCCAGAGCGGCGCTCCGGAAAAGGAGATCCTCTCCCGCTTCGACCAGATGCTCGCCGTTATGAAAGCCTCTGCCGAAAAAGCCCTGGAAGCCCCCGTCCGCTCCGTCAGCGGCCTGACCGGCGGAGACGCCTATCTTTACGAGCAGCGCCGCAAGTCCGGCACTTCCCTTTTAAGCGGAACCGCCGCAAAAGCCGTGGCCTTCGCCCTCTCCTGCTCGGAGATAAACGCCTCCATGGGGCGGATCGTGGCCTGCCCCACCGCCGGCTCCTGCGGCATCGTCCCTGCCGCTGTTTTGTCCGTAGCTGACGAACACGCCCTCCCCCGGGAAGCGGTGGTCAGAAGCCTTCTCACCGCCGGACTGGTGGGACAGATCATCGGCGAGCACGCCTGCTTAGCCGGCGCTCAAGGCGGATGCCAGGCGGAATGCGGTTCCGCTTCCGCCATGGCCGCAGCCGCCGTGGTGGAACTGCTGGGCGGCGCCCCCGCTCAGAGCTTCGACGCCGCCGCCATTTCCATTAAAAATATGCTGGGTCTTGTCTGCGACCCTGTGGCAGGACTGGTGGAGATCCCCTGCATCAAGCGGAATGCCGGAGGCGTCATGAACGCCCTGACCGCCGCCGATCTGGCTTTAGCAGGCATTACCAGCCATATCCCCTTCGACGACACCGTGGAAGCCATGAACCGGGTGGGACGCCAGCTCCCGACTGCCCTCCGGGAGACTGCCACCGGGGGCTTGGCCACCACGAAAACCGGCTTGGAGCTGGCTGCCGCCCTCCAGAAACGGAATCAAACGGATCCCGAATGAGTCCCACTTCCGGAAATTCCGTGGATTTTCGGCGAAAATCTGCCATTTTTCCCGCAGAACCGATTGACGTACCCTCCAAAATGGAGTAAAATATTCCTATCTGGCATCAATTCATAAATGGAGGCTTTTCTATGACTCGTACTGAAATTGCGGTGCTGCACCGGGATTTCCCCCATTACGGCGGGAAAACGGTGACCGTTTCCGGCTGGGTCCGCACCATCCGGGATTCCAAAGCACTGGGCTTTATCGAATTAAACGACGGCAGCTGCTTTAAAAACCTGCAGATTGTCTTTGAGGCTGACAAGCTGCCCAATTATAAGGACGTGACCCGCTACAACGTAGGCTCCGCCATCACCGTCACCGGTCAGGTGATCCTCACCCCCGAGGCAAAGCAGCCCTACGAAATTCACGCTTCCGAGATCGTCCTGGAAGGTGCTTCCACCCCCGACTATCCCCTGCAGAAAAAGCGCCATACTCTGGAATACCTCCGCACCATCGCCCATCTCCGTCCCCGGACCACCACCTTTGAGGCCGTCTTCCGGGTCCGGTCGGTCTGCGCCTATGCCATCCACAAGTTCTTCAACGAACGGGGCTTCGCCTACGTCCATACCCCCCTGATCACCGCCTCCGACTGCGAAGGCGCCGGCGAGATGTTCCGGGTCACCACCCTTGACCCGAAGGATCCTCCTCTCACCGAGGACGGCTCCGTCGACTTCTCCCAGGACTTCTTCGGCAAAGCCGCCAACCTCACCGTTTCCGGCCAGCTGGAAGCCGAGTGCATGGCCATGGCTCTGGGCAACGTCTACACCTTCGGCCCCACCTTCCGGGCTGAGAAATCCTACACCGCCCGCCACGCCGCCGAATTCTGGATGGTGGAGCCGGAAATGGCCTTTGCCGACATCCACGACGATATGCGCGTGGTACAGGACATGATGAAATTCGTCATCCGTTACGTCCTGGACACCTGCCCCGATGAGATGGCCTTCTTCAACAACTTCTATGACAAGGGTCTGGTGGAACGTCTGACTGCGCTGGTAGATGCCGACTTCGCCCATGTCACCTACACCGAAGCCATCGAGCTGCTGGAACCCCACAAGGACGAGTTCGACTATACTGTCTACTGGGGCGTGGATCTCCAGACCGAGCATGAGCGCTTCCTCACCGAAAAAATCTTCAAAAAGCCCGTCTTCGTCACCGACTATCCCCGGGAGATCAAGGCGTTCTATATGCGTCTGAACGACGACGGCAAGACCGTTGCCGCCATGGACCTTCTGGTTCCCGGCATCGGTGAGATCATCGGCGGAAGCCAGCGTGAGGAGCGGATGAACGTCCTCCTTCAGAGCATGGAGTACTTCCACCTGAATCCCGATGACTACTCCTGGTATCTGGATCTCCGGAAATACGGCGGCGTCAAGCACAGCGGCTTCGGCTTAGGCTTTGAGCGGATGGTCATGTACCTGACCGGCATCGCCAACATCCGGGACGTTCTTCCCTTCCCCCGCACCACCGGCTCTGCCGAATATTAAGCATTCAAACGCCGCTGCGAGGGCCTTGCAGCGGCGTTCCCTTTTCAGAAAGGAAAACTCCTATGAAGATCCGCCCCTATGAGGAAAAAGGCCTCCCCGCCATGACCGCTATCCGGAACGAAGTGGTCGCCGCCGGCGTGGCCTTCCCCCAGACTGAGCCCCTCGCCTTAAGGAAGCCCGCTCCTTCTTCGCTTCCCAGGCCCGCTCTGCCATAGCCGAAACCGATTCCGGCGAGGTGGCGGGGCTCTGCATCCTCCATTCCAACCACATCGTCCGCTGCGGCCATATCGCAAACTCCCCCTACGCCGTTTCCTCTGCCGGACAGGGCGAACACTTGGGCGAAGCACGGATCCGGGACTGCCTTCATGCTGACTGGGACTGCGGCTTCCGTCTCCCCGACGGCAGCTACGAGGACATCCTTCTCTTCTACCACACTCTGGAGGGTCTTACATGAACGAACGTCTTCTCTCCGCCCTCTTCTCCTTCCGGGAAACGGGCGTCTGCCTTGCCTTTTCCGGCGGCGTGGACAGCGCCCTGCTCCTAGCCCTCTGCGTCAAAGAGCAGATCCCCGTCACCGCCGTCACCTTCCAGACTACCCTCCACCCCAGATGCGATCTGGAAAACGCCCGTGCCATCACGAAAAAGCTGGGGGTCAGGCATCTGGTGCTGGAGGTGGACGAGACCGCCGTCCCCGTCATCATGGAAAACCCGCCTGACCGCTGCTACCACTGTAAGAAGTACCTTTTCACCAAGCTGCAAGCTCTGGCAGAAACGGAAGGCCGCCCCACCATTTTAGACGGCACCAACGCCGACGACCTGACCCAGTACCGCCCCGGCCTGAAAGCATTAAAGGAACTCCACGTCCGCAGCCCTCTGGCCGAGTGCGGCGTCACTAAAGCGGAAGTCCGGCAGCTGGCGTCGGAATTGGGGCTCAAAACCGCCTCCCGCCCCTCTTCCCCCTGCCTTGCCACCCGCCTGCCTTACTACACGCATGTGACTCCCGCCCTGCTCCGCCAGATCGAAGCCGGCGAGGGCTACTTAAAAACCGCCGGCTTCCCCATTGTCCGCCTTCGGGTCCACCCGGAAGCCATGGGTCCCTTAGCCCGCATCGAGATCCCGGTCGGACAGTTCCCCGCCCTCCTCGAAAAGAAGGCGGAAATCACCACTTTCCTGCGGGATCTGGGCTTTGCGGAGGTCACTCTGGATCTGGAGGGCTTCCGCTCCGGCTGCTACGACCGGAATTTGAAGCCGTCAAATTTTTAAAGGAGGAACCGCTTATGGAAGAAACGGAAAACCTGGACTTTGCCCGTCTGGATCACGACCGCTCCCGCCGGAAAGGCGGCGTGGAGACCATTTTCTGTCAGGGCAAGACCTGCGAACAGGTGGCGGCGATCTTTGAACGCTTTGCCGCCCACGATGGCTGCGCCTTAGGCACCCGGGCCAGCAAAGAGCAGTACGAAGCCGTCTTAAAGCGGATTCCTGCCGCCTCCTATAACGAATTAGGGCGGGTCATCTACCTGAACCGGGAAAAAGTCACAAAAAAAGGCGCCGTCGCCATCGTTACCGGCGGCACCGCCGACCTCCCCGTCGCCGAAGAAGCCGCCCTGACCGCCGAATTTTTTGGCGCAGAAGTGCGCCGCTTCACCGATGTTGGCGTAGCCGGACTTCACCGTCTTTTATCGGTCATCGACCGGATCCGGGAGTGCTCCGTCGCCGTGGTCATCGCCGGCATGGAGGGCGCTCTCCCCTCCGTGGTGGCAGGGCTCATCGACAAGCCCGTCATCGCCGTCCCCACCTCTGTCGGATACGGCGCTTCCTTTCAGGGGTTAGCCCCCCTGCTCGCCATGCTCAATTCCTGTGCAGAGGGCATCACCGTGGTCAACATCGACAACGGCTTCGGTGCCGGCTACTCCGCCGCACAGATCAACCGACTGATCCACCCTGACCAAAAACAGGAGGAAGAAAAATGAAAACTCTTTACTTTGAATGCACCTCCGGCATCAGCGGAGATATGACCGCCGCCGCCCTTCTGGATCTGGGCGCAGACGAGAAAAAGCTCCGGAAAGCCCTCGAGAGCCTCCATCTGGACGGCTGGCATCTCCACATTTCCCGCACCTCCAAATGCGGCATCGATGCCTGCGACTTCGACGTCCATCTGGAGGACGACCCCCACGCCGCCGCTCACACCCACTCCCACGATACACTCCATGACCATGCTCACGATCACGTCCATGACCACGATCACGACCACGACCATGACCACGACCACGATCACGACCACGACCACGACCACGATCACGATCACGACCATGACCATCATCACCCCCACGTCCACCGCAATCTGGCGGACTGCCTCGCCATCCTCCGAGGCGGCGACCTGACTCCTCATGCGCTGGAGCTGGCGGAGAAGATCTTCACCGTTTTGGCCGAAGCCGAAAGCAAGGCCCACGGCGTCCCGGTGGAGCAGGTCCACTTCCATGAGGTGGGGGCCGTGGATTCCATCGTCGACATTGCCGCCGCCGCCATCTGTCTGGACGACTTGGGCGCCGACCGGCTGATTTTCGGCAACATCCGGGAAGGCTCCGGCACCATCTGGTGCCAGCACGGCCGGATGCCCGTCCCCGTCCCCGCTACCTTAAATCTCCTGACCGCCGCCAAGGCGCCCTTCACCGTCTGCGACGTGGACGGCGAAATGATTACCCCCACCGGTGCCGCCATTCTGGCAGCCCTCGCCGATTCCTTCCAGAAGCCCGCCGCCATGCGGGTTCGCCGGGTCGGCATCGGCGCCGGAAAAAAGGATTTCCCCCACGCCAACATCCTCAGGGTCTATGAGCTGGAAGAATCGGAAGACGCCGACCGGGTACTCTTAATGGAAGCAAACGTGGACGACTCCACCGGCGAGGAGCTGGGCTACGCCATGGAGCAGTTTTTCACATCCGGCGCTCTGGACTGCTGGTTCGAGCCCATCCAGATGAAGAAGAACCGCCCCGCTGTCAAGCTCTCCGTCCTCTGCCGGGAAGAAGACCGGACGGCCATGGCAAGCCTTGCCTTCACCCACACCTCCACCATCGGCGTCCGCTTCTTCCCTGCCGACCGGATCACCTGCCGCCGCCGGCTCCGCACCGTGGAGACCTCCTACGGCTCCGGTCAGGTCAAGGAGATCACCTACCCCGGCGGCAACCGCATCACCGCCGAATACGAATCTGCCAAAGCCCTTGCCCAGTCCGCCGGCATTCCCCTCCGTACCGCCCTGAAGGCTCTCGAAGCCGCCGCCGACTGACTGTAAGCCCCCTTGCCTTTCAATTCTCCGCCACTTTTGTACCATTTTCATTTTCCTCAAGATCTCCCCGAACTGCAAGTTGGATTCTGATTCCTACTCGCTTTCCAGAGCATCCTGCTGCCATGCAAAGCCCCACCTTCACCTGGTACCCTCTCGTACCCCTTGCTGCACATTTCGCTCCCTTTGCCGACCGGATCGCCTGCCGCTGCCAACCCCGCACCGCCCTGAAGGCTCTTGAATCCGCCGCCGACTGACTGAAAGCCCCCTTGCCTTTCAATTCTCCGCCACTTTTGTACCATTTTCATTTTCCTCA
>ENA-UOOA01004529-UOOA01004529.1-human-gut-metagenome-genome-assembly--contig:-P61old-NODE-4529-length-15690-cov-14.949089_pt1 | contig 15690 bp, 14 predicted proteins | sample MGYA00242467_ERZ724014 | MGnify/ENA metagenome assembly ERZ724014
GGCCGCTCCGAGACCGGGGTTTCAACGCTCCGTGATCTTATAATCTTCGCCCAGCGCCCGCTGCAATTCGGCCAGCTCCGGCTCCCACCCGGTGAATTCGACCGTCGCGGCAGGAGGATCGAGCGTAACGACGGCGCGGAGACCTTCGATGCTGTTCAGGGCCTTTTCGACATGCATCCGGCAGTGGTTGCACATCATTCCTTCGATGCGATACTCTTTTTTCATGGCTGTTTGTTTTTTGGTTATCGATTCGGTATTTATTTTATGGACGGCTTTCGTGCCGAGCCGTTTCGTCCTCAGCCGCAGGCTATTGGCCACGACGCTCACACTGCTCAGGGCCATGGCGGCCCCGGCGAGCATCGGATTGAGCAGGAACCCGGTCAGCGGATAGAGCACGCCAGCGGCGACAGGCACGCCGATCAGGTTGTAGATAAACGCCTAGAAAAGGTTCTGCCGAACGGTGCGCACGGTCGCGGCCGAAAGGCGGACCGCCGCGGCGATCTTCGTCAGGTCGGACGAAAGAATCGTGACCTTCTCCACGTCGATCGCAATGTCGCTCCCCTGCCCCATGGCAATGCCTAGATCGGCCTGCGCCAGCGCCGCACTGTCGTTGATGCCGTCCCCGACCATTGCGACACAGCGACCATGGCAGCGAATTCTTTTGTCATAAGAAAATTGCAAAAACTATCGGTACAAAAGTATGTTTTGTCGATTCATATGCTTCCCCTGACAGAAAAGGGGCAATTGAAAATCAGAATAAACCATCAGGCAATATATACTGAATGGGGCAGATTTCTTTGTGTTAACGGAAGAGTTTATTAAACAAGTGCAATACAATGAACAGAAGACATCGGGAAAATTAAAATTTTCTTCGTCTAAAAAAGTTCTTTAAACTAATTTCTTAAAATTGCACTCGCCGGTTGACCCTGCCTAATTTGCCCATCTCGAAAATTTTTCGTATCTTGCGATAGGTTATTTGAAATGCGGTATTTGAGCGCAAGAAGCTGAAAACAAACCGTTGCCTTCTCGTTACCTACTCTCCTATACAAAAATGTAACTACCATATAAATCAAGTCGTTACATTACTTTAATCCCGCACCTGCCTGGGTCATATCTCCTTTCGGTCCTGTAGTCGGTCCCTGCATACGAAAATCCCCGCAACATATGCGGGGATTTTTCCGTAATTTCGTCGTTTGATCCGGCCGGATTATCGATAAATCTCGTTCAGCAGACGTGCCAGCCGGTAGCCGCCGCGCAGGAACTGCAGTTCGATTACGGGCGTGTACTTGTATACGTAGTCGTAGGAGATCTTCGTGCCTTCGGGCGAATCTTCGTAGATGCCGACGCATATCGCGTGCGTCTCCTTGAGCCAGTCGTAAGGTTCGCCGGCCTGAATCAGCATCGCTTCGTCGTCCGTCAGCCGGTCGATCTGCTCCTGCCATTCGGTATAGCTCCATTTGCGGGCGGCTTCGGGAATGGCCGTATCCCATGCCGAATGGAGGTTCGTTTTCTTGCCGAACATCAATACCGGACGCAGGTTGCCGCCGATATCCGAAAGCCGTCCCGCGTGCATCGGGCAGTGCATGTCCCCTACGAGGTGAATCAGCATCTTGAGCTTGAGCGTCTCCTCTTCGGGCGGCAGTCCGCCGGCCTTCAGCTCTGCGACGAGCGTCGTAACGGCTTTCAGCACGTCGCCGTCCGGGTTCTCCGGCATCGTGTCGATCGTTTTGCCTTCGTCCACGTTCCGGTAATGCCATGTTTTCGTGTATGCGTATTCCGGCGTGTGGCTGGCGATGTCGAGCCAGTTGGCATAGTATACCGGTGAATGTCCGTTCAGCGCCTTGTCGATTTTTTCCGCCGCTTCGGGCGTCAGATGACATTCGGCGATGTAGGCCGTGACGTCGTGTCCCTTCTGTCCCCATGCGAATGCGCCGTGGGCGAAAAGGACGCAGGAAAAGAGAATAAGCAGCTTTTTCATTTATGTTCGGGATTTGTGTTGCGGGCGGATCGGTTGTCAGTGGTTCATCGTTGCGAGGAACTCCTCGTTGGTGTCCGTGAGACTCATCTGTTTCTGGAGGAATTCCATCGCTTCGACGGGATTCATGTCCGAGAGGTATTTGCGCAGCACCCACGTACGGTTCATCACGTCGCGCGGCAGCAGCAGGTCTTCGCGGCGCGTACCCGATGCGATGACGTCCACGGCCGGATATACGCGCTTGTTGGCGAGCTTGCGGTCGAGCTGAAGCTCCATGTTGCCCGTACCCTTGAACTCTTCGAAGATCACTTCGTCCATCTTCGACCCGGTGTCGATCAGGGCCGTGGCGATGATCGTCAGCGAACCTTTCTCCTCCGTGTTACGGGCTGCGCCGAAGAAACGCTTGGGTTTGTGGAGCGCGTTGGCGTCCACGCCGCCCGAAAGCACCTTGCCCGACGCCGGCTGCACCGAGTTGTAGGCGCGCGCCAGACGGGTTATCGAGTCGAGGAAGATCACCACGTCGTGACCGCACTCTACCATGCGTTTAGCCTTGTCTAGCACCATTTCGGCCACCTTCACGTGACGCGAAGCCTGTTCGTCGAAGGTCGATGCCACGACTTCGGCCTTGACGTTGCGCGCCATTTCCGTAACCTCTTCGGGGCGTTCGTCGATCAGCAGTACGATCATGTATACTTCGGGATGGTTGTCGGCGATGGCGTTGGCGATAGCCTGCAGCAACACGGTCTTACCGGTCTTGGGCTGCGCCACGATCAGGGCGCGCTGGCCTTTGCCGATGGGCGAAAAGAGGTCCACGACGCGGGTGGAGAGGTTGTTGTGTCCGTTTCCCGTCAGACAGAACTTCTCGCTTGGGAAGAGCGGCGTCATGAATTCGAACTGTACGCGGTCGCGGATGTATTCGGGCGCCAGCCCGTTGATTTCGTTCACGCGGACCAGCGGGAAATACTTCTCGCCCTCCTTCGGCGGACGGATCGCTCCGTTCACGGTGTCGCCGGGCTTGAGTCCGAAAAGCTTGATCTGCGACGGCGAAACGTAGATGTCGTCGGGCGAGTTCAGGTAGTTGTAGTCCACCGAACGCAGGAATCCGTAACCGTCGGGCATGATCTCCAGCACGCCCTCGCCTTCGATTTCTCCGGCGAAGTCGTCCTTGGTAATCACCTCCTCTTCTAACGGCCGGGGTGCGGGAGTCTCTTCCGCCTGAGTCTGCCCCTGAGCCGCCTGAGCGGATTCTTGCTCTTGTGCCTGCTCCTGCTTGGGCTTGCGGCCGCGCCGCTTGGGCTCCGGCTGAGCGGCTGTTTCCTGTGCGGGTTTCGCCGCCGGTTCGTTCTGCGCGCCATTCGTCGGGAACTCCAGTTCGGCGGGCATTTCCGGTGTCAGCGCCGTTTGCGGCTGTACCGGTGCGGTGTTCTCCGCCTTGGTCATGCGCGGCCTGCGTCCCCGCGGTTTCGCGGGCGCTGCCGGAGCTGCCGCTGCCATCGGTTCCGGTTCCGCCGCCGACGTCTCGGCCGTTTTCGCAGCCGCTTCTGCCACGGCTGTTTCAGGTGCGGCTGTTTCAGGTGCGGTCACGGCCGGAGTTTCCGCCGCGGGCGTTTCTTTCTTTCGTCCTCGCTTGCCTTTATTCTCTGCCGGGGTCTCCTGTGCGGAACCTCCGGTGATCTTTTCAATCAGTTCGCGCTTCTTTACCATGACGTCTTCGATGCCGAGAGCTTTGGCGATTTCGTGCAGTTCGGCGAGACTTTTCCCTTCGAGCGCTTTCAAATCCTGCATATATTTCTATTTCAAAGTGATTTTTTCGAAAATCCCGGCGGTCGCCGGGCGTGTTGGAATTCGCCTGCAAAGATAGTGCATTATTTCGAAATTCAAAATAAAAAGTTGCTGTTCACCTCTTTCCGTCCGACCTTTTCACCATAATTCGGGAGCCGCCGCTCCGAAAATCCCCATTATTGGCGATTGCGCCGTTCGGAAAATACCCGCATCTTTGTACCGAACAAATAATTCAGCCATTCGCGTTGTTTGTATTGTTAATGTTTGTGTGTGCGAAACCTCCCGGCTTTTCCAAGGCCGGGAGGTTTTTTGGGGGGGGGTAAGGGTGTTTCGGACGGGGAGCGGAAAATGCGCGGTCCGGAGGGCCTGAGGGCGGTTGTTATTCGCTGCGCCGCAGGTCCCATTTGTTGTTGACGCCGATGACGGCCTTCACCAGATCGTCGCCGTATACCCGCATGTTCGAGTAGGTCTGTCCGTAGGTCATCGTGGCGTTTTCGGCTCCGGCGAAGTCCATCAGGACGATACCGGCGTTTCCGCGGAAGTCCTTCCGGTTCAGTTTGTCCGCCGTGTATCTGTTATACAGGTTGGCGCAGTAGTCGTAATCCCCCACGGCTCCGAATATACTGATGCCCGATACGCTGCAGTGCGCCGTGTCGTAACAGCTCACGTAGTTCATGCACCAGCGCGTGACGTCCGTCGCGCCGTACGTGTAGGCGATGCACTCGTCGATCGCGGCGTACTTGCTCACGCCGTCCGACGAGCCGTTCTTGATGTTGTACAGATCATTGACCTTGATCGGCGCCGTTTCACCCGTATTGCCGTGGAGCGTGGTCTCGAACACGACCTTGTCGTGCGTCCAGTTCAGGTAGGCGCCCAGATACCGGCCGCCGTTGGCGGACTTGTAGTCTTCGCGGATCATGAACAGGATCTTGCTGCGGGCGTCGGCCAGCGTCATCCGGGGATGGAAATCGGCGATATGTCCGCTGCAGTGCGACTTTATCAGGTCTACGACGCTCTTGTCCCAGCCCGTTTTTCCGGTGCCGCTGGTGTTCTCGTATTTCATATGTATCAGCACCGTCTCGTCGGGATGCTCGTTCAGGAAGTTCACGAAGCGGTCGAGCAGGTGCGAGAGCATGAAGGGCGACAGCTCCTGCCGCCCGGAACCGCCCGGCGTGTAGCCGCCGCGGGTCGGGTCGCCCAGCGCGGCGATGCCGTGATGAATCGGAAGGTCCTGCAGCGAACTGCCCGACGCCGACGGACGCAGGTCGAACATGCGGACACCGGCCGCCAGCTGTTCCTCGATCGAAAGTTCCTGCGCCTTGATGATCTTGGTTACGTTCATGTAGCCGAATACGACGTTTTGCAGCCATTTGAAATGATACCTTTCGCCGGGCATGCCGCTCTTGTATTCATAATGCGAACCGTACATCGTGCATGCGTCGTGCGATCCGGGCATGGATACCTGCGACAGGTATACGTTGTCGGGCAGGTATTTCATCCAGTCGGAATAGTCCTCCGTGGTCTGCTGCGCCTGCTTCTGCATGTCGCTGATCGTAAACGAATAACGATTGCCTGCCTTAAGTGTCGCTTGAGTCGTGTAACTGTAGGTTTTCCCCTCCGTCGTGACAGCCGTCAGCGTCAGTCCCCGAATGTCCTGCGGCAGCATGAATGCCGTAACCATGATCTTCGATCCGGCGCCGATCCGGATGTAAGGCTCCTCCCCCGTCAGCATGTGCAACGCAAGCACTTTGGAGCATCTGTCCTCAATGACGGCGGCCCGATGTGTTTCGATGTCGAACGTGAAGGCCCCGGCTACCGGATCGTTTTCGCTCGACAGGACGAGTTTCTGCACCTCGGCCGCTTCCGAAAATCTTATGTCTACCGTCACGGTAGTCATCAGCGGGCGGAACGAGAACGGCACCTCCGCGCCGCGTTCCACACCTTTCGTACATGCCGCCATGTAGGCGTACTGCATGTTGCATTCGCCGTTGTTGCAGGTCTGTACGGCCGGAATCGCCGTTACGATGATCGAACCGCTGTTGGTCTGTACGGCGTCGGCCGGGTAAAACGCATAAAAGTCGTAATGCGAGTCGCTGCCCCATGCCATTCCCGTATTGCTCAGGTCGGCTTCGCTTTCGGTCGCGCCTGACACGGCGACCTCCACTTCGGCCCACTGCGGAGTCGTCTGCGGACTGATGATTCCCACCCGGTCGCCCGTGCGCCAGTAAATCGGGAAATAACCGTCGGTAAGGGGACCGTAGGCCGTGCGGGTTTCGTTTTCCGGTCCGGACGTCTGGTCGTTGCCGATCGCAAGACGGCAGCTGACGGCGTCGCCGCCGGCCGCCCGATCTGCGGGACGGGGCTGTTCCGTCGTATCCTTTCCGCAGCCGGAGAGCAGTCCTGCGAGTATCAGCAGGCGGAAGATAGGTTTGTGTGTCATGGTGTCTGGTTTGAATTGGCGTTCGGTCAATACTCGCAGTCGTCCGCATAATCCGCCGAACTCGGACCCAGTTCGCCGCCGTGGGGCTGGGAGATCGCGAATCCCGCTTCCGTCCTGACCGTGAGTATCTCCAGTTCCGGCTTTGTGTAAGCTGTTTTCATCAGATAGGTATTTTTACAGCTGAATCGGGACGGCTGTCACCTCCGTCCCGATAGCTGGATTTCTTGTCGCCGAAGCTATTCGACCGTGTAGGTGAAGTCCGCGAACTCGACGTGGTAGGCGCCGCCCGTACTCAGTATCTTGAGCATGATGCGCTGTCCGTTCGTGACCGTGAACGTGTGGGTCTGAACTCCCGACTTGCATTCCCTGTCGTTGCCGTTCAGAATGTTATTCCGGTCGCGGAGCCAAGCTTCCGTAATCGGGCCGTTGCCCGTTACGCCGATCCGATATTTTATATTCACCAATGCCCGGTTGGTCGCTACTTCAAAGGATATTTTCACGGTTTTCGAACCGTCGCACTGGATCGGAGCCGTCACGAACGCGCCGTTGTTGTCGTCGTTGGTGCCTGCCGGAACCTGCAGCTGGATGCGGTTTTTCTTGAGTTTGTCGTCGCCGTTCCTGTCGCTTTTGAGCTCTCCGCGGTAGAAGTACCAGCCGTCGAAGATTCCGTCCGGATCGTACTGGGGATCGACGAAATAGAATCCGTTGTCCTTCCATGTCCCGGTGCCGTACTTCTTGTCGATCGCGTCGGGTACCCCGATCGTTACCGTCTTGCTGTTGCAGGGTACGCTCATCGTATAGTGATGGTTGCGCTTCAGGCCGGCGAGGGTGAACGACTTGTCCGAATAGGTCAGTCCGTCGGTTGTCATGACCTGCACGTTCATCGTCGAATGGATGCTTACGGGCAGCAGTCCGATCGTAAACTCCTTCCGGTCCGTGGGAATGGTGATCGAATTGGTTGCTGACGATGCGGTGAAGTTGCCCAGACGGTCGATCGTGCCCGCGGTCGGCATTACGTCGCCGCTGGTGCTGATGATGATCTTCTTGGGCGTCTCGTTGCTTTCCAGTCCGAGGCTCATCCTGATGCGTGCCATCAGCGGCCGGAAGGTGAAATTGACAGGCAGCACTTTCGTATCCTCGTTGATTTCGAACGGGGTTTCCCAGACGTTCGTGTACATGAAGTCGTAGTCGGCGAGGTTTGTCGTGAAGTAGGACGTCCCCCACGTATGCTTTAACACCTTGTTTACGGCGTCGAACGTGGCGCCGCAACTGTACGGATAGTGTGCCGCCGCCAGCGAGTAGCTGCCTGCGGGCACGTCGCCGGTAAAGGTGGTTGTGGCGCCCGTTTTGTCGGCCGTGAATTCGAACTTCTGCGTCGTGGAGCCGTTGTAGAGGAATACGGCGACTTTGTCGCCCTGCACCCAAGTCGTCTCCGTGCCGTCTACGGCGGTGCGGGTTTCGCCGGCGACCGCATCCTCTGGAATGGTTACCTGAATGTATTTCGCCTCTGCCGGAGTCGTCGCAGTCTCTTCCTTGCTGCATGCGCTTATGCCGGCTGCGGCGAGCATCGCTATAACGAATAGTTTTTTCATAAGGCTTTTTGTTTTGAACGTTAATTTTCGGGACTTCGGAGTGCTATTCGTAATCGTCGTAGGAGAGCGATCGCGTGCCGCCCAGCTCGCCGCCGCCGGTTCCCGGCTCGATGTCGCTGCTTACGGCAAATCCTTTTTCGACGCGCACGGAGATCTGGACCAGCTCCGGTGCTTCGTAGGGCATTGATTGTTTTTTCATGGTCATTGCTTTTTTTAATTGATGAGTGTGGCGTTGATTTTATCTGTTCGTGCGTTTCCGATTCCTGCGGATCAGGCCCTTACGCAGAGTACCCTTACGCGGAACGTCTCTTCGTCCCTGCGGAGCTGCACCTCCACCACGGCCGTCCGCCGCCCGGTCCGGTGCAGTTCGCGGAGCTGGGTTTCGATCCTCTGCTCCTCTGCCTGCGGGAGCTGCTGTATGATCCAGAGACTCTGCCGGCGGGGAGCGTACACGCGCACCCTCCCCTCCTCCAGATATGCCAGCAGGTGATGCGCCGCCCCGGAGGGCGTTTCATTCGTGACGGTTGCTGCGGTCCGGGACATGAATCGGTCGTTTTCGGGGGTTATTCCACGATGACGGCGCGGTTCAGCTCCGGCTCGGCAAAACGGTTGTTCGTATCGCCTTCGGCCTTCTTGATCAGGCGTTCGGGCGCGATGCCGTATTTGTTCTTCAGCAGGTCGTAGACATACTCCATCCGCTGTTCGCTCAGACGCTGGTTCAGCTCTTTGCTGCCCGTGGCCTTGTCCGCCGAACCGATCAGCGTGAAGGTCTTCTCCTTGTCGGCCTTCATGGCGTTCCTGACATAGAATTCGAGGTTCGTCAGCTCCTTGCTGTCGAGCGTGGCCTTGCCGATCTTGAAGAAGAGCGCTACGGGCGATGCGGCGACCTTCTCCTCTGCTACGACCTTGGGCGGCATGTTGCGCAGCTTCTCGTTCTCGTCGCTGAGCGCCGTGTTTTTCGATGCGAGGTCGTTGTTGTTCTCTTCGAGACGCCTGATCCGGTCGAGGTAAGGCGTGAAATCCACCGCCTGCGGTTTCGAGGCGCGTGTGAATCCGCGGCGGTTGAATTTGTACGCCAAACCTGCGGTGACCGAAAGCATTCCCTCTCCGATGCGGCCGCCCGATACGCCGTCGAAACGCTGGTTTACCAGCAGACAGCGCGCTTCGAGCGTGAGGTCGAGCGCCTTGCACAGACGCACGACGTTCAGCAGGCCGACGTCGAATCCGATTTCGTTGTCATGGGTGTCGTTGCCGTAGGAGCGGGCCCAGCCCACGCCGGCGAAAGGCATGAAGTTCCACGTGCGCTCCTCCTTGTAGCCGCTCACGGCGTTCGAGAAGTTCCACAGAGCGTCCGCATGCAGGTACGACACGCCGAACTTCTCCTGAAACCAGTCGCCGTCCTGTTTTTTTGCGTACATGGTTCCGGCGGTGGTCCAGCCTTTGGCCTGCAGGCCGGTGTACCCGACGCGCGCGCCGATCGAGGAGGTGAACCACTTGCCGACGTGAATGTCCAGCGCCGGAGCCAGCCGTTTGCCGAATTTTCCCTGAGAGTCGTGTTCGCCGAAATAGAGGTTTATACCTCCGGCGACGCCGACGAAGATGTTGTCGGAGAGCCGGTTGGTTTCGTAGGGGCCGCGTACGATGCGGTTTTGCGCATCCCGGTTGCCGTTTTCCTGCGCCGGGACGGCGCCGCAGACGAGGGTGAATAATGCAATGAGGTAGAGACGTTTCATTTTTAAATGTTTATTGGTGATTAATGTGTTGTTCCGTCGGTCCGGCCGCAGGCAGGTATGTGTGCGGCTGTTTGGCCCGGTTGCGCGCGGAGAGCGCCGGGGAGTCGAGTTCGTCGATATGGATATTGGAAAGATATTCGCGCGTCAGCGATTCGTACTGCCTGTTCGCCTTGTATAAGGGTTGCAGGAGGTGGCTGTTCTCGTATGACCAGAAGCCGTTCGTGACCTCGTGCATTCCGCCTTCCAGCCGCAGCGTCAGGTCGTAGAGCGTCGGCCGCAGGTTGCGATTCCATTCATAGTAGGTCCTTCCCGACTGGATGATGCAGGTCGCATAGTCGGTTTTGGCGACGAGTTCGCGCAGGACCCGGCGGTACATGTAGGTGTCCGCGCCCGGATTCAGACATGCCGCCATCAGTTCGCGGCTCTTCATGGGAGGAGCGCCGGCTTCCGACGCCTTGCGGAGTGCGAGCAGAATCTTTACTGCCCATAAAATCTTGAGTGAAAGTGTCAATTTGTACCAGCCTTTTAGTCAAATAGTTACACTGCGTCTCCGAGACCCCTTACTGTAAATAATGGGTCTTGTTCGTGTAAAATGCTGGTTGTCAGATGCTAAATAGCAGATTCGGACACAATTGCGGGAGAAAAAATCGAATGTGATGTCCGGATTTTCGATTTTTTTAATAAGGGGGTGGGTTATTATGCTAAAAGTTAGTTAATTAGCTAATATGCGTAAATTTTTTTGCATAAAATGTTTGGTTGTGATTATAAATAATCCTATTTTTGCCGATGACGGGAAATGATTATAAAACAATTGTTTACGTTCCGAAGACCCATTATTTACAGTAATGGGCCTTGTTTCTCGCTTCTGCAAAATTTTTTCCTGATACCAGAAAAATCCGAACGCTGCCTGAATCGGCCTGATCGTTACAGGTTGATGATTTTCCGATTGGCCTTGTCGATGACGTCGTGATCGAGCTGCGCCAGATAGATGCGCGTCGTTCGTTCGGAGGTGTGTCCCATGCCGGCGCTGATGACCGTCAGCGGCGTGCCGCAGTCGCGTGCCAGTGTCGCCCATGAATGGCGTGCCGCATAGAATGTCAGCGGTTCGGAAATTTCCAGCATCGCGCCGATCTTCCGGATGAATTTGTTCAGTTCGCGCTGTTGCTGACGGTAGGCGCGGTAACTGTCGTCGCGGGCGAGCACGGGCAGTATATAAGGTGAATCGCCGTTGTAACGGTCGATGATGCGCTGCAGGGGCGGTTCGATGCGCAGCGTGAGTGTCTGGCCGGTTTTCTTTCGTTTGTATGTCAGCACACCGTCGCTGATGTCGCTTTTTCGCAGATAGATCATGTCCACGAACGACATGCCGCGGGTGTAGAAGCTGAACATGAAGAGGTCGCGCGCCAGCGCATATTTCGGATGCAGTTCTGACAGGTCGGCGTCGCTGATCCGCCTGAGCGTTTCGCGCGGTAGCGCGCGCTTGCGGGTCGCCACCTGCCTGATATGCCTGCGGTAGAACGGATTGCCGCGGGATGCGATGAAGCTGCCCCTGTCCGCGGCCTTGTTGTAGACGGCCCGCAGGTAGCGCATGTGGAACACGACGCTGTTTGTCCCCAGTCCTCTTGCCAGAAGCCATCGTTCGTAACGTTCGAGCCATTCGGCGGTAAATTGTTCGGGCAGCAGTTTGCGGCCGTTCATGTATTTGACGAGCATGCGGTATGCCGTCAGGTAGTTTGCGGCGGAACCGTCTCTTCCCGTTTGTTCGCACTCGGCGACGTGGAGTGCGAAGCAGGACATGAAATCGGGGGGCGTTTTACTGCGGGGCTGCCCCGTGAATGCGGGCCGCCCCGTAAACGTGTGTCGGTGCATGCCGACTGAATCCGGTGAATACGTCATAGAATAGAATTTTGTGTGAAATCGTGCACAAGATAGAAAACCGCAAATCAAAGGCCGCACGATGCCTGCGAAGATTTGCGGAAACGGAGACCCGCTCGGCCTCCGGGCACAGTTCCGGGAACGGGAAAGACCACGGAAGGGGCCGGCTGTGCGCTTGGAAAGAATGATCGGAATGTAAAAAGATCGAAAAGTTGCGTTCTATTATTTTACTAACGGCGGCCGTGCGGATAATATTGCACCCTTCCCGGTGTCCGAACAGCGTATTGAGAACCTGTGCGTTGGCCTTTTGCAGATGCCGGGCTGCTTCTCCGTGCGCTTTTTCGCTGTCCGGCGGCTCCCGGCGGTTGGAATCCCGGTGCTAAAACGGGCGGGACGTTATGGGTCTCGCCCGTTTTTTGTTTGTGTGGGCGGCGCCCCGGATCTGTCCGCTGCGATGACGCGGCCTTGCCTCCGGGATGCGGGGACATATGATTTTCGGACAAAATGGTTTTTAATTTTTTTTCAAAAAAAATCGCAATCCCCTCTTTTTCTGCCGCCCTGCCGACCGCCGTCCTGCCACCTTGCCGCCCTGCCACTTTGCCGTCCTGCCACTTTGCCGTCCTGCCACTTTGCCGCCTTGCCGCCCTGCCACTTTGCCGCCCTGCCACTTTGCCGCCCTGCCACTTTGCCGTCCTGCCACTTTGCCGCCTTGCCGCCCGCCGTCTTGCCGCCCGCCGTCTTGCCGCCCGCTGCCTTGTAGCCTGCCGCCCGCTGCCTTGCCACCTTGCCGTCCTGCCGCCTTGCCGCCCGCCACCCGCTGCCCTGCCGACTCGCCCGAACGGCGCATGCCGTTTCCTCGCCCTCCGCTCGGTCCGGGGAAAATCCGCCTGCGGTGAAACTCCGTTTTTTGCATGACCTGACACGTGCGGCAACAAAAAAACGACCCCGTCGAGGGTCGTTTTCATCGTGTCGCGTCTCCGGTCAGCCGCAGATATAGACGCATCCGTAGACCGCGGCGGCGGTCCTCTACAAGCAATTCCGTCCTCTACAGGCAGTTCCGCCGTCTGCTGGAGCTGGTCGCCGAAGCCCGCGAAGCCGGCGTGGACATCGGTAATCACGACCTGCTGGATTTCGCCCGTTACGACTCCCTGCTGAAAATATGCGCCCTGCCGCAGCGGCTCGGCGAATTGTCCGGCCGGTTGATCTGACGGGGCGTTTTGCGCTTTTTGTTTCTGTCGTTATCGGATTTGAACGAGAAAAGCCCTGCGTATCGTCGATACACAGGGCTTTTGCACGTTTGCCCTCTTTCGCAGGGCTTTATGAGCGGGAAACGGGGGTCGAACCCGCGACCCTCAGCTTGGGAAGCTGATGCTCTACCACTGAGCTACTCCCGCATTTCGGAGTACAAATATACTCCGCATTTTTCGATTTTTCAAGGTTTCGGGGCGGTAAATTTACCTTTACGCCACGATTTTTTTCAGCGATGCGAGGTTTTTCGCATTTTTGAGACTGCGGCCTTCGGGCGTGTAAAGGTAATCGAGACGGTCGCCGAAATGCGCTTCCACCTTGTTGCGCACGACCTTCATGGTGCTGTTCACCAGCCCGTTCTGCTCGGTGAACGGCTCGTCCACGATGGCCAGCCCCGCCGGCAGCCAGCGTTCGGGGAACTCCCCGCCGAATACGCCGCCGGCCCGGTAACGGTCGATTTCGCCGCCGAGGATCTCCGCCGCCGTCTCCGCCCGCTTTTCGCCCGCGATTCCGCGGCTGTCCAGCTCCCGCCGCAGCGCTTCGCGGTTCGGCACGACGATGGCGCCCGTAAACGGACTCTGGTTGTTGTGTATGATGATCTGGTCGATGTAGGGCGACTTGTCCACGATCGCCTCCTCCATTCCTTCGGGGCTGTATTTTTCTCCGTCCGAAGCGATCAGCAGGCTTTTGAAGCGGCCCAGCACATAGAGGAAGTCGTCCTTCGAGACATACCCCATGTCGCCCGTGTGCAGCCATCCGTCACGGACGGTCTCGGCCGAAGCTTCGGGATTCTTCCAGTAACCGGCCATTACGTTTTCGCCGCGGATCACGATTTCGCCCTTTTCCCCGCGCGGCACCTCCCGGTCCGCTTCGTCCACGATTTTCAGGTCGAGCGGAATCAGGATTTTGCCCGACGAGCCGAAACGGTGCCAGTGGTATTTGGGCGAATTGGTCGAGATGACGGGCGTGGCCTCCGAAAGTCCGTATCCCTGAAACATCGGAATGCCGATGGCGTAGAAGAACCGCTGCAGCTCCGCGTCGAGCAGCGCGCCCCCGCCCACGAAGAAGCGCAGGCTTCCGCCGAAGGCTTCGCGTACCTTGCGGAACAGCACGGCGTCGAACAGCCTGACCGCAGGCCACAGCAGGACGCGCCAGCCCTGCCCCCGGCCGTAGCCGTCCTTATTATATAGGTAGGCCGTGCGGAGCGCCAGATTGAACAGCCGCTCCGTGAAGCGGCCCTTGGCGCGGATCGAACCCTCGATGTTCTTGCGGAAATTCTTGGCCAGCGCCGGCACCGACAGCAGGAAGTGCGGGCGCACTTCGCGGATATTCTGCGGAATGTTCTTGAGCGTCTCCATCGGCGTCGCTCCGACCTGCACCGTCGCCACCGTGGCGCCGCATGCGATCATGATGTAGAACCCCACGACGTGTGCGAAGCAGTGGTCCAGCGGCAGTATGATGAGCGTCCGGAACGACGACGGAATGTCGATGCGCGAAAGCGACTGCTCGACGTTGGCCGTGTAGTTGCGGTGCGTCAGCACGACGCCCTTGGGGTCGGCCGTGGTGCCCGACGTGTAGGTGATCGTCGCATAGTCGTCGTTCCCGATCCCCCGCCCGATGGCGAGGAACTCCTCGCGGTGCTTCGACAGATAGTCGCGGCCCAGCCTGCGGAGCGTTCCCAGCGCGGTTTCGCCCGGCTCCAGCGGTATGTGGCCTATGACGATGATATGCTTGACTTCGGGCAGCTCGGCGCGTATGCGGCGGATTTTCGGCAGCTGGTATTTCGATACGAACAGCGCCTTCACTTCGGCGTGGCGCATGCGGAACAGCAGGTCGTTCGACTCTTCGAGCTTGACCGACAGCGGCACGCTGACCGCCCCGGCGTAGAACATGCCCAGCTCCGAGACGATCCATGCGTTGGACCCTTCGGCCAGTATGGCGACTTTGTCCTTGGGGCGAATCCCGATCGCGGCCAGCCCGGCCCCGGTCTCCAAGGCCAACTCCTTGGTCTCGGCGTAGGTCGTAGGCTCGAACGCCCGGTGTTTCTTCTCCAGCAGGAATGTCTTGGCACCGTATTTCTCCACGGAGCTTTCGAACAGGTCGATGATGGTCTTCTTCATGGTCGGTTCGTTTAGTCCATTTTCAATACGGCGAGGAATGCCGACTGCGGCACCTCCACGTTGCCGATCTGGCGCATGCGCTTCTTGCCCTTCTTCTGTTTTTCGAGCAGCTTGCGCTTGCGCGAGATGTCGCCGCCGTAGCACTTGGCCGTCACGTCCTTGCGTACGGCTTTCACCGTCTCGCGGGCGATGATCTTGGCGCCGATGGCGGCCTGTATGGCGATGTCGAACTGCTGGCGCGGGATCAGCTCCTTGAGTTTCTCGCACATCTTGCGTCCGAAGTCGTAGGCGTGGTCCGTATAGGTGAGCGACGAAAGCGCATCGACCGGTTCGCCGTTGAGCAGGATGTCCAGCTTGACGAGCTTCGACGGCTGGTATCCCGTGCGGTGGTAGTCGAACGACGCATAGCCTTTCGAAATGCTCTTGAGCTTGTCGTAGAAGTCGAAGACGATCTCCGAAAGGGGCATGTCGAAGTTGATCTCCACGCGGTCCTGCGTGATGAAGGTTTGGTTTTTCATCACGCCGCGCTTGTCGATGCAGAGTTTGATGACGTTGCCCAGAAATTCGGACTTGGTGATGATCTGCGCGAGGATATAGGGTTCCTCGATCTTGGCGATCTTGGTCACTTCGGGCAGTCCCGACGGGTTGTGCACCTCCACCACGTCGCCCTGCGTCGTGGTGATGCGGTACGACACGTTGGGCACGGTCGTGATGACGTCCATGTCGAATTCGCGGTAGAGGCGCTCCTGAATGATCTCCATGTGGAGCAGTCCGAGGAAACCGCAGCGGAATCCGAATCCCAGCGCCAGCGAACTCTCCGGCTCGAATGTCAGCGACGCGTCGTTCAGCTGGAGTTTCTCCAGCGACGCGCGCAGGTCTTCGTACTGGTCGGCTTCGACGGGATAGACGCCCGCGAAGACCATCG
>ENA-UOOA01004534-UOOA01004534.1-human-gut-metagenome-genome-assembly--contig:-P61old-NODE-4534-length-15675-cov-6.163252_pt1 | contig 15675 bp, 13 predicted proteins | sample MGYA00242467_ERZ724014 | MGnify/ENA metagenome assembly ERZ724014
CGGCGGTCGAGACTGCGTCGCCGACGCCGACACCGACCCCGGAGCCGACGCCGACACCCGTGCCGGAGCCGGAATACGCCGGTCCGGATCTCGCGGAGCAGCCCGCGGTCGGGGACGAATTTTTCGCGGACACCGCGTTTTTCGGAAACTCGCTCGTCGACGGGCTGCGGCTTTACGGCGGGCTCGCCCACGGCGACTTTTACGCGGTGCAGAGCGCCTCGGTCGTCAACGTCGGCACGACGAAGGTCAGCGCCCTGAACGACGGCACCGCCGCCACACTGCTGCAAACGCTCGCACAGAAGCAGTATTCCCGCATTTACATCCTGCTCGGCATCAACGAGATCGGCTTCGAGACGAGCTACTTCATCGAGCTCTACCGCGCCGTGCTCGATCAGATCGCCGCGAGCGAGCCCCACGCCGCGATCTATATCATGGGTCTCACGCCCGTGACGAAGGCGAAGTCGGACGAGGGCGAGCTTTTCTCCATGGACCGCGTGCGCGAGTATAACGACGCGCTGCGCAGCCTCGCCGAAGAGCGCGGCTGCTGGTACGTCGACCTTGTGGAAGCCTTAGCGGACACCGACGGTTATCTCCCGGAGGGCGACAGCGTCGACGGCATCCACCTCACCGCCGCCAAATACCCCGTCTGGGCGGACTATCTCCGCACCCACTACGAGCCCGACGACGTGATCATCTTCGAAAAAACCGCCGATGCCGGAAAAGGAAATGACTGAAAACTGAAAAACCCGTCCATACTATGTGCAATCTCACATGGAATGGACGGGGTTTTTTATGAAAAAACGCGAAAAACTGAAGCGTTGGGAGATGGCGCTCGTGCTGGCGGTGTGCCTCACGTTCGGGCATGCGCTGCTGCCGGGGAGCGCGGCGGGCTGCCACTGGTGGGGCGTCATTTTTCCCGGCTTGACGGAGATTTCCCCGGCGGCGCAGGAGACCTCTGCATTCCCCGAGCTGCGCACAGCGGAGGGGCGCGTTCTGCGTCTGCGCCTCCTCGATTGGCTGCGTGAACTGGGCATTTTCTGAATGTTTAGAAATGAATTTGTGCAAATTATCCAATTTTCGATTTGAAATTTTGGCAGGTTAACGGCGATATCTTCTTGACTTTTTCGCCGTTTGTCGTTTATAATCTGTTTGTTTTCCGGAGGACGCGACCGTCCTCCCCGCAAAATGACCGCGTTGACCTTGGCTTTTCAAAGCTCATTCAGGCAGACGAGAGACAAAAATTGAATGGGTATCCCGAAACATAAGACCAAAGCCGGCGCGCCGAGCCTCTCTGACCAAACGGAGGGGCGCCTTATCCTGCGATTCTCCCCGCGGTAAGGCCTCAGCATGCGACTCCAGCTCATACTGTGTAAAGATCTGCTTTGTTCTTTTGCGAAAGAACAAAGCAGTTTTTTATTTCGGCGCGTTTGCGCCGGGAAAAGATCAAACAGGAGTGAAAGAGAAATGAAATTCCTCGCAACCATGTTTACCAACCAGTATCTGATCCTGATGATCGCCGCGGCGCTCGGCGCGGCGCTTGGCCGCATCAAGATCAAGGGCTTCTCCCTCGGCGGCGCCGCCGGCATTTTCTCCGGCATTTTCGTGGGCTGGGCGCTGACAAGCCTCGCCAAGACCAGCGACGCCTTCTCCTCCCTCGTGAGCGAGAGCGGCAGCGTCACGCTCGTGAGCGACTCGTTCATGACGTTTTTCCTGCTCCTCTTCATCTGCTCCATCGGCCTCGGCGTCGGCGGCAAGATCAAGAAGGTCCTGAACGTGCAGGGTCTGAAGCTTGTTGTGCTCGGCTTGCTCATCCCGGTCGTGTCCATGGCGCTCACCTGGGGCTGCCTGAAGGCGGCTCCGAGCCTGATGGGCGATGACTACAACGGCTATCAGGTCTCCGGCATGTACTCCGGCGCGATGACCAACACCGCGGCTTACGGCAACTCCATGGCTGTCGTCAGCGGCATGGACGACATCGCCGACCGCTACGCCACGCTGAGCGACGAGGACAAGACCCTCGTGCTCGAAATGATCGGCGCGGAGGACACCACCCCGACCGAGTCCCTCGCGGAGGGTCAGGTCGCCGCGTTCAAGGGCAAGGCGAAGGCGAACATCTCCCTTGGCTACGCCATCAGCTTCCCCGTCGGCACGCTGATCATCATCATCGCGATGAGCATCTTCGCCGCGCTCACGAAGCGCCAGCGCGCCGCAGAGGGCGAGGCAGAGGTCAAGAAGGACGATGAGGTCATGCGCGGCATCGGCAAACCGATGTTCTTTGACGCGGTCCAGTTCGGCATCGTGTTCCTCTTCGGCATCGCCCTCGGCAGCATCAAGATCCCCCTCGGCAACTCCGTCACCTTTACGCTCAGTCCCGTCGGCGGTATCCTCATCAGCGCCCTCGTGTTCAGCAACATCAACAAGATCGGCCCCCTCGACATGCGCTCCGACCCGCGCGTGCTCGGCTTCGTCCGCGAGTTCTCCCTCATCTTCTTCATGTCCGTCGTCGGCATCCAGTACGGCTATGACGTCATCCACGCCTTCTCCGGCTCCGGCCTCGTCATCGCACTGATGGCTGCCGTCGTGGAGATCGTCGCGATCCTCGCCGCCGTGCTCGTCGGCCGTCTCATGAAGGTCCGCTGGGACCGTCTCGCCGGCGCCATCTGCGGCGGCTGCACCTCCGCCACCGGCCTCGGCACCGCAGTCAGCACCATGGGCCGCGAGGAGCCCATCCTCGGCTACGGCATCGCCCAGCCCTTCGCCATCCTCGCAAACGTTCTGCTCATCTCCCTTTACCACAGCCAGTTCTTTATCTGAGAAAAAACGAACCAGCCCATCCCGAAAGGGATGGGCTGGTTTTTTGCTGTCTGTGCGTCAGCACTTAAAGATCTTCGACCACTCCGCTTTGTCGTAGTCATAGCCTTCCCACTTGTTGAAGGCCTGCGGGTTGAACTTGCTGGCCTGATAGGGGGAGGAGGTGAAGCGCTTCGCGGCGTCGGACTCTACGACGCGATGGAGCTCCTGCGGCACGACGGTAAACGGCAGCATGCCGGGCTCGATATCGCGCAGACCGAGGCGTGCGGCGGTCTCCATGGTGTTGTCGAAGCGGCGGTAATAGCCGTTGATGCGGCGGATGGGCATATCAAAGGCAAAGAACAGAGCGCTCGCCGGGACGGACACGCCGTCCAGCACGACCTTGCCGCCCTCGCCGACGATCTCCAGCAGACCGGGCAGGGCGCGGGTCGTCAGCGCGTCGCCGGAGACGATGACGACGTCGAAATCCTTCAGCGCGGCGTAGGCGGCGCGGTCGAAGTCCTTGTCCATCGGCAGCGGGAACACTTCGGCGGCAAAGCCGCTCTTGGCAAAGCAGGGGCACTCGCCGACAACGGCGGCGCGATGCTCGGGAACGTGGGTATAGCCGAACTCGCCCTTGCCGTCCAGCCCGGCGACGCGCTCCGGGGTGTTATACCACGCATTGAGCGCGGCGACGCCGACGGCTGCCTTCGTGAGGCTGTCCCAATGGAGATGGCAGGCGGTGTCGCGCAGATAAGCGCCGATAAACTCGTCGCCGCTGCGGCAGGGCTTTTCCAGCATGCGGGCAATGCCGATGCTGCCGGCAGCGCGCACCGTGACCCACTCGTCGCCGATGACGCAGCCGTCGATGGTGATACCGGACGGGATGCCGATATAAAGATCGTCATAAAGCTTCCACATATCTGCTTACCCCCTCACTTGTTGTTGAACCAAAGCACGGGGCGCTTCAGCTCCTTGGACTTTTCGAGCAGCTCCTCGGCCTCGCCGTAATAGATGATGGAGCCCTGGCACGCCTTGACGCAGGCGGGACGGGTGTCGACGCCCTTCGCGATGCGGTCGGCGCAGAGATTGCAGAGGGTCGTCGGGAAGGGGACGTTGTCGACCTGCACATGTCCGTTCGGATAGGTGTAGATCTGCTCAAGCACTTTGATGCCCCAAGTATCGGCATCAAACTGGTTTTCCTGCTTGCAGGCTACGGTGCAGGCGAAGCAGCCCGTGCAGTATTCCATATCAAACAAAAGACCTTTGTTATTCTTCATCTTCTTCCACTTCCTTTCCTCAGCGCTTATCTTTCCACTCCGCCTCATCGTTCGGATGCGGGTCGTCCTCCGGGGTCATCTTGCGCAGCCGGACGAGGGTGGTCTTGTAAGCGCCGCCGCCGTAGCCGGACTCGGACTGGGTGTCCACCGGAATGAGGATGTTGCAGTTGATATCCCACGCATTGAAGAAGTCCGGACCGGTCGCCTTCGCCTCCGGCATCCACCAGCCGTGGGGCACGCTGACGGTGCCGGGAGCCATGGACGGATTCTCCTTCACCTTGCGGCGGATGGAGCCGCGGTCATTCTCGACCCAGACCCACTCGCCGTTGTCGATGCCGAGCGCCTTCATGACGTCCGGATGGACCTCCACGACGGGGTAGGGATCGCAGACGCGCAGCCACGGGATGTTGCGGTGCTCGCTGTGGAAGAACACGGGGCTGCGGCGGCCGCTGACCATGATGAGCGGATATTTCTTGAACAGCTCCGGCGTGCGGACCTCGCTCTCAGGCGGCTCGACATAGAACGGCAGCGGGTGGATGCCGTACTCCTCGCCGAGCGTGGAGTAGAGCTCGATCTTGCCGGTCGGGGTGCGGAAGCCGGGCTTTTTGTCCGGGCGGAGGTCGCCGCGCTCATAGCGGCGGTAAGGCACGGACTGCGGCCACTGCTCCTGCGTCGGATACTTCCAGCCGCCGGCTTCGGCGAGGGTGTCCCAGTTATAGCCGGAGGGCGCGATGCGCTCGTTGACGAAATCCTTGAAGGTGGGATATTTCTCGCGCAGGATCGGGTTGAAGCGCTTCGCGAGCTCAAAGTTGATCTCCCAGTCGGAGCGGCACTCGCCGACCTCGACCGCGGGCTGGATGAGCTGGAGCGGCTGATACCACGCGCGGAAGCTCTCCTTCTCCGCGAAGGTCGCGGCGGGGAGGATGAGGTCGCCGACCGCCTCGGTCGTCGGGTTATGGAACAGATCGACGATGACGTTGAACTCCATGTTCATCAGCGCCTTATAGTGCTTGCGCATATCCGCCGCCTGTCCGCCGAGCAGATTGGAGGTCTGGATCCACGCGGACTTGATGGGATAGGGCGAGCCGTCGATCATCTGCTGCACCGCCATATCCGGCTGGCCCCAGGAGCGCATGTTCGCGAGATACTTATAGCGGTCCGCGCCGATGCGCTTGGCGTTGATGCGGTCGAGGATGTCGTCGCCGTAGACGTCCTTGAGCTGCTGGGTGGAATAGGGGTACTGGGTGATGTCCCATGCGTTGCGGGCGATGACGTTGCCGCCGGGGACGTCGAGGTTGCCGGTGATGCACCAGAGATAGATGATGGCGTTATCGACCGCCGTCGCCTCCGGCACCTGATCGAGGGGCAGACCCCAGTGGATGGTGGAGGGGTGGTTCGTGGCGTAAGCCTTCGTCGCGGCGTAGATGATCTCCGGGTCGATGCCGGTGATCTCCGCGGTCTTTTCGAGGGTGTAAGGCTTGACCTCCTCGGCGAGCTTATCAAAGCCGTAGGTCCACTTCTCGACGAACTCGTGGTCATACCAGTCGTTTTCGATGATGAGGTTCAGCATGCCCATCGCGAGCGCGCCGTCCGTGCCGGGGCGGATCTGGAGGAAGTGCTCGGCGCGGGAGGCGAAGAAGGTCCAGCGCGGGTCGATGACGATCAGCTTGCTTCCGCGGCGCATGCAGTCCACGATCCAGTGGCCCTGGAATGCGTCCGGGCAGCCGCTCGCCGGGTTCTGCGCCCAGATCACGATATATTTCGGCAGCTCATAGCGCGGATCGTCGAAGCGCTTCTCAAAGAACTGAGAGCAGTCGGACACCGCGAAATCGCCCATCGTGGCGACCTGAGAGCAAAGGCGCGGGGTGTAGCAGGACTGACCGGCAAGTCCGAGCTGGGTCCAGTTCGGGCTGCCGTAAGAATAGCAGAGGAAGGAAATGGGTCCGCCGATGTCGCGGCCCGTGCCCTGAATGAAGATGACGGACTCGGGACCGTACTCCTCCTTGAGCTGGGTCCACTTCTGCTCGATGGTGTCGTAAGCCTCGTCCCAGCTGATTTCCTCCCACTTGCCCTCGCCGCGCTCGCCGACGCGCTTCAGGGGCTTTGTGATGCGGTCCGGGTGGTTGATATACTGCGTGCATGCCAGCAGACGCGGGCAGGCGCGGCCGTGGTTCCACGGATGGTCCGGGTCGCCCTCGACCTTGACGACCTTGCCGTCCTTGATGTAAAGCTCCACGCCGCAGCCGCCATGGCAGCCGGGTCCGGGGGACCACGCCGTGGTCTTTACGACTTTGTCGAATTCAACACTCATTGCTTTTGTTCCTCCTTCTCATTTTTGCGGGGATATGTTGTTCTTCTCCTGCTTCCCACTATAGAGGATGGCGCCTTTTTTGTAAAACAACTAATAATTGGGTTGCACAAACCCTTGTGGATATTATATAATATTCTCAGGTAAAATTGTAGTGTTATTCCCGAAAAATTTTGAGGTTTTGATAAAACTTTTTTATAGTAGCCGGAGGACCAAGATTTTTTGATAGGAAGAAGGGGGCTTTTTTCATGCTCAACGAGAGCAGCATCAACTGCTTTCTGTCGCTCGCGGAAACGCTGAGCTTTACGGAGAGCGCGCGGCGGCTTTATCTGACCCAGCAGGCGGTCAGCCGCAACATCATGCAGCTGGAGGCGGAGCTCGATCTGCCGCTTGTCAATCGCGACGGGCGGGTCATCACGCTGACGCCAGCAGGCGAGCGCTGCGCAGTGCTGTTTCGCGACATGAGCCGGCGCTTTACCGAGGGACCGAGGTTCGCTCCGTGCGCGCGGGATTTCAGAATTTTCTCGACTTCGGCGCAGAGCTGTTCCACAGCAACGAGCTGTTCCGCCAGCGCTGCCCGGAGGCAATCTTAAAGGTCGAGCGCCACAGCCCCGGAACGCTGACGAAGCGGCTTTACTCCGGCGCGCTGGACCTCGCCGTAATGCACCGGCGCTATGCGCCGACGAACCCCGACTATGAGATCCGCGATCTCTTTACGGTGCATCTGAACATCCTCGTCTCCCCCAACCACCCGAACGTCAACGAGAGCGCAACCTATCTCGACTTCCGCACCCAGCCGTTCATCATCGACGTGTTCGAGGACGAGAGCGACGCTGCGCTCGAAGCCCGCGCCAAGCGCGAGATCGCGCTCATCGGCTTCGACCCCTCCGCGCTCATCACCGTCCCGAACCGCGACAGCGCTTACGTCACCGCCGAGATGAGCGACGGCGTGCTTTTAAGCTCCGACATCAGCCAGTCCCGCGGTCCCGGTCTGCTCCACTACCGCGTCGGCATCACGGACGCCGTCAGCTGCGTCTGGCGGAAAAAGGCGGCGAACGCCTCGGTGCAGTCGTATGTAAATATTCTTACAAAGGTGTTCGCCGGGGTGAAGTAAGCGCGTTTTTCGCGGCATTATAGTCCTCTACCACAAAAAAGCAGGAAGGCTGTCGAAGCCTTCCTGCTTTTTGCGGTTATTCTTTTTTTACTTCTCGAGCGTGATAACGCCAAGATCCACGGCCTTATCGAGCGTAACCTCGACGGTCTTGGGCTGGTAGCCCTCGACCTCGGCGGTGACCTCGTACTTCGCGCCCGCCTTCAGATACTTGAACTGGAAGTCGCCGAAGAAATCGGTCTCGGTGGTCTCGGTGCAGCCGCAGTCGAGGCAGTGCAGCGTGACCTTCGCGCCCTTGACGCAGTCTTCGCTGTCGCAGACCATGACCTCGCCGGCGATGAAGGGCTTCGGGAGCTTGTAGTAGCGCACGACATAGTCCGCGCCCTCTTCCGGCATATAGTCCTCGATCTCGCCGGGGTGGGCGGCGATGAACTTGCTGACGTCGCTCTCCGGGTCGTTCAGATCGCCCCAGTGCATCGCCTGCGTCGGGCAGCTCTCCACGCAGCGCGGGAGCTTCTCGCCCTCATCGAGGCGGTGGGCATCGAGGGTGTAGATCTGGGGGAGCTGGAGCTCCTCGTTCCAGAAGATCGTGCCGTCCTTGCAGTTGTCCACGATCGCCTTGCAGCCCTTGGCCTTGACCGGGTCAATGATGGTCAGGCCGTCCTCGCGGACGTACATCGCGCCTTCGGGAACGCCCTCAGGCAGGACGAGGTTGCGGTTATGCTTATACATCACGGGGATGTAGTCCAGCTTCACCTTGAAGCCCTGACCCTGCTCGACCTCTTTCAGATCGAGCCAGTTCTGACCGTTCATGGGCTGGGGAGCGGAATAACCGGGATAGTTGTTGCCGACATATTCGTCCTTGACGGCGAGCAGGCAGGAGCCGCAGCCGTCGCAGCGGGTGACGTCGATGACGAGACCCCACTTCTTTGCTTTATTCTCAGCCATAATTACTTGCCCTCCCAAACACGAATTTCACACAGGCAGGAGTTCGGGGTCATGCCCGGAACGTTGCGGCCCATCATGGTGGATGCGGTCAGCAGGTTGACGCAGCCGGCGCGGTCGGTGCTTCCGGCGACGCCCGGCTCAAGCGGAGCGTACCATGCGGAGCAGCCGTAAGAATGCATCACGCCGACGGGGACGCGCTCGGTGACGGAGGCGATGCAGAGCACGCTGCCGCGGTCGTTGTAAAGCTCGACGATGTCGCCGTCATGGATGCCGCGCGCCTCGGCGTCCACCGGGTTGATGCGGCAGGGCCAGTACGGGAAGCCGTCCTTCATGACGCGGTGCATCGGGATATCGTTCAGCCAGCTCTCGTGCTTGTCGTAGTGGGTGTGGAACGAGAAGCGCGGGTGCGGGGAGATGATCTGGAGGGGATACTTATACCACTGGGCGCTCTTGTAGCCCTCCCAGGACGGGATGAAGTGCGGCACAACGGGACGCTCGCAGTCGTGGGGCAGGTTCTCCTCCAGGGACTGGGCGGCGAACTCGATGAGACCGGAGTAGGTGCCGAGCTCGGCGGGCTTGCCAGCCTTGACCTTGACGTTGCCGGGATCCGGGGTGTCCGCATCGCGGCCCTCGGCGAACCAGCGCATCGCGACGTTGCTGTTGCGCTCCGGCTTGTCCGGGCAGGGAACGATATAGTAGCCCTTGCGGTTGAACTCCTCCCAGGTGATGTCGCCGTCCTTGGCGATCTCGGAGGCTTCGAAATAGAGCTTTGCCCAATCGTCCTCGGTGTTGCCCTCGGTGAACTCCTCCTCGCGGCCAAGCGCGCGGGCGATGAGGGTGAGAATCTCATAGTCGCTCTTGCTCTCGCCGAGCGGCTCGATCGCCTTCTGCTCGCGGACGATGACACGCCAGTTGTTGCCGATGTGCGCCATGGTGGTGTAGCCGCCGCAGGTAGCCCACTCGCCGATGTCGTTGCGCTCGAAGTTGGTGCAGGCGGGGAGAATGATGTCCGCCATGTTGGTCTCGCTGGAGAACCAGCAGTCCTGGTTGACGACGCACTCGAGCTCCGGGGACTGATACATCTTGACCCACTTGTTCGTGTCGATCATGGTGCCCATGAAGGAGCCGCCGTAGCGGTACCACATGTGGACCTTGGCTTCGACGGGATACTCGTTCTGGGTGAACTGCTGATCGAGGCTCTGGCCGCAGAAGCCTTCGCCGCGGAAGTGGTCGTGACCGGTGAGGATGGCATCCGGCAGGGTCAGGCGGAACAGACGCTGCTTGGTCGGGTTCTGGAAGCAGAGCTTGTTCTTCGCGACGCTGGAGCGGCCCATCTGTCCTTCCGGCTCAGCGTAGCCGGGGAACCACTTATAGCTCGCCGGAGCGCCCATGGTGGTGCCCCAGATGCTGATGCCCGGCTTGCCGAGACCCTGCATCGCCTGAAGCAGGACCATCATGCGCGCCCACTCGGTGGCGTAAGCGGCGCGGCAGGCGCTGCCCTGACCGCCGCGGCAGCCGCTGGAGAGGCAGGTGCGTTTGCTTGCCCACTCGCGCGCCAGCGCGCGGATCTTGCGGGCGGGGATGCCGGACAGGGCCTCCGCCCACTCCGGGGTCTTCGGATACATATCGTCGCTCTCGCCCATGATATAGGCGCGGAACTTCTCAAAGCCGACGGTGCGGTCGGCGACATACTGCTTGTCGTAGGTGCCTTCCTCGATCCAGGTGTAGGCAATCGCCATGGCGAGCGCGGTGTCGCTGCCGGGGCGGGGACCGAACCAGGTGCCGTCCATAACGGCGGCGGTGTAGTTATAAAGAGGATCGATGAAGACGGTCTTGATGCCCATCTCCTTCAGCCAGACGCGCCAGATGTGGCTCTCCTGACCGGAGTAAGTGCCGCGGGTGGAGTCCGGGTCGTTGGACCAGAACACGATCATCTCGGTGTTCTGGAGGCAGTCCTCGAGCAGGTTAAACTGCTCCGGCATGCCGAGACGCCACTGGAAGCCGTAAGTATGGGTCGCGCCCCAGTGCCAGCCTTCCCAGGAGTCCGGGTTATCGTAGACCGGGGTGTAATGGAGCATGTGCATGAAGCGGTGGAAGGGTCCCATCTTGTAGCCGACGACGCCCCAGTTGTGGTGGGAGCTCGTCATGCCGGAGAGGGAAGCCTCGCCATAGGTGCTCTGCACGCGCTGGATCTCGCTTGCGATGATGCTGATCGCCTCGTCCCAGCTGATGCGCTCATAGCCGCTCTTGCCGCGGTTTTCCGGATGGCGCTCGCCGCTCGGATCCCAGTCGACGCGCTTCATCGGGTAGAGGATGCGGTCTTCAGAGTAAACGCGGTTTTTCTCGCCATGGACCGGGGGGCTCAGGCGAAACGCCTTCGGCGGAGTGTAGGTCTTTCCGTCGCTGGCCTCGATGGACCACGGCTTCGGGAAATCCTCCTCCGGGATCTGCAGGGGACGGACACGGGTGATCCGTCCATCTTCCACATAGACAGATACCGGACCGCCGCCCGTCATATTCGTGAACATTTTTTCCACGATGCTTGTTCCTCCTTCTTCTGTGTGTTGCTGCTTTTTGGATGTGCTCCGGCGGAAAACTCCGCCGCGCGTTTTTTTATGCCTATTTTTTATGCCTATCCTGATCATTTTACGGCGATTCCCGACCAAAAGTCAAGTATCTTTTCCGTAATCACCGGCGAACCTTGCGGTTATATCACCGGATTTTTGCCTTTGTCTGATACAGGGAACGCCGGGGGAGCGGCGTTCCCTGTACGGTTTTGGACGTTGGATTTTTTCTCAGACCCATTCCTTCTCGATCTCGGCGGCGGTCTCCTCGTCCCAGATTGCCATGATCGCCTTGATGGTGTCACGGAGCAGGACGACGGCGAGCAGCGCCAGCGCGACGAACTCGAAGATATAGAAGGGCCAGTAGGGAATCAGCAGGTTTGCGGTGCACTCGCCGCTCGCCTTGACGACGCCGACCTGGAAAAACGCGGCGTAAGCGCCGAACGCCATCGTGGCTGTGGAGAGCAGGGACGTGAAGGCGAAGCAGATAAACTTCGGCTTCTGGTGCATCTTGCTGACGAACATGGTCACATGGATGTGGCCATGGACACTCTGGGTATAAGCCCAGGTGGAGAAAACGAAGGTGCAGAGCGCCATCTGGGTGATCTCGTAGCAGCCCTTGATGGACCATGCGTCGCCGAACAGCGGCGTGACCTTGCGCAGGATAACATCGGCAGTCAGAAGGACCGCCATCAATACTGTGACTATCATGCTGAAGTAACTGACCCAGTAACAGATCTTGTCAGTTACCACCGTGACGCCTTTCATCGCTTTTTTCACAGCATGACCTCCTTGTCTTTAACATGAATAGGGGTTGCCCCCCGCGTTCCCCGCTCCTTTGCGGGGAACGCGGGCAGCGGGAAAATCACCACTTGGGCTGGTAGCCCTCGACCTTGGAGGTATCCCAATCCTTGTAGTTGAACTCGGTGTCCCAGACGTGGGCATACTCGGGGGCAAAACGCTCCACGATCGCCTCGCACTTCTCATAGAGAGCAGCGCCGTCCAGACCCTTGCCGTTCAGATAGTCGATGTAGCCCTGGCGGACAACGGAGAGAACCTCGTCGGAGAACAGGAAGTCGTTGAGCTCCTCGCTCGGCTTATAGACGTCGACGTTGTTCTCGCGCATCAGGTCGCTGACCCAGTAGCGGCAGGAATCCCAGTAGTAGCCAGCCATATCGGCAGCATAGCCGCTGTCGAAGTACTTCACGAACAGAGCCTGAAGATCCTCGGGCAGAGAATCATACTTCGCCTGGTTCATCAGAACGAAGGACGCGGTCATGTTGGTGCCGACGTCGAGACAGTACTTGATGGGCTCATAGAGGCGGAAGCAGTCGATGTTGTGCCAGTCGTTGAGCATGCCGTCAAGGGCGTTCTTGGAGAGGTTGTCGTAAACCTCGGAGGTCGGCAGCGCGACGGCGGTGGCGCCGAGGGCGTTGACGTACATGGTGGGGATGGAGCCGGCGGCGCGGAGACGGAGACCCTTCAGGTCATTGGGAGTCTCGATCTTCTTGGTCGCGGTGGAGATCGGGGACAGGGAGGTGCCGTGCAGGGCGAGAACGTGCCAGTTCTTGAACTCGTTGGCGACCTCGGGGATCTCCTTGTACATGGTGTTCAGAACGGCGGAAGCCAGCTGGCCGTTGTCGATGCCGTTGCCGACGACGTTGATGAACTCGGTCACGGGGAAGATGCCGCCGTAGGTGCCGGTGGTCGCCCAGCAGATGTCGGCAGCGCCGTCCTTAACGGCGTCGATGGTCTCGGTGGCGCCGAAGAGGGATCCGCCCGCCTGATAGTTGAACTTCAGACGACCGTTGGACTCTTCAGAAATGGCGTTCAGCAGGCCCTCGAGCCACTGCTCGCCGAGGGAGGAGGCGGAGTCATGGTTGACGACGGTGAGGGTGTAGACCTTATCGTCGGGCTTGTTGCTTTCGGTCTGGGTGTTGCCGGACTGGGTGTTACCAGGGGTCTTATCGGGCTCCTTGCTGCCGCCGCAGCCGACGAGCAGGGCGAAGCACATCGCGAGCGCGAGGATAAGAGCGAGAGTCTTTTTCATTTTGAAAATTCTCCTTTTCATTCTTTCTTCTTGATTTTTTTCTCTTAGAATTTGACCATGTTGGCAAGGAGGAGCGCTGTCTGCGGGAAAACGATGACGATAATGATGGAGATGATCATCGCGATGACCATCGGGACGAGAGCGCCGAAGATCTTCTGGAGCGGAACGTCCTTGGCGACGCCGGAGATGATGTAAGCGCTCATGCCGACCGGCGGGGTGATAAGGCCGAGCTGCATGACCATGACCATGATAACGCCGTACCAAATGCCGTTGAAGTCGAGACCGGTGACGAGGATGGGATAGAAGATGGGGACGGTCAGCATGACCATCGCGAGGGAATCCATCAGACAGCCCATGATCGCGTAGATGACAAGGATGACGGCGAGGATGATATAGCGGCTGACGTGGAGCGTCTCGACGAACGCCGCCAGCGTGGTCGGGAGGCGCGTGACGGTCAGGAAGCTGCCGAACACGTAAGCGCCGATGAGGATGAGGAAGATCATGCCGGAGGTCTTGACCGTGTCGATAAGGCAGTTCTTCAGGATCTTCATCGTGAAGCGGCCGCGGATGACGAGGTAGAGCCAAGCCATGAAGCAGCCGATGGCGGACGCCTCGACCGCGGTGAAGAAGCCGGTCAGAATGCCGCCGATAACGACGACGAACAGAACGACCATCGGGAGACCGCCCTTGAGGGAGACGATCTTCTCCTTAACGGTGAACTTCATCTTGCCGGGCGCCTTCTCTGGATGGCGCGCGACGATGATCGCGATCGCGACACAGAAGCAGATCGCCATGATGATGCCGGGCAGGATGCCGGCGGCGAAGAGCTTGCCGACAGATTCACCGGCGACGATGCCATAAAGGATGAAGCCCGTGGAGGGCGGGATCAGAATGCCGAGCGTGCCGCCGGCGGCGATGGAGGCGCATGCCATACCGTCGTCATAACCGTGCTTGCGCATTTCGGGCAGGGCGACGACGCCCATAGTCGCGGCGGTCGCCGCGGAGGAGCCGCAGATGGCGCCGAACAGCGCGCAGGCGGCGACGGAAGCCATCGCCAGACCGCCGCGGAGGGAGCCGAGCAGCTTGTGTGCCATGTCATAAAGTCCGCTGGACATGCCGGAATAATAGGACAGCTGTCCCATCAGCACGAATAGCGGAATGACGACGAAGGAATAGTTCGTCGCCTGGGTAAACGGGATTCTGCGGAATACGATAAACGCGGCGTTCAATGCTGCGGAAAACTCCAGCCCCTGCGCCATGTAGGCGACGAGGCAGCCGAAGAAGCCGACAGCGAACATGCTGGTACCGATGTTCATACCCATAAACAGCAGGATCAGCAGGACGCCGACACCGATGAGTGCGATCGTCATAGGACTGACAGCCATCGAATGTCCCCCTTCTTCTTAAACAGATTTCTTTTTCGGGTCTTTGCTTTTGCCGGGATCAGGGTCTTTGCGCTTTGCAAGGGTCGGTTCTCTCTTTTTCCTTTTTCCTCCTTTCCAGCGTAGGACCTGCGGGGAAGCATAGCGCGGGCATTTTTCACAAATCGCGCTGTATTCCCCATGCTTTCTCCGTTCATTTTACTATCTCCTCCCGCATTTTGTCCAATATAAGTTGCTTCATTAAAAGATAACTATTTACTCATAGCTTTTTTTGTGTTATGATACTTTTGGAATTAAAAACGGAGGGCAGGAACGATGACGAACGCACAGATTCAGAGCTTTATGGCGGTAGTTCAGTATCAGAGCTTTTCCCGCGCAGCGGAGCATTTGTTCATATCCCAGTCTGCCGTGAGCAAAAACGTCGCCCAGCTCGAGCGCGACCTCGGCTATGTCCTCATCGACCGGACTTACGGCTCCGTTCGCACCACGGAGGTCGGCAGGCGCTTTTACGAATTTTTCTGCGACAGCGAGCACCGCTTCGACGCCCTGCGCGAGGAGGTCCGCATGCTGACGAGCGGACATGCCGGCGATCTGCGTCTCGGCTGTCTGGACGGCTGGGACCTTTCCGAGTTTTATCCGGAGCTCCAGCGCCTGTTCCGCGAGCGCTTCCCTGGCATCCGCCTGCGGCTCGACGGCTATAACCACATGCGCATTTTAGACGCCCTCGCCGAGAACGAGATCGACATCGCCATTACGCTCGGCATCACCCTGCCGCGGCAGGACAAGCTCGTCCGGCGCGAGATTGCGAAGGCGCCCGCCGTGCTGCTCTTCTCCGCCATGCACCCCCTCGCGGGCAGGGAGGACCTCCGGCTGGAGGATTTCCGCGACGAGCCGTTTTATGTCATCGCCCCCTCGGCGCAGAGCACCAACCCGATGGAAACGCTGACGCTGCGCCTCTGCCGCGCTGCGGGCTTCGAGCCGCGCATCGAGCGCATCTCCAGCTCCGTGTCCATCCTCATGTGCCTCCAGAGCGGCACCGGCGTCCAGCTCACCTGCCAGTGGACCAGCGCCGGTCGTCTCCCCCTCTACCGCATGCTCCCCCTCGACCACCAGCTCTCCATCTGCGCCGCCTGGCTCGACGACGACGCCCAGCCCGCCAAGCACATCTTCGTAAACGAGCTGCTGCACCTGCCCATGAAGGATAAGTAATACTATTTAAATAAGCTAAAGACAGGGACCGCC
>ENA-UOOA01004540-UOOA01004540.1-human-gut-metagenome-genome-assembly--contig:-P61old-NODE-4540-length-15666-cov-4.403818_pt1 | contig 15666 bp, 11 predicted proteins | sample MGYA00242467_ERZ724014 | MGnify/ENA metagenome assembly ERZ724014
GGTTGAAAATTCTTATATTACAGAAAAAATTGATTCTGACCAGGCCGGGACGGAAAAAGCCTCCATGGATAGGAACGAGGAGAGAATCGTAATAGATGATAAACATGACTCTGTCGGTGTATCTGAAATCTCCCCGGAAAACAATGCAGGAGCAGATAGTACGGCGCAGGACAACCAGAAGTTTTCTGCTGATTCTGGATTTACAAAGTCGGAACATGATTTTGGCACTGTGGAAAGACCCGAACGTTTTGACTTTTCGAGTGGTGACGGTAAAGCCAAAGAGATGAGCAGTTACGGCTTGTTCCCTGAGCGAAAGTTTTTGATGAGTCATTGGGAACGGCTGGATAATCCGGATAACGATCCGGTAGTTGACAAAATTAATTCCTGGATAGACAAAAGAAACGCTGCTTCGGAAAGAAATGGCCTTTTTAGGGCGGAGGAATGGAGCGATAAATTTGCTTTTAGCACCTGGCGGGCCGTTACCCTTGCAAGAAGGTATGGAATTGAAATTAATGGACACGTACCAAACGCCAGGGATAAATTGGCTGCCAGCCAGAAATTCTGGAGCTTGAATGTTTTTGACGGATTTATCAATTTTCATATAATCAATGATCTATATGATATTGCACATCATGGAGTGCGTGACTGGGAAACACCTGTAACCAATGATAAAAGCGGATCCGTAGACAGGAATATTTCCCCTGAACAGATGGCGGCTGATAAAGAACGCTTAAACAAATAATCTGCTATTGATGGAGTCAGCAGGAGTATATCCCGTATGGCAGAAGGAATTGAACTTGCTTTGTCAAAAGAGGAGCCTGATAGGAGTTCCGCAGATAAAAAAAGCCTGACTTCAATATCTGGTTCTTATCGCTATTCAGTAAGCAATGTTTTAGCGTTGTATAAAAATGAAAATGGACCGGACGTTGTAAAAGAAACTGTTTTAGCTGCGATTGACAGTTTAAAGGAAAATCCTAAGGTATCTACGGAAACGATTGTGAGACTATCCAATTTGGTAGAAAAATTTAATTCGTTCAAAATCGGGGACGAAAAAGTTACCGTGGAATTCAATCAGGATTCCCAGGATAAGACAGATACAGACGGGAAAAATATTGAAAACAAGGATCCCTCGGAAAAAAGTGATACCGAAGGAAAAACAGATTTGGAAAGTAATAGGGAATCTGGGAAACCATCAGGGCCTATGGCAGTTGGCAGCAATATTTTAGATATGGCTTTTAAAATAGATGATATTTTGTCAAAAGAAGACAGCCAGCGTTCAAGTGAAGAGAAAAATGAGCTTTCTAATATTTCTAAAGAGTATAAAAGTGCAGTAAGCTCCATGATAAAGATGAATGGAATTGAATTGACCAAAGCGATTATTACTGCAAGTCTGGAACCAATAAAAAATAGTGACGAAATATCAAATGAGGCGGCTGCAAGGCTGGAAAATCTTATTGAAAACGAAAACACCTTTGAGGTTGATGGAAATGAGGTAACGATAGATTTCAAGGAAGAATCAGATCGTGCAGACAGGGATGAAGAAGCACAGGAAAATGTTAATAATATAGAAACGGAAAATGACACCGCAGATTCTGAAAGTGGAACCGACTACGAAGACGGTGACAAGACTGCTTCCGAGGAAAATTCTGCTGAGAAAGAAATTTCAGATGTAGATTCGGAAAGCACTACGGAAGATGAGAAACCTATAAGTTCAGAGGAAAACGGGAGTATAGAACACGATGATGATAGGCTCTCTGACGAAAAAGATGATGAGCAAAAAGAAAAGCTTGAAACCAATTCTGACGAAAAGGCAGATACAAGTAATTCAGATCCGTCAACGGATAAGCCGGAAAAAAAGGAATCCGTTGATGAAAAACCTACATTACCGCTTGCAAAAGAGGAACAGGCATTAAAAGATAAACTGGAAGGAAAACTATCAGGAAAAGTAACGGTAAACAACATTGCGAATGATCCAGACATTCGGAAATGCATAAGTGACATTCGGAAAGTTGCCGGTGGTCAGAACATTTCCGACTCTGTTGCAAGGGTCGCAGCTTCCATATCTTCAGCCGGCGAGGTAGATGAAGATAAGCTGAAATCTGCCTGCAAGGGAATGGAAAAAATTACAAAGGTAGATGGTGATGCGGTAAAAATAAAGGGTATTATTGGTAAAATGGGAGAAATCATTAAGGAATTGGCGAACCCTACGCTGGGTGTTGTTGCTCCGGAAACGCTGATGCTAATGGACATGACAGACAAGTTTAAAGGATATCTTGATTCCAAAATTTCTCTCCCGGCTGTTGTAATGAATGTAAAAGCATATATTGATAATGCTGGTGACAAACTTTCGGATATAAAGGCGGCAGTATCAGATGCAATGACAAATGCAGTAGAATATGTGCATGATAAAATTGCGGATGGAATAGAGTCTGTGCTTGGCAAAATTCAGAATCTTGTTTCCGGTATATCGGCTGCCACTGGTATTGATATTCAGGTGCCGGATATAGAAAAAGCATTTATTCAGGATGTTTCTCTGGAAAAAACATCTGATATAGAGAATCCTAATAACGATAGTAGTATTGAAAATACAGATGGGGGAGATCCTGAAAGAATAGAAGCGAATGAGGAGAACAGCTTAGGCTCGGGTGAGGATTTTGCTCCGGAAAATGATTTTGAAGAGAGAAACATGAATTATGAAGAGGCTGGAAATAGTCAGCTATTTCAGGCAGAAACAGTCGATTTGAATGATATGTCCGAAAGTTCTCAGGAAATAAATCCGTTAAATGAAGACTTAGCGTCCACAGAAAATGAAGATAGTCCTACAGCCGTTTCTGGTAACCAGGATGCAAACAGCATTTTGGAAAAGACAGGGGGTGAAAAGGACAAACAAGATGATGTTGAAAGTGTATTAGCGGTCAACGCAGATTTAGAAAGTTCTCTTTTGCTGGATGAAAAAGATGAGCTTGGCGGCGAAAATGCAGAGGATCGGGTTGATGATGGGAATGTGACTGAATTTGACGGCGGTACATCTATAGAGACTGACGGGAATAGTCCTGTAGACACTGGCATGAATGAAACGGAAACAGACATCGAGGTAGAGGATATGCCTGTTACAGAGAACAGTAATGACAATGAGCCTGGTGTAGAGGAAGCGATTAGTGCCTATATGGAAGATCCTATGTTCGATTTTGGTGACTTTCTTGACAGTCCTATTTCCATTGACGGGGATGAAATGTCTATTTCAGAAGCAATAGATAATGACGCAATTTCATCCTCTGTGATTGCAGATGCTGTTTCAAATGCTATCGCAAACAATGCAGATGATATTCTTTCGTATGATTCAGTACGTGAAGGATATAGTGATCTTATGTCAGATTTGGCAGACTATATAGGAGATGAATTTATAGGACGTATGGATGAATCAATGGATCCATATGCCAGCGTCAGTGAAGTTGCTGAAGCGGCTTTTAATGATGTATTTGATGGAATGCTGGAGAATGTTGATATAAGCCCGTCTGTGGACTTTGGCGTTTTTGACCTGGCAGATTTAGAATCGTCTATTGTTAGCAGTATTGATGCTGACAATATTATTCAGGACGGGGTAGAAGCAGCTCTGGCCGGTATTGACAATTCGGACATTGATACAGGTATTGAAAATGTAAATTCCGATATGGATTCTGGAACGGATCTGCTGGATTCTGTTTCAGACCAGCCGCTATTGAATGATTTCAGTACTGATTCTTCTACAATGGATATTCCGAATCCGGCAGATTTCCCGCAGGAGGATAATTTTGAACCAGCAGTGGTGGAAACAGATACTCCATCTGATACAGCAGTGGATTTTGGAACTGATAAGATGAATCAATTATTGGATACCGGCAGTGATTTTGCTTCGGACCAGCTGCAGCAGACATATGATTGGGACGGTGTTGACTAATTATGGTGCTGGCATAGCAATGTGCCAGCATTATACAGGAGGCAGATATGGATACAGTTACTATTTTTATATTTTTCCTTGTAGTTTTAGGTGGTGTGTTTTTCGGATTATTCGTGGGATTTGGTTTGATAGATTTCCATGAAAAGCATCAGGAAAAGAAACTCATACATAAAAGAAAAAGAAGAAAAAAATTACAGCAGAAAAAAGCTGCCAAGGAAAAACGAAAAAAACAGGCAGCAGACAGGCTTGAAGCCAAAAAAGAAAAAAGGAATATTCTGGAAGACCGTGTACCACAGAAGGATAGTTATACGCAGTTTGAGTGTGAATCTAACGGGGAGAATACAAAAGAAAAAGTTTCAAGAAACCGTTGCACACAGGATTCTAAATATACGCCAATTATGGAAAAAATATCAAAATGACAAAGTTTTCATAAAAATACATATTAAAAGTGACTGCCTACAAGGGTAGATTAATTATATTTTGAAAGGAGACTTTATTCATGTACGATTTGGAACCTAAAAACTTGATCCAGTGTACAGGAAGGGTTTTGTACAAGCGCTATAATGCGGATGAAGGAACTTTATTCTTCATGTTAGGCCTGTTTATTCCAAAATTCATTCCAAGAAACATTGAATCCATCACCAATGATAACACTTTTAACCGGGATGTTCCAACCTTTATAATGTATGGCGATGAAGCGAAAAAGATGGACGCAAAATTGAAGGTAGACGATTATGTGGCTGTTTTTGCTCATGTTAATACAGAAGAACATATGCGCCCGGTAGGTGGCAGGAATTACAGAAAAGAGTGGACGACACATTTTATCGCAGATAGAATTTACACAGGAGTCCAGCATACCTGTTTCAACGGTGTTACTCTTTCAGGAGAAATTATCCGGGTGTATAAAAACGAGGAAGAACGTCATCGTTTTTATATGATCACAGTAAAAATCCCGTTGGAAGATGGTACTATTACACGGGCAAACTTTGTTCAGTTTGATCCATCTATGACATTAGATCCAAAAGTTGGTGATACTGTATATATGAATGGAATCATTCAGACAAAACGTGTTAGAGAGGATAATGGAAGGCAGCGTACTTTGTTATCGGTCGTTTCAAGATCCATTATCCTGAACCGCCAGCCCGAATACCGTTTGCGCAGTACAACGGAAAACCAGGCGTGACAAACTGGTAAGACATTAGCATAGCTGACCCAAAACAGTCGTATCGTGGTTACCATATCCTTGATACGACTGTTTTTGTTTTGTCTAATTAATTTTTTGATTATAAAATCATTCCGTGAAATAAATAAAATCTACAACAGGCCGTTCGCTTCCAGCAGCAGGAGAATTTACAAGCCCAGTTTCAAATACGAGAGAACTGCTGCCGCCGCTGTCAAGACTTCTTGCAAATGTACATCCCAGTTCCCAAAATTTATTTTGCATAAAGGAAAAGGAGAGGCCCCCGCCGTAACCAGTTGTGTCTGCTGTTATAAAATAGTATTCCCCAGGAGCTTTCATACCAAGTGCAGTTCTGGGGTAATAACCGGAATGCAGTGTTTCAGATGGAATCTCCTGTACTTCGCCTTCATTTATCAGAAGCGGATCTGCAGTTCCCCAAATCTGAGTGACACCGCTGTTTAACAAATCAGAAGCTGTAATGCCGGCGGCAGGTGAAAAGAGTTTCCCGGTAGAATCCAGGCATACTTCATAACCATTGCTGGTTCCGTCCTTGTAGATAGTCCCATCCTTTATGAATATATTTCCACAAGCCGGCTCTCCAGTGTCATACGAAAAATAGCTTCCGTTTGTTACAAAAGGAGAACCAGTTCGTTTAGCAACATCTGTTGGCAGTTCCCTTGTGCCACCAAAATCATCATAGGATAAGCCACCTTTAAACTGTGACACATCATTCACAATGACATGGGATAAAAAGTAGGTCCCATTGTCAGAGGGAAGTTTTTGGATTGTTATAAAAAGATTGTCAGAAATATGGCTATAAAGGGCCGTATTAATTTCTGCTTTATAAGCCTTTTTCGCTTTCATAACTGGAGTTAATTCCAGAGCTTCAATCTGCGCAGTATATGATTTTTCATTATACCTGATGTTGACTGAATTCATGCCAGCCTTTAATTTGATTTTTTTATGATCAAATGAAACATCTTCAGCAGATAGTTCCTGGCTTGAACCGTCTTCAAATAGTAACTTATATGTGAAATCCGTTTCCTTATGTTTTCCGGCATAAATATCCGTTCCCTGCATTTCAATTCCACTAATCGCAATAACATCTATTTTTGCTTGTGAAGATCCATATTCTGTTTCAATGTCAAGTATGTTTTCTCCACCTTTTGAAAACCTTTTTATATCTGACAGTAGCCTGAAGTCTGAAATTGTCTTTTTTTGCCCATCTTTATATATTACATTACCTTTAAGCTTGGTTTTATCAAAGCTGTCACCTTCATATACCGATGGATTGCTATAATTCCATGTAATTACAGAAATACCAATTACATTTACAATGGCATCATAGGATCCATATGGCGTTTTTACGTGCAATATATTTTCTCCGCTTTCGGAAAATGTATCGATAGGGGAGTCGATAGTAAAAGAGGAGAGCGGAACGGTTTTTCCATCTGAAAATATAACCGTACCGGATAATAAGCTTTCAGAAAAGTCATCACCAACATAGGTGGTGCCATTTCCATATTTCCAGGTAATGTCTGTTACAGTTATTGCTTCAACAGAAACTTCGGTTTGCAGGTCCCCCGCCGATATAGTGATTGGATTGTCTTTGCTTGTAACCTGATTGTTCGAAAGATCAAAGTCTTCAATATGTTTTATTGCTTTTCCAAAGACATTATTCTCTGTGACGGAAAAATCTTCACTTGTAATAGTGTCATTTTGATATGCTTGGCTGCCTGTATATGTTGCGGAAATGCTTATAGGGGTATTCCATCCCACATATCCTCCTCCACCAAGCGCACCACATAGGGCTAACCCTATAATTACTTTTTGTGTTTTCATAAAATACTCCTTTCGTATACTGACCCTAATATGTATGATTTGCGAAAAAACATTGTTTTGAACAATGGCAATGACATATTAGGAATGAATATAAATTCAGAATATAAGGAGGAAAAGCTATGATATGGATTAATAATGGATGCAGTAACGTGTATGATGCCGTACAGAAGAAGACTGGAAATGCAGAAAAAATACTGAATCCACGAAGAGAATACTGTGTAACCAACATGAGGGAACTGGCATTTCTTTTAAAAAAATATGCCAAAGCTGACATTTTGGTAACGATAATTGGAGATTACGATTGTGATGGCGTGTGCGCTTCGGCAGAACTTTTCATGTTGCTGAAAAAAATTGGATTTTCAAACGTCCGGATACGGCTGCCAAAAAGAATGTCAGAAGGATACGGGTTATCGGAGTCGATTGTGGATGAAATCCAGCAAGGGCTTATTATTACCGTGGATAATGGAATTGCTGCGGTATCTGCTATTGAAAAAGCAAAGAAAAAAGGGTTGGTCGTATTTATTATGGATCATCATCAGCCCATTATTGAAAAAGGACAAATTGTACTTCCGGAAGCAGATCTTATTATAGATCCCCATGTAGAGGAAGTACTGTCAGAAATGGGAGAAGGGACAAAACCGGATTTTAACGGTTATTGTGGTGCTGGCCTGGTCTACAAGCTTGCGCAGCTTATGATTCCCAATACTCGCATTTTTAAGGAAATTGCTGCTTTTGCTGCGATTGCAACGATTGCGGATCTTGTTCCTCTTGTGGAAGATAACCGGATTATATATCACGAAGGAATTATGAGTATCAAAAACAGAACAATTACACCAGGGCTGCAAAGCCTTATTGATATTTTACAGTCGGAAAACTATGTAACAGAGCATGATATTGGCTTTAAAATTGCGCCAATGTTGAATGCACCAGGCCGGCTATATGATAATGGGGCAATGCTTTCACTGGCCACATTGCTTGCAAGCAGTCCGGAAAATGCTTTTAAAATGGCATTGCAGCTTAAAGACATTAACGATCAGAGAAAAGCATTAAAAGATTCTGCTACAAAACGGGCTGAAAAAATAATTGAGGAAAATAATCTTTCAAACACCAATCCTATTGTTATTTATGATCCAGAAACGCCAGAGGGAATAGTTGGCCTTGTTGCAGGAACAATATGTGAAACCTATAATGCTTCGGCAATCGTGTTTACAAAAACAGGGAATAAGTTAAAAGGCTCTGCCAGGGCAATCGAAAATGATAATATCAAAAATGCTCTTGACCAGTTCCATGACAAGCATCCTGAAATATTATTAAAATATGGAGGGCATAAACAGGCAGCTGGATTAACGGTTGCTTTTTCTGGCTTGGATTTATTTAAAAGGGAAATGGAAAAAATTTTGAGCCCAGTTCGGAAAAAAGATCCTGAATTATCCTATGATCTCACAATAGCTCCATCAGATATTCCGCTTATTGCAGCTGATTTAGAGCGTTTCCGGCCTTTCGGAGAAGGAAACCCGCAGATAAATGTTCGCATCAATCACTTCATGCCTATACCAAGAGGAAATTCCTTTTATATGAAAATTGGAAAAGACTCTATCCGTTTTTGGGGTGTTGGCTGTGAGGTTGTTGGATTTTCAATGGCTGATCGCTTTTTGTATGATGCTTACCCAAAACAGCTTGATATCATTGGAAAAATCAGTTATAAAAACTTCCGTGGAAGTAAAACAGTTCAAGTCGAAATTCTGGATTATATTGCAAGAGAAAAACTTGGCAGTCCACAGTTTTCCATTAATTCATCCATTGCTTCTGCTTTACAGCAGGTAAATTTATTTTAAGAGGGGGCTTAGGCTCCTTCTTTTAATTTTCGGACAAACTAACATATTAGGGGAAACGAAAGGAGTGTGAAAATAACGTGAAAAAACTGATCGTATTATTGGTACTTCTTGTTGCTGGCTTTTTGGGGTCCTGGACATATCGTATTAAGACGCCAGTCAACCGGCCAGATGAATACGCAGAAGGGTATGATTCAAGTGCTGGAGAATGGTGGAATACCGGAAAAATAGAGGTGGACGACAGCTGGAAACTGGATCCGGAGATCCCCCTTAATTATATGCCGGTACCAGGAGAAGATGAGCTATATATGGTCATCGACAATGATGGAAAGATCATTGCATACAGGAAACGAACCAAACAAATTGATGGCAGCTGGAAATGGGAGGATGTCAATCCTGATATCCCGGATAATTATGAGCCGGTAGAGGGGCTTGAAAACGTTTACAAAGTTACTTCTGAAGATGGAACTGTAAAATACTATAAATATATCCGGAATGATGATGATACGTTTGCTTTTGTGGAAGTTGACAGCAATGGAAATGAAATCAACAGGAATAAGGATGCCACTACCATTGATGGGAAACACGTCCATATTACAGGAAACATTTATTCAAAGCTTAACGATTACGGAGTTGTGATTGGCTATGAAAAAAGGGTTGACAATGGGGATGGAACTTTTTCATGGATCGATACTACTTTACCGCAGCTATCAAGCTTAGATGATTCGACAGGAGATTTTTCGCTTCCATCCTCTAATGATAATTCAAATCTATCACTGGATACTTCTGCGGTAGATAAAATGGCACAGGATATGGCAAATGCCAATAATGCTGCTGCCAATGGAAGTTCTGATAGTTACGATGTCAATGTAACGGTTAATCCCGGTTCCTCGACAACTGGAAACTTATATGATGTTACTCCTGAAACGCCTACTGTGATAAATAACGAGGACGGTACACATACAGAAATCGAAATTGTGAAAGAAACAAAGAATATTGATGGATGGACCTCAACATATGAAACCTATGTCAAAAAGACATATGACGATGCAGGAAATTTAGTTTCCACAATTAGTGATGGACCATATGAGGTGAATTCAGAGAAGAATATAACGAAGGAAACAGAGCCGGTCCAGGGTGATCTGAGTCAGAAACAGAGTACATTAGATGGCGAAGTTGCACGTATTGCAGGAAATTATTCTTATAAAAAGGATATAGAGAGTGAAGTATTTTCGTTGTTAAACGCACAGAGAGCAAAAAACAATCTCTCGACTTTAACCTGGTCTGATACCGCATATAAAATTGCGCAACTGCGGGCAGCTGATATGGCTGGATATGATACATCTTCAGAGAATCTTCCTACCTATGGATCACTTGGGGCAATGCTGTCGGATTATTCTGTTACCAGCCCCGCTCCAGGAGAAAATCTATGGAAAACCGTCACAAGAACTTCGGATGAGATTCATACAAGATTTCAAGCTGTGGATTCTGCCAGAAAAGCCCGGATGGGAGAGCAGATAACACAATATGGAATCTCAATAGCCGAAGTGAACGGTTATTTTTATGTATGTGAAGTATTTTGGTGATATTTGGCATCCGGAACAGAAAAATTTTTTGGAACAGAAAAATCTACAGGAACAGAAAAATTTTTTTAGGCTTATAACGTCGTTTTTCCTTTTGTCAGAAAATAGTGAAAATTTAAGCTAAGGGTCATTTCTTTTGGATGACTTTTGGCTTAACTAGATGTTCATACGAGAAGTTCCTCTCTGACATATTAGTAGTGAAATTAAATATTGAAGAAAGGGAGGAATAAGAGATGGTTACATGATTTTTAGTTTACAGAAACCTGAAAAGCGTTTATAATTAAAGGAGGAATATGAATAACACTATTTTTGATGATGTTTTTCGGACAATGGTAGAGTCAATGCCAGAGTTGGTGATTCCACTAATTAATGAGGTATTTGGTACAAAATATCCATTGGACACGAAATACGATCAATTAAACAATGAACATCCATTACCAGACGGAAATATTATTACAGACTCCTGTCTTAGAATTGGAAAAAATTATTACCATATTGAATGCCAAAGTAGTGATGATAAGACAATGGCAATCCGTATGATTGAATACGACTTTCATATTGCATTAGGGTACGCAGCTAAATGTGGACATGAATATACAATGGAATTCCCTAAATCCTGTGTCTTATATGTGCGATATGAAAATGTTCCCCAATTTTTGAAAGTCAATGTAATTTTTCCTGATGAGAGTAGGCATATTTATCGTATTCCAACTTTGAAAGTTTCAGATTATGCTGAGGAGGATATAATAAAAAAGAATTTATTATTGTTTCTTCCGTATTATATTTTGCGGTACGAGAAATCTCTTGCAAAATTAGTCGCTGATCCAGATAGAGTGATGAAACTTAAGGAAGAATACGATAAAATAAAATCCGATCTTCAGCATTTTTTTAAAGAAGATGAAAGTGGAAAATTAACGAACCTGATGGGACTAATTGAAAAAATTGCAGACTATGTTTTAGAAAAATATCCGTCTGTGAGAAAGGAGTTGGATCTTATGGGTGGAAAAGTATTGCAGTTGGAAAGTGAAAGGCTATATGATGAGGGACAAAATTGTCTTACACAATTACTTAAAGCAATAAGAGAAACTGGAAATAAGGAAGACTTTGACAAAGCTATTGATGAACCTGCAAGCCGTGGTGAACTGTGCGAAAAATATGGAATTCCTAGATACAGTGTACACTAATGAAAGGTATGTAATGATAACCATATCTAAAAAGAAAAGGTCTGTTTTCAGGCCTTTTTCTTTTGGAACACATAACTATATAATAAGTCAAATACTGTTTAAGTGGTGTTTGGGAGGAGAAGGGGATGCTTGGAAAGTATAAGACCAAAGTTCTGACTGCTCTGCCGGACACAAGATCCTGGCAGGTTCCCAAGGCGTACAGAGTATCAACACCCGAACCGGCTGTCTGACAGTCGGCTGGCCGGAATGTATATAACCCCTGCCATACAGGATTTCCAGCCCATACACCCGGCGGTGTACTTAAGGGCTGCGGATCCAGCCGGACCCGTTTTGCGTGGTTGATGAGTTACAGATTCATATTTACAGTTACAGGAGCCTTCCGGGGCTCTTTTTCTAAGTTAGCAACCACCGGTTCAACTGGTGGTTTATCCTTGGCCCTCCAAAGGGCCATTGTTACTGCTCGCCCCAAAGGGCGGTATCGCAAGCACTTTTACTGGCCCGCTATAAAGCGGTACTACTGGAATCTTCTCTTCTCGATTCCTCTGCTTGCTCATTTATATATTTTTGAACTGCTGCATCTGTTATATTGCCAATTGTTTCAACATAATATCCTCTAGCCCAAAAGGCTTTATCCCATTTACTTTGCAGTTCGGGATGTCTGTCGTAAAGCATTAATGTGATTTTCCCTTTCAGATATCCCATAAAATCTGATACACTAAGTTTCGGCGGAATTGCTACGCTTAAATGCACATGGTCGATGCATACAGCTCCGGCAATTATTTCTACACTTTTATATCTGCATAGAGTTGATATTATTTCTCTCACATCTTCTCGCTCTTTTCCATATAATACTTTCTTCCGATATTTGGGGATGAATACGATATGGTACTGGCATTTCCAGCGAGTATGTGATAGACTTTTATTGTCCATTTGGACCGCCTCCTTTGATTTTGAGTTTGGCTTGCGACACCATTCTCATCATATCACAGGAGGCTTTATTTTGTTATCCTCACCGCTTCCGCCTACTCCATTCTCCCCAGCATAGCTGGGGGATTAGTCCTTTCATTTAAAGGCCAAAGGTGGCTGGGCGGCTGATCCCTGTCTCTTTCAGTTCACGGATACAGATATCGTGGAATTTCAGGAATGCTTCAAAGGTATCGTTACATCTTGCGATATCCGGGTGTTCGTCCCCGGCGGCGTTCATAAGGAGGAAGGCACTGTACAGGTCCCGCTGTACGGGATGCCCGCCTACTTCCTTCCATCTGGTGGAAAGGGAAACTTTGGTATATCCCCCGGTCACATGGTCAAACTGGCTTGCCCTGTACTTTCGTGTATCCACCAGGTGCAGTTCCTTCCCGATATAGGAAAGTTTCCGGTTCAGGATACAGAGGAACCGTGCCGGGGCGTGCCCGGAGATGGAGGAACCGAACCTCTTTTTGGAACGGTGTTTCCCTTCCTCCGTGACCCGGTCTTCCTTTGCCCGGGCAGCCAGCGCCCGGTAGTCCATCTTTTCCGTATGGATATCGGTTCCGTGGATACACAGGATCCGGTCTGCCAGGGCTTCCTCTGACTGTTTTACCGCATCCGCATTCCTTCTCCTTAAAGTTTTCAGCCGCATCTGGTCCTGTTTATAATGTCTGGTCTTTTTCCACTTCTTATGTTTCTTCGGGGTGCCGTCCCCATGGTAATTCCCCGGGTTGGCTGCCCGCAGGGAACGGTCCATCCGTCTCTGAAGGCGGCGGATCTCCTTCCGGATCCCTGGTCGTTCCGGTGCCAGTTCCGTTAAGATGCACCCGTTCCCGGATACGGCTGCCTCCGTGGACACTCCCGGATCGATCCCCACATCCCCGTTTTCCAGAAAGCGGTGTTTCTGTGGCGGGATGCCTTCCAGTACCACCTGGAGGTAGAAATGCCACCGGATCCCCACCGGCTGCCGGACGATCCTGCAGTACTTTACCTTATGCTGCAGGGCTTCCTGTACATACCAGTCTTTTTTATGGAGCCGTACCTGGATACAGAGTCCCAGCCAGTGGAGCTTCTTATCCCGGAACCGCAGGCCTGCGGCATTGTTCTTCCCCTCCATGGAGGTAAAGTCCATCAGCTTTTTAAAGTGGATGGTCTTCCCTTTCCGGAACAGGACGTCTTCCACAGATTTCCATACGGTGCTGGCAATCTTCTGTGCCGTCAGGGAATCCATGTACCGTTTCCTCTTTTTCTGCTGTATGGAGATCCAGCTGTGGAACTGGTATTCGGACAGGCCGTATTCCATACGGAGGGCAGAAAGTTCCGTGGATAGTTCCTTCTTCCGTTCCCCTTTACGGTATGTGTCCATGGCAGCCCGGTACCGTTTGTCCTGCCGGAGTCCCCTCAGCCGTTTCCGGGCATGGGATACCAGACGGTTGTACATCAGGAATCCCTGGTAGAAGCGCTCCATCAGGACGGCTTCATCGGAAGCGGAGGTATTCAGTTTCAGGGATAAGGTAAAGGTACTCATTACGTTCCTTTCTGGCTTTCGATATAGCGTTTTACAGTTTCTGGGGAAAAGGATCCGACAGTTGAGAGAAACACACTGCGTGTCCACATACAGGGCAGACGTCTTCGGATCTCCGGTATAGAGAACCCGTGCCGTGCTGCGGTATCCAAAAATACTTCTTTCAGACGCACGTCACTTCCTTCATTCAGGATCTTCCTCCGGTATTTTGGACAGAAGATGACATGGTACTGGCAGCTGTATACCAGCTGGTCTGCTTTATGGTATTGTTTGGTTTGTTTATATGCTTTATTCATAATAGTATTATACTGCAAAAGCTATTATTCTGCAAGAAAAGCAAGAACATTTATTCGATACCTAAAAGGTATCGGACGCTCTCATCCCCACGGACACAAGATCCAGGGGGCTTTCCCGCTTCCTTATTTGTAAATTATGAGAATGGCGGCTATGCAGAAAGGTACAAAGATTTTAGAAAAACAAAAGTAATTGGACGAATCGAATACAATCTGATACAACGATCCCAAAAAGAAAATATTCTTACTATTACTTGGTTCCTGGTTAAGCCAAACGAGAGAAAAAAGGGAATTGGAAAAGAACTTCTGCAATATGTTGTACAATTTGCTAAAGCCAGCAATATTTCTAAAATATGGGTCATACCAACACCTTTTGCCGAACAGGAAAATGACTGTAAGCTTCCACTGGAATTTGTATACGCAATTTACGAGCATTTAGGCTTCCAATTTGCAAATCCTAATGCGGATCGCAAAAAAGAAGGAAATAAAATGTATTTATCTGTCAAATGAAACATTTTCATATCGTTTTTATCTACTGCGGGCTGAATTCGGCCCGCTTTTTCATTCTTGTATAAAAATCTGATTAAAAATCCCGAAAAAAACATATTATCCAAAACTAAATTTGCAAAGGAAACAGTAAATTGAACAATAATGATTTAGATGTTATCACCAAACAGGGATATTACGTGGTAAAAGGGAATGAATTGATCCAAAAAAACAGATATAAATTATCACTGGCAGAACAAAAAACGATTGCATATATCTGCTCTATGATTAAGCCGCTTTCTTCCTCACGGGATTCCCAAAATTTATTTCAGCTTACATATAAATTTAACATAAGGGAATATTGCGAAATTTGTGGGGCTGATTATGACAACGGAAAAAATTATGCAAATGCAAAAAAAATACTAAAAGGACTGAGGGATAAATCCATGTGGCTGACAATGGAAGATGGGTCAGAAACACTGGTAGGCTGGCTGTCAAAAGTAACACTTTGTAAAGGCAGCGGGATCGCAACGGTTACTTTGGATGATGACCTGGTGCCTTATCTTTTTGCGCTTGGAGGCCAGTTTACACAGTATCAGCTTTGCAATATTTTGTCCATGAAATCTGCTTTTTCCATCCGTATGTACGAACTTTTAAAATCGTATGGCTTTCAAAAAAGCAAAATATTTGCTATTGAAGAACTAAAACATCTCCTTATGGTGGATGATATAAAATCATATGAACGCTTCCCGGATTTTCGCAGAAGGGTATTGGATATTGCGTGTGATGAAATTAATGCCCTAACTGATATCGTGGTCAAGTACGAATTGATTAAAAA
>ENA-UOOA01004543-UOOA01004543.1-human-gut-metagenome-genome-assembly--contig:-P61old-NODE-4543-length-15654-cov-4.407334_pt1 | contig 15654 bp, 14 predicted proteins | sample MGYA00242467_ERZ724014 | MGnify/ENA metagenome assembly ERZ724014
TTATACGCCCTCAAGATGTTTTCTGCTCTGCCGTCCGTCGGAGCCGTCGGCGTAGATGCACAGGCTCTCACCCTCGCTGCCGGTGCAGTCAAATTCGTAGCAGGCCATATATTCCCCGCCGGGGCGCTGCACGATCACCTTGCGGCTGCCGATCACGCTCACGTTATCGGGCAGGCTGCCGCGCGCTGTCTCCTCGTCGCAGCTCCAGTCAAGCTCCGGCACATCGTCCGAATAGCGCGTCGCGTCATAGGAATATATGCTGCCGTCGTCGAGCGCGACGGAGACGCTGATATAGTCGTCGACGCGCAGCGCGCCGTCCTGCACGGGGACAAAGCGGAACGAGGCGACACTCCCGTTCCCGCCGCGCTCGCTGAGGCTCAGGCTGTCATAGCCGCGCGCTTTCAGAAAGTCCTGCGCGATCTCCTCGGCCTGCTCCGCGCTGATGCTCCCGGAGCCTACGAGCCGCGACTGTGACAGAGATTCAAGTCCGCGCGAGCTGACGCACAGGAGCACGTTTCCCGCGCTGTAGCAGCGGCGGCCGTCCTCGCCCTCATAGCCGTATTCGTCCTTGAGTTCGCGCGGCTCCATGCCAACGGCCTCGGCGGCGAGCACCCGCGCCTGCTCCTCGCTCAGCTTTCCGCGCTCCTTCTCCGGGCGGGTGCTGTACTGCCCGTCATATTGAAAATCCTCGGGCGCGGTGAAGTCCGCCTCGTAGCCCAGAAGCTCGGCGCTGAGCTTTCCCGTGTCCTCGATGCCGATGTTCTGAAGCTGCTCCTCGCGGCTGTCCATGATGAGCTCTCCGGAGTTTACGCGCCCCTGCATATCGCGCAGACGGGAGGAGAACTCCGCAGCGGTATCGGACATGGTCTTGAGCTGCTGCTTCTGCTCGTCGCTGAGCTTATCGCCGCTCTGCGCGCCGAGGCTTTTTGCGTAGTCCCCCGCGCGGTTTAGAAAGCCAGAGAGCTGCTCAAGCTCCTGCGTTGAAAATGGCAGCGCTGAGAGCGCGGCCTCGGCGGCCAGCGCGTTGGCATAGGCCTGAGTGCATATGCTGCGCCCCAAGGTCGCGTCAGTGACGTACAGGCTCTTTTTAAGCGAGCGGCTCAGCCCGTCGACCGCGGAGACGGTCGTCTCAAACGCGCCGGACGAGCTGTACAGTGCAGTAAGCCGGTAGACGGCAAGCTTTGAGTACAGCACTGCCGAGAGCACGCTGAGCGTAACGAGCGCCGCGGCGGTATATATAATGATAAGCTGTTTTGCTTTTGCGGACATAAAAACACCCCTTTGACGCTTATTAGTATCACCGTCAAAGGGGCAGATTATTATTGATTATTGCTTAGCCGAGCTTTTCGAGCGCCACATTCAGGCGGCGGAGAGTCTCATCCTTTCCGAGGATGCGGCATATCTCGACCGCGCCGCCGGGAGTGACTGCCTTGCCCGCGGCCGCGATGCGCACAGGCCACATGACCTTTGCGTTCTTCGCCTCCATTGCCTCGGCAAGAGCGACCATCGCGCCCATGATATGCTCATCGTCCCACACGGGCAGCGCCTCAAATATTGGAATGATCTTTTGGAGCACGTCCTTGGAGCTGTCCTTATCGGATTTGGACTTCTTGTGGACAAAGAGCTCGGTATCGTACTCGGGCAGTTCGTCAAAGAAGTCGACCTTCTCCGGAATATCGGTCAGCACCTCGGTGCGCTGCTGGAGAAGCGCGGCGATGGCCGCGGCGTCATACGCGGGGTTCTTCACGCTCCGGCGGATATACGGCTCCGCCGCTTTGGCAAAGTCCTCGGGGCTCATGGCGCGGATATACTCGCTGTTGAAGTAGCGCAGCTTGTCAATGTCAAAGATCGCGGGGGACTTGGAAATACCGGCAAGGTCAAAGATATCGATAAGCTCGTCCATGCTGAATATCTCCTGCTCGCCGCGCGGGCTCCAGCCGAGGAGCGTGACATAGTTGATGACGGCGTCAGTCAGGTAGCCCTGGGCGATAAGATCCTCATAAGACGGATCGCCGTGGCGCTTGGACATCTTGTTGTGCACGTCGCGCATGACGGGCGAGCAGTGGACGTACTTCGGAATGTCCCAGCCGAAGCCCTCGTACAGCAGGTTGTACTTGGGGGCGGAGGAGAGATACTCGCTGCCGCGCACGACGTGGGTGATGCCCATGAGGTGGTCGTCAACGACATTTGCGAAGTTATAGGTCGGCAGTCCGTCGCGCTTCAGGAGCACCTGATCATCAAGGCTCGCGTTCTCGACGGTTATATCGCCGAAGGTCTCGTCATGGAAAGTGGTCGTTCCCTCGTGCGGGATAAGCTGGCGAATGACATAGGGCCTGCCCTCGGCAGCAAGACGGTCGGACTCCTCACGGCTCATGCAGCGGCAGGGATCGTCCCCGCGGTCAAATTCGCCGGTGTCCTCCTCGGAGGCCGTCTTTTCGCAGAAGCAGCGGTAGGCATGGCCGCGCTCCATGAGCAGCTCCGCGTATTCCTTATAGAGTCCGCGGCGCTCGGTCTGCACATAGGGGCCGACGGGGCCGCCGACGTCCGGGCCTTCGTCATGCTCGAGATGGCACTGCTCCATCGTCCTGTATATAACGTCAACAGCGCCCTCAACGAGACGCCCCTGATCCGTGTCCTCAATGCGGAGAATGAACTTGCCCTTATTGTGGCGGGCAATGAGATAGGTGTAAAGCGCGGTGCGGAGATTGCCGACGTGCATGTACCCCGTGGGAGACGGGGCGAACCGCGTGCGCACCTCGCCCGTGGGTATGCGCTTTTCCATATCCTCAAACCACTTCATGTCTTTCATTTTGTGCCTCCTGCGCCAAAATATATTCAGCTTACTTTTCTTATATTATTTTGCAAATTGGCAGTTGTCAAGACAAACTTATTTTGATACAATATATAGACGCTCATACTGGGCTTTTTCTGAGCCTCCGCCGGCCGTTCCGGAGACAGCGCCGCCGCGGCGCGATAAATATGGACGGCAGAATGGGAGATTATTGTGGATAACAACACCGCTGAAAAGAAAACTATGCTCTCGGGCATCCAGCCCTCCGGTGACCTGCACCTTGGCAACTACCTCGGCGCGGTCAAGAACTGGGCGGAGCTCGCTGACGAGTTTAACTGCTATTATTTCATGGCCGACCTGCACAGCCTTACCGTGCGTCAGAACCCCGCAGAGCTGCGCCGCCGCTCCGTCACGCAGCTTGCGCAGTACATCGCCTGCGGCCTTGACCCGGAGAAGAACACCCTGTTCATCCAGAGCCATGTGCATGAGCACGCGGAGCTCGGCTGGATCCTCAACTGCTATACGATGTTCGGCGAGCTGAGCCGCATGACCCAGTTCAAGGACAAGTGCGCGAAGAACGCCGACAATATTAACGGCGGCCTCTTCACCTACCCCTCGCTCATGGCGGCGGATATCCTGCTCTACCAGCCGGACTATGTCCCTGTCGGCGAGGATCAGAAGCAGCACTGCGAGCTGACGCGCGATGTCGCCATTCGCTTCAACAACATCTACGGTGAGACCTTCAAGGTTCCCGAGCCCTATATACCCAAGGTGGGCGCAAGGATAATGAGCCTCGGTGTGCCGACCTCGAAGATGAGCAAGTCCGATCCTCAGGGCTGCGTGTTCATCATGGATAAGCCCGAGGAGATCGCCCGCAAGTTCAAGCGCGCCGTGACCGATTCCGATACCGAGCACTGTGTGCATTACGATCTTCAGAACAAGCCCGGCGTCTCCAACCTTATGAGCATCTACTCCTCCGTCACCGGCAAGACCTTTGACGAGATAGAGCGCGAGTTTGACGGTCAGGGCTACGGCGCTTTCAAGCCCGCGGTCGGCGAGGCCGTCATCGAGGCGCTGCGCCCGATCCGTGAGGAGGCTGAGCGTATGATCGCCGACAAGGAGTACCTCAAGGACGTCTACACCGAGGGCGCGCGCAGAGCGAGCTATGTCGCTTCCAAGACCCTGCGTAAGGTATATAAGCGCGTCGGCCTTGTCGAGAAGCCTTTCTGAGATAATAAAACGAACTGGAGATAAATTTTAATGTTTCCTGGTCTTGCTGATTGGATAAAGATGCTGCTGGCATTCGCCGTGTCGCTGCTGGTCGCATATGTCATGACGCCGCCGGTCAAGCGCTTTGCCGAAAAGGTCGGCGCAATCGACGTGCCGAGGGACAACCGCCGCGTACACGACCATCCCATCCCCCGCATGGGCGGGCTTGCGATATTCATCGGCTTTGTGCTCTCGCTGATATTCTTCGTGCCGATGTCAACAAAGGTGCTGGGACTTCTTGTCGGTTCGGTCATCATCGCGGTCATGGGCGGCGTTGACGATATCGTCAGTCTCAACCCCTGGGTAAAGCTCGCCGGGCAGATAGTCGCAGCGCTTGTCGCGATCCGCTGCGGGCTCGTGTTCGACGTTATTTCGAACCCGAATATTTTCGCTGAGGAAACCTATATCGAGATAGGGTGGCTCTCCATCCCGCTGACGATGCTGTGGATCGTCGGCTGCACGAATGCTGTCAATCTCATTGACGGGCTTGACGGACTTGCCGTCGGCGTGTCGGCGATAAGCTCGATGACGATGCTCATCGTGTCGCTGTTCGTCTCGGAGCCGGTGGTATCCATCATCCTCGCCGCGCTCACCGGCGCGTGCCTCGGCTTCATGCCGTATAACCTCAACCCCGCCAAGATATTCATGGGCGATGTCGGCTCGCAGCTTCTGGGCTTCGTGCTGTCGACGGCGTCGATAATGGGTCTTTTCAAGCTGCACGCGATCATCACTTTCTTTGTGCCGCTGCTTGCGCTGGCGCTGCCGCTGGCCGATACGATCTTTGCTTTCTTCCGCAGGATACTGCATGGGCAGAGCCCGTTCAAGGCTGACAAGGGGCACTTCCACCACCGGCTGCTTGCAATGGGGCTCAACCAGAAGCAGGTCGTTGCGGTGCTGTACGGTATCTCGGCGGTGCTGGGATTGCTGGCCGTGCTCATGGCCGGGGACAGCATGGCGGTAAAGATAATATGTCTCGTCGCGGCGTTTATCATTTCGCTCGGTATCTGGCTCAAGGTGTTCAAGAACAATCCCAATCTGCGCGAGCACCACGCCGAAGAGCATAAAGCCGAAACGCCGGCTGAAAGCAATACTACGCCGCAGGAAAAAGCAGAATAATAAGACGCGACCGGCTCCGCTTGAAAACAAGCGGAGCCGGTTTGATTTCGACAGTTATTTTATGACATGATCCTGCGAGCGCGCAGTCACACAATTGCCTGCGCGAGGTACACCGCCGCGGTTGACAGCGCTACGCTCAGCACGATATAGGTCAGAGCCGCGGCCGTGTGCTACTACTCAAACAGCGTCACCGTTTCCAGCGCAAAGGTCGAGAACGTGGTAAAGCCGCCGCATATACCTGCCTTGGGAAACAGCACCGCGCGTCCGTCAAGCCCGGTATGCTTTGCTGCGGCGCTTATGAGCCCTATGGCAAACGCCCCGACGACATTTATGATGAGCGTGTTCACCGGGAACACACTGCGCTCATTGAGCGGCAGCAGTGATATCCCGTACCGCGCCGCAGCGCCGACAAAGCCGCCCGCGCCGACGATCAGAAAATTCAGCATATCAATTCTCCGTAAAAGTAAGTATAAACGAAAAACGAGATGCGCAGAACGCATCTCGTTGTTTCTTTTCAATTAAGCCATCTCGTTGAGCTTGCTTGCCATTGCGGACTTCTTGTGTGCCGCATTGTTCTTGTGCAGCAGACCCTTGCCGGCCGCGCGGTCGACTGTCTTAACAGCAACTTTATAGGCACTGACGGCATTGTCACGGTTGCCCTCGGCAACAGCTGCGTCAAATTTTTTCATCATGGTCTTGAGCTCGGTCTTATCAGCGCGATTCTTCGCTCTGAGTTCCTTGGACTTAACGTCTCTCTTTGCAGAAGATTTAATGTTGGCCATGCTTCAATCGCCACCTCCTCCTATAAAATTGAGTCTACATCGACTCGCGTTTAGAGATTATATCAAAGAAAGCCTTGAAAAGCAAGAGGTTTTTCAAAATTTCTCTGCATTTTTCGCATATTTTTTGCCGCGCTCATCTATTGTGGAATTTCCGGGGAAGAATATACAACATCTTGATTTTCACGGAGGTAATTATGGCAGCTGGATACAGGACAGACATGGCGGATGAGGCGCGCAGCCTTTGGAACCGAAGCGCGGGAGAAAGCACGAAGCTTCACGGTGTCATTGCGCGCGAGGAAAATTTAGGCGGGCTGGATGTGACCGCCGTTGAGATAACTGATGAGGAGGGTGCACGCGCGCTCGGCAAGGCGCCGGGGAAATACTTCTCGCTTGACCTGCCAGTGCATTTTGACCGCGGGGCGGAAGAATTTGCATCTGCTGTCGGCACGCTCGCGGCGCTGATAAGCAGATGTATCCCCGAGGGAGCTGACAGCGTGCTCGTCGCGGCGCTCGGAAACCCCGACATCACGCCCGACGCGCTCGGCTCTCTCGCGGCAGGTTCGATACTCGTGACGCGCCACCTCAAGAAAAGCGGAAGCCCGGGCTTTGAGGGCTTCTTTTCGCTCGCGCTCTGCCGCCCCGGCGTGCTCGGCACGTCCGGAATAGAGACGGCCTCTCAGGTGTCTGTCCTGTGCCGGGAGCTTGAGCCCTCATTCGTCATCGCCGTAGACGCACTGGCCGGCCCGGATGCCGACAGGCTCGGCCGCGCTGTGCAGGTGTCCGACGCGGGGATATCTCCCGGCTCCGGTGTCGGCAATGACAGGCAGGAGCTGAGCCGCGGCAGCCTCGGCGTGCCGGTGGTATCGATAGGCATACCAACGGTGATAGACGCAGGGCTCTTCGGCGGCGATGCGCTCTCCGGAATGTTCGTCACGCCGCGCAGCATTGACTCGCTCGTCCGCTCCGGTGCGCGCGTGATCGGCTACGCGGTGAACATGGCCGTGCACCATCTCAGCATCGCTGACATCGACGCACTGGTGGGCTGATGCCGAAAAGAGCCCGTCTTTTACAGACAGGCTCGTTTCGGGTAATTTTAAAAATTAAATTACACAGCGCGGGTGACCTTGCCGCTGCGCAGGCAGCGAGTGCAGACGTAAACATGCTTGGGGCTTCCGTCCACGATGGCCTTGACGCGCTTCACATTGGGCTTCCATGCACGGTTGGATCTTCTGTGGGAGTGGCTGACCTTGATACCAAAGGTAACGCCCTTATCACAAAATTCGCACTTTGCCATAGTTTGAAGCACCTCCTTGCTTGTGTTTCGCTGAATAGACAGCTTTTATATAATAACAGAACCGCCGGACAATTGCAAGAACAAATTATGTAAATGCGCAAATTTCTTTTTTTAGCAAAAAGCAGAAGCCGCCACTCGGCCAAGTGACGGTTTCTATAATTACTTAGAAATTTGTCCTTAAAGAACTAACCGCTTGTCGCAGCGCTCTTTCTACATATATTATAGCCGTAGCCGGGATATATGTCAAGAACCGGCTGCGGCAAAATGTTTATATCCTACAAAACACAAAAGCTGTTGCCAAATACGCCGGAAACGATTAAAATATAATATGAGTAAAAGTATCTCTCAGGAGGCTGTGCACATGAAACGCAACGGCAATTATTCCGTAAAGCTGAAAACGATCGTGGAGAGTCACGATCTTCACCCGCTGCACCTTTCAAAGGACTATGACTCCGCGCTGCTGACGACCGCCGATATAAACCGCCCGGCCATGCAGCTCACCGGCTTCTATAATTACTTCGACCCGAAGCGCCTGCAGATCATGGGGCGCGTCGAGAGCACGTATCTTGACACGCTCACATCTGAAGAGCGCCGCGCCGCGTTTGAGCGCTTTATGCAGTACGATATAGCGGGCCTTGTCATCTGCCACAGTGTGCCGGCCTTCCCTGAGTGCATAGAAATGGCTGAGAAGTACGACCGCAATGTGTTCATCACGCATGAGGACACCTCGGAGTTTCAGGCCGACGTCATCACCTCCCTGCGCAAGCACCTTGCCCCGCGCCTGACGACGCACGGCGTGCTCGTCGAGGTCTACGGCGAGGGTCTGCTGCTCATCGGCGACAGCGGCATCGGCAAGAGCGAGACGGCGCTGGAGCTTATAAAGCGCGGCCACCGGCTCATCGCGGACGACGCCGTTGAGGTAAAGCGCATCAGCCGCGACACTCTCGTCGGCTGCGCCCCGGAGCTCATACGCTACTATATGGAGCTGCGCGGCATAGGTGTTATAAACGTCCGGCACCTCTACGGCATGGGCGCCGTAAAATCGGAGACGAACATTGACCTCGTGGTCAGCATGGAACCTTGGGAGGATGGCAAGGCCTACGACCGCCTCGGCCTCACGAATGAGACGGCGAGCTTTCTCGGCGTGAGCCTGCCGCAGGTGACGATCCCCGTCCGTCCCGGCAGGAACCTTGCCGTTATCATGGAGCTTGCCGCGATGAACAACCGCCAGAAGAAGATGGGCTACAACGCCGCGGAGGCGCTGACCGCCGAGCATGACAGAGCGATCGACCTCGGACTACTATGATTGGAGAAGCATAAATGGAACAGCTTGAAATCGCCATTGCCGAAATAAAGGAAGCCATGCCCGGCCTTGAGCTTCGGGAGAACGAACCGATGAGCGAGCACTGCTCGTTCCGCATCGGCGGCCCCGCGAGAGTGCTCGCGATCCCGTCGGACGTATCGAGTCTTTCAAAGATATGCTGCCTGCTCAAAAAGCACAAGCTTGCCCCGTACATAATCGGCAACGGAACGAACATCCTTTTCCCCGACGAGGGCTTAAATGACCTCTTCATCATCAGAACCGCGAAGCTCGGCAAGCTGTTCATGATCGGCGAGGACGCGATCTACGCCGAAGCCGGCGTGTCGCTTGCGAAGCTTGCGGGCTTTGCGCAGCAGAACGGCCTTGAGGGGCTGGAGTTTGCCTCCGGCATCCCCGGCAGCGTCGGCGGCGGGGTGATAATGAACGCGGGCGCATACGACGGTGAGCTGAAGGACGCGGTCGAGAGCGTCGTGTTCTACTATCTGCCTGACCAGAGCCTCTACGAGATGCCGCATGACAACTGCGCCTTCGGCTATCGCACGAGCTTTTTCCAGAAGACTCCCGGCTGCGTCATCCTCTCCGCCGTGTTCCGCCTCAAGAAAGGCGACGGCGAGGCCATCGCCGCGAAGATGCGTGAGCTCAACCAGCGCCGCCGCGACAAGCAGCCGCTCGATCTGCCCTCCGCGGGCAGCGCCTTCAGGCGCCCCGAGAACGGCTACGCCGCCGCGCTCATAGACGAGGCGGGACTCAAGGGCTATACCGTCGGCGGAGCGCAGGTGTCGGAAAAGCACGCGGGCTTTGTCGTGAACACCGGAAAGGCGACCTCGCACGATGTCTATGACCTGATGATGCACATAAGAAAGACCGTATACGAGAAGTCCGGTACGGTGCTCGTGCCGGAGATGATAATCCTGCCGCCGGATTACGCCCTGACGGATAACGGCCCCGAGGTCCCGCTCAACCGCGTGACCGGCGGGCTTGAAGCGGAGCTGAACGCCGCGGCGGCGCAGGAGACACCGGAGAGCTGAACGGGAGAGATAAATGGATTTTTTGATTATCACCGGCCTGTCCGGGGCGGGCAAGAGCCGCGCCGCGGACGTGATGGAGGATCTGGACTACTACTGCGTGGACAATATGCCCGTCGCGCTCATGCCGCGCTTTGCGGAGCTCTGCATTGCCACCGGCGGACGCTATGAAAACGTCGCCCTCGTGACGGACGTGCGCGAGAAGAACGGCTTCGGTGAGCTGCTCAAGACAATCGACCAGCTCAAGGAGATGAACTGCAGCGTACGCATCCTGTACATGGACGCGGACGTGCGCACCATCGTGCGGCGCTATAAGGAATCGCGCCGCCCGCACCCGCTCGCCACGCGCGGCACCTCGATCGAGGACGCCGTACACAAGGAGATGGATCTGCTCGCGCCGATACGCGAGCGGGCGGACTTCATCGTCAACAGCTCGAATCTCACCCTCGGTATGCTCCAGAACAAGCTCTTTTCGCTCTTTGCCCCGAACGGGGAAAAGCGCGAGATTGACGTGACTGTCATGTCTTTCGGCTATAAACATGGCCTGCCGATGGAGGCAGACCTCGTGTTCGACGTGCGCTTTCTGCCGAACCCGTTCTATGTTGAAGACCTGCGCCCGCTCTGCGGCCTTGACCGGCCCGTGGCGGAGTTCGTGTTCAGCTACCAGCAGACGCGCACCTTTATGGAAAAGATAGAGGACATGCTCGACTTCCTGCTGCCGATGTACATTGAGGAGGGTAAGCTTTCGCTGACCGTCGCCATCGGCTGCACCGGCGGGCACCACAGGAGCGTAGCCATCGCCTCGGCGCTGACGGACTACCTCGTCGCTGACGGGATCCGCGCCGTCAACGTCAACCGCGATCTGGACAAGTAGGAGAGGCTGCCATGTCGTTTTCATCCCGCGCGAAGGCTGAGCTGTGTCAGGCGCGGCCCGACCGGAAATGCTGCGCCGTCGCCGAGAGCTACGGCGTGCTGCTCTACTGCAACACCTTTTCCGCAAACGAAATACGTGTGATCACCGCAAGCCCGGAGTTCGCTGCACGTCTGCCGAAGCTCTTCCGCAAGGCCTTCGGCGTGAGCTTTGACAGGCTCCCGCCCGAGGGAGCCGAGGGCAAGCGCACGCTCTCGATAACCGATGCGGATAAGCTCTCTGCGATCTTTGACGCCTTCGGAGCCGACCGCGGCGCAACGCTGTCGCACCATATAAACTTCGGCGTCATCGAAGAGGACTGCTGCCGCGCGTCGTTTATCCGCGGCGCGTTTTTAGCGGGCGGCAGCGTCACCGATCCGGAGAAGCGCTACCACCTCGAGCTTGCGACCTCGCACCGCAGCGTCAGCCGCGAGGCGTATTCGATCCTGCTGGACATGGGCTTCAGTCCGAAAGAGACGGAGCGCGCCGGAAACAGCCTGCTCTACTTCAAGCAGGCCGACGCCATTGCCGACTTCTTCACGACGATCGGCGCAAGCGGCACGGCCATGGACATTATGACCGCAAAGGTCGAAAAGGAGATGCGCAATACCGTCACCCGGCAGATAAACTGCGACAGCCACAACGCCGACAAGACCGTTGCCGCCGCGCAGGAACAGATGAATGCCATCCGCCGTATCGCGAAGGACTATGGGCTTGACGCGCTGCCTGAGCCGCTGAAGGATGCCGCGCTCCTGCGCATCGCAAACCCCGAGGCGAGCCTTGCAGACCTCGCTACTCTGAGCTATCCCCCGGTGACAAAGAGCTGCCTCAACCACCGTTTCAAAAAGATAATGGGCTTCAAGCCCGAGGAAGAATAAAAAATATGTCGTTCGTTCATCTTCATGTGCATAGCGAGTATTCCCTGCTCGACGGCGCCTGCCGCATCGAAAAGCTGGCGGAGCGTATAAAGGAGCTGGGGCAGGACGCCGTCGCGATCACCGATCACGGCGTAATGTACGGCGCGGTCAATTTCTACCGTGCCTGCAAGGCCGCGGGCGTAAAGCCGATCATCGGCTGCGAGGTCTATGTCGCGCCGCGCAACATGAGCGATAAGGAGCACGGCATTGACAACAATTATTCCCATCTGATTCTCCTGTGCAAGAATGAGACGGGCTACCGCAACCTCTGCTATCTCGTCTCCGCCGGCTTTACCGAGGGCTTCTATATTAAGCCGCGCATAGACTGGTCGATACTGCACGAGCATGCCGAGGGGCTCATATGCCTGTCAGGCTGCCTTGCCGGGTACATTCCCCAGCGGCTCATCCGCGGGGACTATGAGGCTGCAAAGGCCAAGGCGCTGGAGCTGGAGGAGCTTTTCGGGAAGGATAATTTCTATCTTGAGATCCAGGATCACGGCATCGAGGATGAGCAGACCGCGGGTCGCGAGCTTATCCGCCTGCACCGCGATACCGGCATCCCCCTTGTCGTGACGAACGACGCGCACTATATCGAGAAAAAGGACGCCTATTATCAGGACGTTCTCATGTGCATCCAGATGGGCAAGACCGTCGACGATCCGGGACGCATGCGCTTCGAGTCGCAGGAGCTTTACCTCAAGAGCGAGGAGGAGATGCGCGCGCTGTACCCGGAGGTGCCGGAGGCGGCGGACAACACCGTCGATATCGCCGCGCGCTGCACTTCCGATTTCCAGTTCGGGCACTATTTCCTGCCGCGCTTCAAGCTCCCCGAGGGGGAGTCCGACAGCTACGAGTACCTTAAAAAGCTGTGCGAAAAGGGCTTTGCCGAGCGCTTTGCCGACCGGCCCGAGGTACACTCCCAGCTTGAATATGAGCTCGATATCATCCACAGCATGGGCTTTGTGGATTATTTTCTGATCGTTTCGGACTTCATCGGCTATGCCAAGCGCAACGGCATCCCCGTCGGCCCCGGGCGCGGCAGCGCCGCAGGCAGCGTCGTGTCTTACTGTCTGCATATCACCGATGTCGACCCGATAAAATACAGCCTCTTCTTTGAGCGCTTCCTGAATCCTGAGCGCGTGTCCATGCCGGATATCGACGTGGACTTCTGCGTCAACCGCCGCGGCGAGGTCATCGACTATGTCCGCCGTCTCTACGGCAACGACCATGTCGCGCAGATCGTCACCTTCGGCACGATGGCCGCACGCAACGCCGTGCGCGATGTGGGGCGCGCTCTCTCCGTCAGCTATGCGGAGACGGACGCTGTTGCAAAGCAGGTGCCTTCCGGGCCGGGTGCGCTTAACATGACGCTTGACGAGGCGCTGCGCCTGTCAAAGCCGCTCAAGGAAATGTACGACAGTGACGAGACCCTGAAGCGGCTCATCGACGTTGCACGGGCTCTCGAGGGTATGCCGCGCCATGCCTCGACCCATGCGGCGGGCGTTGTGATAACCGAGAAGCCGGTGTATGAATATGTCCCGCTTGCGAAGAACGATGAGTCCGTCGTGTGCCAGTACCAGATGACGACACTTGAGGAGCTCGGCCTTCTCAAGATGGACTTTCTCGGCCTGCGCAACCTCACCGTGCTTGACGACGCGGTGCAGTTGGTGCGCCGCCGTGAGCCGGGCTTCCGCATAGAGGACGCGCCCGAGGACGATAAGGCGACCTATGACATGCTTGCCGCCGGGCGTACCGTCGGCGTGTTCCAGCTTGAAAGCACGGGCATGACCGGCGTGTGTACCGGCCTCAAGCCAAAGAGCATTGAAGATATCACCGCTATAATCTCCCTCTACCGCCCCGGTCCGATGGACAGCATTCCGCGCTTCATCGAGTGCTCGGCGCACCCGGAGAAGATCACCTATAAGCATGAGCTGCTGCGCCCGATACTCGAAGTCACCTACGGCTGCATCGTGTATCAGGAGCAGGTCATTGAAATATTCCGCCGTCTCGGCGGATTCTCACTCGGGCAGGCGGACATGATCCGCCGCGCGATGTCGAAGAAAAAGCACAAGGTCATCGATGCTGAGCGCGTCGCTTTCGTCCACGGCGATCCGAGCCGCAACATCCCCGGCGCTGTCGCAAACGGCGTGAGCGAGCAGGTCGCAAACAGCATCTATGACGAGATACTGGACTTTGCAAGCTACGCTTTCAACAAAGCCCACGCCGTGAGCTACGCCATCGTCGCCTACCGCACGGCCTATATGAAGCGGCACTATCCCGCCGAATACATGGCGGCGCTGCTGACGAGCGTGCTTGAAAACAGCGCGAAGATCGCCGAATACATCGCCGAGTGCCGCGACATGGGCATAAAGCTGCTGCCGCCCGACGTCAACGAATCCGGCGCGCACTTCACCGTCAGCGGCTCGAACATCCGCTACGGCCTTGTTGCCATCAAGGGCATGGGTTGGGGCGCGGTGGACGGCCTCGTCGCCGAGCGCGAGCGCGGCGGCCTGTTCCAGAGCTTTGAGGATTTCTGCCGCCGCATGAACGGGAGCGAGCTCAACCGCCGCGCAGTCGATAACCTCATAAAGGCCGGCGCGTTCGACTCCATGGGCTATAAGCGCCGCGCGCTCATCCAGGTCTCCGGTGCAATAATCGACAGCATCGCTCAGGCGCAGCGGGACAATATCTCCGGCCAGCTCGACCTGTTCGGGGACTTTACCGATAACGGGCAAAAGACCCCGGCGGTGATAAAGATACCCGATATCGAGGAGTATTCTTCCCTTGAAAAGATGGCGCTCGAAAAGGAGACGACCGGTCTCTACCTCAGCGGCCACCCGATGGACGGCTACCGCGACGCCGTGCGCAGGATCGGCGCGGTCCCGCTCGGCACGCTGCTGGGCGACCTCGCCTCCGACGACGGACCGCACCGCTTCGCCGACAACCAGCTTGTGACCGTCGCAGGCGTCGTCGCCTCCTCCAAGACGAGGACGACGCGCAACAACACCCTTATGAGCTATATCCAGCTCGAGGATGACACCGGCTCCATGGAGCTGATGGCTTTCCAGCGCGCGCTCGACTCCGGTGGGGCGTACATCAAGGACAATGCCGCCCTCGTCATCAAGGGGCGCATCTCTATACGAGATGAGAAGGAGCCGCAGATAGTCGTCGAGTCCATCCGTCCGCTCTCAGATATGAACGCCCCCGGCAGCAATGCGCCGCCCCCCGCGGAAAAGAAGCTCTGGGTCAAGCTCGACAGTGAAACTGACCCGATCCTCGACCGCATCAAGCTCGTCCTCACTATGTTCCCCGGTACGCAGCAGATGATAATCTACTGCGACAGGGAGAAAAAACGTATCGGCACACGCTGCCTGATACATGAGGGGCTCGTCGCGGAGCTTCAGGAGCTGCTCGGTGAAAAGAACGTGGTGGTAAAATAAAGACAGCAGAAAAGGAGCCCGCATGAAAAGAAACGCGTCTCTCGATATAATACGCGGCTTTGCCGTGGTTCTGGTCGCGTGCCTGCACAGCATCGGCAACGGCAGCCTGACGGCAAACCACTCGGCGAATGGCTGCCAAAGCGCGGCATCGCCCTTGTGAACCGCCTGATAGACAGACTCACAAACCGGACGGCGGCGGCAAACTGACCGCAGCGTATGAGGTGCAATATGACAAACACAAATTCGGAAAGCCGCACCGGCTTTGCCGCGGCGTTTTGGGAGCGCTGGCGCGGCTATAAGCTGCCCTTTATCGCGACACTGCTCTTCGGCTTGGCAGCGCACGCCTTCGCTATGACGAATAAGCTCCCGTTCGACGATGAGGCGATCTATCTCTTCGGCAAGGGCACGACCACCGCGTCCGGGCGTTACGGCCTTGAGTTGCTGCGCCTGATAATGCCCGATTATTCCATGCCGTGGATATACGGGCTTATTTCCCTCCTGCTCATCTCCGCCGCCGTGTGCGTTATAATAAAGCTGTTCGATATCAAAAGCCGTGTTCTTCAGGTGCTCCTCGGAGCTCTGTTCATCACCTTCCCCGCGGAGACCGGGACCCTCGGCTATATGTTCACTGCCGCGCCCTATGCGCTTGCGCTGTTTCTTTCCGTTGCTGCCGTGTGTTCATACAGCAGCCGGACACGCGGCGGGCTTGTCGCGGCGCTTGTGATGCTGGCCTTTTCGTGCAGTATATATCAGGGCTATTTTTCCTTTGCCGCGAGCCTGTGCGTGCTC
>ENA-UOOA01004548-UOOA01004548.1-human-gut-metagenome-genome-assembly--contig:-P61old-NODE-4548-length-15635-cov-12.114698_pt1 | contig 15635 bp, 9 predicted proteins | sample MGYA00242467_ERZ724014 | MGnify/ENA metagenome assembly ERZ724014
ACCAGCCTGGATTTTGAAATGGGATATATCGATGGATTTGAAGATATTATGGCAATGGAGACCGGATTTCTTCAGTATACGATGGCTCTGCTTGAAAAAGAGTATGCAAGAGAGCTGAAGATCCTGGATATTCAAGTACCAAAGACGAAAGAGATTCCGGCTGTACGATTTGATGAGATCAAGAGACTTGTGGCAGAAAAGTATGACCGAAAGATCAAGAATCCATTTGATCTCGAACCGGAAGAGGAAATGCTGATCAGTAGATATGCAAAAGAAGAATGGGATGCGGATTTTGTGTTTGTAACGCATTATCCGTCCAAGAAGCGTCCGTTCTATGCAATGGATGATCCGGCAGATTCCACTTATACGCTCAGCTTTGACCTGCTTTTCAGAGGAATGGAGATCACAACGGGCGGACAGCGTATTCATGATTATCATGAGCTGCTTGCGAAAATGGAAAAGCGTGGCATGACGGACGAGGGGATGGAACAGTATTTAAGTGCATTTAAGCATGGAATGCCGCCACATGGTGGACTTGGAATCGGTATGGAACGTCTGACGATGAAGATGATGAACGAAGATAATGTGCGTGAGACAACCTTGTTCCCGAGAGATTTGAGCAGACTGGAGCCATAGTAGCAGAGAGTGTGGCAGACCGACAGCGACACATAGATGGTGACAGAGAGCATAGCAGACCGATAGTTATAAGGAATGTGATGGAAAGCAAGAGACCGTTGTGGACAGAAAAGCGGAGGAGTTCAGATGAAAAAGAGAAGATGTTATCTTTGTGGTGGAAAACTTGTAAATGGAAGATGTACACTTTGCGGTCTTGATAATACAAAAATTGAGCGGAAAAATTACCGCCTGAATGAAAGCAGCTTTGACGGAAAAGGGATTGAGGCAAAGCATTTATGTGAATCCCATAACGGAAAGCCGTCCGGTGGGCTGAACCGCCAGGGGCAGGCTTCCTGGCAGAGCGGACGAAACCAGCAGGGACAGAGTTCCTGGCAGAATGGACAAAATCAGCAGGGACAGAGTTCCTGGCAGAGCGGACAGAACTGGACGCAGACGGGCAGGAAAAAGAAAAAGTCCGGAAAGCAGAAAAAGGGATGGATTTCAACAATCATTGTATTGCTGATGATTCTGATCAGTATTGGCGGACCGGCGATCAGTTTTGTGACGACAGAGATAAAAAATAAGATTTATCAGATCAATAACTCTGGTGATGATAACTGGTGGAGTGGTTCAGAAATCGATACAAGTGTGGACGAGAATGATCCGTATGAGTTTGTAACGAGAGAGTTATCCGACAGTGGAGAGGTTTACGATACAGAGCTTGGATATGGTGAATATGTTGTGGGAACAGATATTCCGGAAGGAACTTATGAAGTAACACTTCAGTCAGGATACGGTTCGTTTCAGACCGAGGATCCGGACAATTCCATTTATCTGTATGGATATTTCTCTGAAAATGCATCTGATGAGGATGAAGATATTACTGAAATGGAAGATGTGAGATTGTATGATGGGGCCCATGTCATGATTGGAGAAGATGTGGTACTCGCCTTCCATACGGAAAATGGTCAGACCGGACAGATGCAGTCAGAAGATAATCCGTTGAGTGTGACGTATACTCTCCAGCCGGAAAAGAAGTATACTGTGGGAAAAGAGATTCCGGCAGGGGTGTATGATGTCTCTGGAACAAAAGACTGGGCTGTGATGGAGTATGAGATCTATCTCGGAGAACTGTATGATGAGGAATATGACAGCCTGAATTATCAGAATTATTCGATCATGGTAGAATCGGGAAGTGAAAATGCAATCTATAAAAATGCAGTACTGACGGAGGGAACGGAGATCACCGTGACAGGAAAAATGATCCTGACACCATCCAAAAAGATCGGAAGTCAGGACTATGAAGCATTTTATGATATTTACAGAAAATGATGTCGGGGTCAAAAGCCCCCGACTATGATACCTACGGATTGTTACGCACTACGTGCTCCCACAATCCTACCCAACATTCGCATATCGTGGTGCTTACGCCCCACTTTTATGCTCATATTGGGGCGGGTCACAAGGTCATTCTACCACTCGTGTGCGAGCACACGTGGTGTCAGACCTTTTGACCCTGGTATCAAAAAATGAAGTGAGAAAGGGTGACAGAATTGGCAAATAAAATCTCAGACGAAACGATAGAATATGTTGGAATCCTTGCAAAACTGGAGCTTTCGGCGGAAGAGAAAGAAGCCGCCAAAAGCGATATGGAGCAGATGCTGGATTATATAGATACTTTAAATGAACTGGATACTACCGGGATTGAACCGATGTCTCATGTATTTCCGGTGCAGAATGTATTCAGGGAAGATGTTGTAACAAATGGTGATAATAAAGAGAAGACACTGGCAAATGCACCTCTTCGGAAAGAAGACAGCTTTGAAGTGCCGAAGACGATAGGGTAAAGGGAGTGAGATGAAGATGGATTTATTAAAACTTACAGCCCTTGAACTGGGCAAAAAAATAAAAGCCGGTGAGGTGACGGTCAGAGAAGCAGTCCGGGCAGTAATCGAGCAGGCAAAAGAAGTAGAACCGGCGATTAACAGTTATGTGACACTGGATGAAGAAGGGGCATATGCACAGGCAGATGAAATTCAGAAAAAGATCGACGCAGGAGAACTGACCGGACCGCTGGCAGGAGTTCCAGTAGCAATTAAAGATAATATGTGCATTGAGGGTCAGCTTACAACATGCAGTTCCAAAATCCTTTCAGGTTTTCAGCCGACTTATACAGCACAGGCGGTTGAAAACCTGAAGAATGCCGGAGCCGTCATTCTCGGAAAAACGAATATGGATGAGTTTGCCATGGGAAGTACGACGGAGACTTCTTATTATGGACCAACGAAAAACCCTCATAATACAGCACATGTTCCGGGAGGTTCTTCTGGTGGATCCTGTGCGGCAGTGGCTGCGTGCGAATGTTATTATGCACTTGGCTCTGATACCGGTGGATCGATCCGTCAGCCAAGTTCTTTTTGTGGGGTAGTGGGACTGAAACCGACCTATGGAACAGTTTCCCGTTATGGACTGGTGGCATATGGTTCTTCATTAGATCAGATCGGACCGGTAGCAAAGGATGTGGCAGACTGTGCGGCAATCCTGGAAGTGATCGCATCCCACGATGAGAAAGACAGTACTTCGATCGAACGGGATGACTGTGATTTTACAGAAGCACTGGTAGAAGATGTAAAAGGACTCAGAATCGGAATCCCGAGAGATTATATGGGAGAGGGTCTGGATCCTGAGGTGAATCAGGCAGTCATGCAGGCAGCAAAAGTCCTTGAAGAAAAAGGTGCAGTGGTAGAAGCATTTGATCTGGGACTTGTAAAATATGCAATCCCGGCATACTATACGATCGCAGCAGCAGAGGCAAGCTCCAACCTGGAACGTTTCGACGGAGTAAAATATGGATATCGGACCAAAGAGTATGAGGGACTTCATAATATGTATAAAAAGACCCGTTCCGAAGGATTTGGAGCAGAGGTAAAGAGAAGGATCATGCTGGGATCTTTCGTATTAAGTTCAGGATATTATGATGCCTATTATCTGAAAGCATTGAGGACAAAAGCCCTGATCAAGAGGGAATTTGACCGGGCGTTTGAAAAATACGATCTGATCTTAGGACCGGCAGCCCCAACAACAGCACCGGAGCTTGGAAAGAGTCTGGATGATCCGATGAAAATGTATTTGGGAGATATTTATACGATTTCTGTCAATCTTGCCGGACTTCCGGGCATGAGTGTGCCGGTAGGAAAAGACAGCAAAGGGCTGCCGGTGGGAATGCAGCTCATAGGAAATGTATTCGACGAAAAGACGCTGGTCCGTGCCGCATATACTTATGAATGTGCGACAAAGAAAGTGCATGAGGTTCCTGCACAGATCGGACGGACAGCGGAAAAGGAGGTACAGTAATCATGGCAAAGCAGTATGAGACAGTGATCGGACTGGAAGTTCATATCGAACTGGCAACAAAGACAAAGATTTTCTGTGGATGCAGTACCGAATTTGGTGGGGCACCGAATACGCATACCTGCCCGGTCTGCACCGGTATGCCTGGGTCGCTTCCGGTATTGAATAAGCAGGTTGTAGAATATGCGATGGCGATCGGACTTGCAACAAACTGTAAGATCACGCAGGTATGTAAATTTGACCGCAAGAACTATTTTTATCCTGATAATCCGCAGAACTATCAGATTTCCCAGCTTTATCTTCCAATCGCACGAGATGGATATGTAGAGATTGAAAGCGGAAGCGGAAAGAAAAAAGTGCGGATCCATGAAATGCATATGGAGGAAGATGCAGGAAAGCTCGTTCACGATGAATGGGATGATACATCACTGGTTGATTATAACCGAAGCGGAGTTCCGCTGGTAGAGATTGTATCAGAGCCGGATATGCGTTCCGCTGAGGAAGTGATCGCATATCTTGAGAAACTCCGTATGATCGTACAGTATCTGGGAGCATCGGACTGCAAGCTGCAGGAAGGATCTATGCGTGCGGATGTAAACTTTTCTGTTCGGGAAGTTGGTTCGGATACATTTGGTACAAGAACGGAAATGAAAAACCTGAACTCCTTTAAAGCAATCGCTCATGCAATTGAGGGAGAGCGTCAGAGACAGATCGAGCTGCTGGAAGAAGGAAAAGCAGTGACCCAGGAGACAAGAAGATGGGATGATAATAAAGAACATTCCTATGCAATGCGTTCCAAAGAAGATGCACAGGATTACCGTTACTTCCCTGAACCGGATCTTGTTCCGATCGTGATCAGTGACGAATGGATCGAAAAAATCAGGGCACAGCAGCCGGAACTTCGGACAGAGAAGCTGGAGCGTTACAAAAAAGAATTTGACATCCCGGAATATGATGCAGAGATCATTACAGAATCCAAGCATATGGCAGATCTTTTTGAAGCGACGACTGCGATCTGCAATAAGCCGAAAAAAGTATCCAACTGGCTGATGGTAGAGACGATGCGTCTGATGAAGGAACACAGCATGGAAGCAGAAGATCTGAAGTTCTCACCGGTGAATCTGGCGAAGCTGATCGAGCTTAATGATGCGGGCACAGTAAATAGTTCTGTGGCAAAAGAAGTATTTGAACAGATCTTCCTGAATGATATTGAGCCGGATGTATATGTAGAAGAGCATGGACTGAAGACAGTCAATGATGCAGATGCACTCAGAACGACGCTGGAGAAAGTCATTGCTGACAATCCACAGGCAGTCGCTGATTACAGAGGAGGAAAAGAAAAAGCACTCGGTGCATTGGTCGGACAGACGATGAAAGCCATGAAAGGAAAGGCAAATCCGGGAATGGTCAACAAAATGCTCCGGGAAATGCTGGGATAATAACTGAAAATAGTTTTTCATCATTTCTAATAATAAAGTAAGGTGTTTATGACCTGTCTCAGATAATCCGATGCATAGGATATCAGGTCATAAGCACCTTTATTAATATACCAGTCTAATCAAATCCCTTTCACTAAACGGATGCGAGACAGATCCGAATAGTTCCGAATCAGACAAAAAACAGCAAAAAAATGTGGGGGGGGTGACAAGATTTGAGAGGAAAAAAGAGATACAATAAAGTAGGATGTATCTTAATATAAATAAGATACTCACGAAAATGGGAGAAAGGAGATAAGTTTCTATGATGAAAGGGAAACTAAAAAAAGCGGTTGCACTTGTGACAGCATTAAGCTGTGTGCAGATTTCACCGCTTGCAGTGACTGAAGTAGAAGCCGCACAGGATGCAGTCAGTGCTACGAAGAGTGGAAATATTGTGACCATTGGAAATGATAAGATCAGCCGTGAGTTCAGTATTTCTGATGACAGGCTTTCCACGACAAAAATTGAGAACCTGCTTGGAAATTCAGTGTTAACACCGGGAGAAAATTCAGAAGAATTTGTGATTAAGACGCTGGATGAGACAAGTAACGGGGCAGTTTCATTGGAAGAATATACGACCAGTGAGGGAAATAGCAGTCAGATATTAGACGGGATTACCGATACAACAGGCAATTTCTGGTGTTCTAATTCGGATGATATGAAACTGGTAGTAAATTTTGGATCAGAAAAAAAAGTAAAAAAGGTGGTTTATACACCGCGTTATGATAATGGTGCGAAGTATAACTGTACCGGACGTCTGACCAAACTAAAGATCCAGTACTGGGATGGCAGTGCATGGCAGGATGCAACGGTTGGTGGAAATGCAGAAATTTCACTGACAACCGATGAAAATACAAAGCCGGATGCGATCGAGCTGGATGAAACAGTGACGACATCCAAGATCAAACTGGTTGGTATTGAGTCCTACCACTGGCAGGATGCAAACCGGAATAAGTTTATGAATGTCGGAGAACTGGATGTGCAGGATACAGCCGGAACAACTGTTCTTGACAAAGGTACACAGATTGCCGGAAAAGAAATCAAATCCAGTGAACTGACACTGAAATCGACTTCGATTGATGATACAACAGCAGTGATCAATGATGTCAATAAGACCGGTAAGATGATTACTTTTGAATTTGATCCGGTTGAGATGGGAACAGGCGAAGCCAATATTACAGAAAAGATTGTCATGTATGATGGAGATCATTTCATGCGTAAGTTCCTGGAGATTGACAGTGAAGATAAGGATGTCCGCATGGATTATATCGATGGCGAGCATCTGACAGTCACAGACAGCGATAAGACATGGACTGTTCCGAAGGGAGTCGGCGGTGTTGTAGAGATGAGCGAATATAAGGCAAATCTCGGACAGCCGATCTATATTGATGGAATGTTTGTGGGATCAGAATTCCCGGAAACTGATACACAGATTGAATCAGGTTTGGGACATGTACGCTACTATACAGGAAAGAATTTTACAGATTTTGAGAGAGACGGACAGCTGACTGAGGATGGAAAGTATATTTCCTGGCAGACCGTTGTTGGTGCAAGCCATAGTGACGGAAGTGATCAGGGAGTCATCCAAAGTGATTTTTATGATTATATCGATAGTATTGCAACTCCGTCAGATTTCCGTCTGCAGTACAACTCCTGGTTCGACAACATGATGAGAATTGATGATGATAATATCCTTTCCTCATTCATTGAAATCGAGAAGGAACTGACACAGACCGGAGTTCGCCCGATGGATTCCTATGTAGTGGATGATGGATGGAACAACTACAATGATACATCGGTTGTAGATTCCGTACGTTCAGGAACGACCCTGAATACAACAGGATTCTGGGAGTTTAACTCCAAGTTCCCGAATGGACTGACGACATCCAGTTCCCTGGTAAATAAACTGGGATCTGATTTCGGTGTATGGATTGGACCAAGAGGAGGATACAACTTCTTCGGTTCTCTGGCAGATATCCTGACAAAGAGCGGAACAGGAAGTAAATCCGGTGGTTCCATTGATGTTGCAGATGCAACTTATGTTCAGAAGTTTGAAGAAATGGCGATCAACTGGATGCACGACTATGGAGTGAACTACTGGAAGTGGGATGGATTTGCAGATGTTGCACAGTATAATGCATTCCCGTCAGGAGAAGGTGTTGTAGGATACAGTGAGGAACACCGCCATATGTATGGTGGACAGAATCAGATGTACCATGTGACAGACCTTTGGGAGAAATGGATCGTGCTGATGGAGAATATCCGTCAGGCTGAGAAAGATTATAATATTAAGAACTTGTGGATTTCCCTGACCTGTTATGTCAACCCAAGTCCATGGTTCTTACAGTGGGCAAACTCTGTATGGTTACAGTGTGCAGGAGACCGTGGAGAGATCAGTAATGGTACGCTGAATAATAAGATGGACAATATGCTGACTTACCGTGATGCGAACTACTATGAGTTTGTTCAGGTACACCAGTTTCAGTTCCCATTGGCAAATCTTTATAACCATGACCCGATCTACGGAAGTGAAGGAACAGGAATCGTAGCTGACTCCATGACAGCAGAACAGTTCAAGAATTACCTGTATATGATGGGAACAAGAGGAACTGCATTCTGGGAGCTTTATTACTCTGATTCACTGCTGGACAAGGATAAATATCTTGTAAATGCAGAGTTCCTTGAGTGGGAGGAAGAAAATTTCTCCAAGCTGAAGAATGCGAAGATGATCGGTAGCCATCCATCCAGTGCAACAAGACTCAGCACTTACAGAAATGGTGGAATGAGCAGCGGTGAAGTACAGAATCCATATGGATTTGCATGCTTCGATGGAAATGCAGGAATCATTTCCATGAGAAACCCGTCTGCAACAGAGAAGACGATCACATTTACACTGAATGATGCAATCGGAGTTACAAAAGCCGGTACTTACCACATGAGTACAGTACATACTTATTCTCCGAATGGAACGATTGCGACAGCAAAAGATACTTATACAAAGGGTGAAGAAGTATCCGTTACACTTCAGCCGGGTGAAGTACAGGTATGGTCTCTGAGCCAGGATGCAGATACAACTGCACCGACATTCAAGAGTCTGACAAGTGTTTCAGGAACAGAGCTTCGGGTACAGTTAAGTGAAAAGATCAAAGGAAATGCAATCCTGAAGGTCAAAGTAAATAATGAAGTTGTTGATAATGTGACAGTTTCAGAGTATGCAGACCTGCGTACATTTAAACTGACATTTGCTACAGCACTGAATGATGGCGATGTTGTAGAAGTATCCGCAGAGAGTGGAGCAGATGCAGCCGGAAATCAGATTACAGGAAAGATCTCAGCTCCATACTATGCAGAGAATAAGATTGCAGAGAAAGAAACTGTAGAGGGAAGCAACAGCGAGATCAGTGGAAAAGACCGCAGCGTAGAAGGAACCAACGGATTCACAGTAGCAGCACAGGTTCAGACAGCAGACAGAAGCGTTGTCCTTGTAAAGCAGGGAGATGCTTATGAACTCGGAATCAATGCGGAAGGACATCCGTATTTCACGGTAAACGGTGTGACAGCAACAGCTGATGCAGTTATTTCCGATGCAACAGAATCTATGATCGTTGGTGTAAAAGAAAATAACGGACTGGTTCGTATTTATGTAGACGGACAGATAAGTGCGTCTGTATATAATGCAGAGAACAAAGAGTTCGCAGTTCCGGCAGCAAAGATCGTTGGTAACGGTGTAAACGGAGCTGTGACAAATGTAGCAGTTTATGACAGAAGTCTTGGTTACGATGAAGTTCCGACATCAGGACTGGCAGAGACTGTGAAGAAGATCACAGCAGAAAAAAATAACTGGACAACAGAGTCCTGGACAGCAGCCAATATGGATACGCTTCTTTCCAATGCAACGAGTGCCATCTCAGGTGGAGATGCTTCAGCAATCCAGGCAGCAAAAGAGGCACTGACAGCAGGTTATGCAACACTTGTGCCGAAAGTAGTAGAAAATCTGGCATATCAGAAAAATGTAACAGCTGCATGGGTAGATGCAAATGAGACAACAGATATGACCAATACAAGAAGTCCGCTTTCCAAGGCAGTAGATGGTCTTAATAATGATTCTGACAGCTATGCAATTTACGGAAAAGACGGAAAAGATAAAGGTTCTTACATTACAATTGATCTCGGACAGCAGTGCAGGATCAACAATGTAAACTTATGGCGTTACTGGACTGATGGAAGAACTTATAAGGCAACCGCACTGGTAGTATCTGATACAGCAGATTTTGCGAAGAAGACAGTTCTCTATTACAGTGGAGATTCTGATGTATATAATTTAGGTGTGGATCCGACAGATACATTATATGCAGAAACTTCAGCAGGAAAAGCATTATACAGCGGAGAAGCTGTGACAGGAAGATATGTACGTCTGTACGCAATGGGTAAAGTTGGAAGTAATACTACAAGCGGACATGAGAACCATATCGTAGAGATCCAGATAAATGGAAGAGCGGCAGATGCAGATCCATACGATCTGACAGAATACCGGAAGGTATTAAAAGAAGCAAAGACAGAGGCGGCAAAGGATATTTATACAGCAGAATCTGTAGCAGCCCTGAATGAGCAGATCACAGCATCTGAAGCACTGATCACAGAACTTGATGCAGCGATCAATGCAGGAAATCAGCCGGATAAGTCCTGGTCTGAAGTAGCCAATGCGAAGGCAGCTCTTGAGGCAGCCGTAGCAGCACTGGCAAAAAATGACGGACCGGTTGTAGAAGAAGATGCAGATTATACAGCAGTAAATGCAGCAAAAGAAAAAGCTGCAGGAGTAGACAGAAGCAGATATACAGATGAGAGTCTGAAAGCACTGGATGATGCAGTTGCAGCGGTAGTAGAAGGACTGAAGAAATCCGAGCAGAGCAGAGTCGATGCAATGGCAGCAGCAATCAATAATGCGTATGCAGCACTGGTTGAAAAACCGGCTGTAGAAGAGGATGCAGACTATACAGCAGTGAATGCAGCAATTGCAAAAGCAGATAAGATTGACAGAAGTAAGTATACAGAAGAAAGTCTGAAGGCTTTGGATGATGCAGTCGCAGCGGTAGAAAAGGGTCTGAAAGAATCCGAACAGGATAAAGTTGACGCAATGGCAGCAGCAATCGAGAAGGCACTGGATGGTCTGAAAAAGAAACCGGCAGCTGACGATGATAAGAAGAATGATTCAAAGAAAGATGATTCAAATAAGAATGACTTAAATAAGAATGATTCTGATAAGAAGGCAGATGCCGTTAAGACTACTACAGTGAAGACCGGAGATGCAGCCAATGTAATTCCATTCTTCGGAATGACATTGCTTGCAGCAGGTGCAGTGATCGTAATTGCATTTAAAAAGAAACGCAGAGCTTAAGAAATGCAGACAGGATGAAAATGAACTGAGCTGCGAAAAGCTTTGTTAAAAAGAAAAGAGTCTGGATATACAGAAAATGTATGTCCGGACTCTTTTGTTATTCTTCCCCCCAAAAAATTATCCACAATTTTATCGACAAAAAAGATGAGTTATGAACAAAATACAAATTGCAATTCCAGTATTTGTCATGTATTCTGTAATTACTCCGATTCATGGAGCATCTGAATTCAGAACAAGGTCAACAGCTTTTATTCAAAGCATCGATTCAATGTAATTAAAATAAATGGTCAAAATGAAAATCTGCAGAGAACAGTCAGAAAAAAATCATCAGTAGAAAGGAATTGCCTATGAAGAACAAACTGCAAAATTATTTTCCAATCATAAGGACAAGAGGGGAGGTGCTTGAAGAATTAAGAGAAAATAAAGAGTTGTGGAAAACTTTTTGTGGATGGAAAGAAACCTGTCAGCAGGAATATCTCGATCTATGTACGGGAGTGAAGGGAATCAAATTATTATATGATACTTATTTTAAAGCTATTATGAATCCTGATACCAGACCGGATCGGTTTAATGATTTTATATCAGAGATGTTGGGACAGAGAGTGAAAGTATTAAAGGTACTGCCAAATGAGTCTGCCAGGATTGCGGCTGAAAGTTCGCTGCTGGTGATGGATGTTGTAGTACAGCTGGAGGACGGAAGTATTGCAAACGTAGAGGTGCAGAAGATCGGGTATCTGTTCCCGGGAGAGAGAAGTGCGTGCTATTCGGCGGATCTGCTACTGAGACAGTATAAAAGAGCAAGGGAGGAACTGGGTGCAACATTCAGCTATAAAAATATAAAAAAGGTATACACAATCGTCTTGTTTGAAAAGAGTGGCAGTGAATTCAGAAAATTTTCAGCAGAGCTGTACCTGCATCGATTCCGACAGACAAGCGATACCGGCGTGGAGATCAATCTATTACAGGAGTATACGTTTGTATGTCTTGACATTTTTAATAACATCATCCACAATAAAGATAAAAAGATAGAGAATAAATTGGAAGAGTGGTTGGTATTTCTAAGTCAGGATGATCCGGATATGATTATGAAACTGTTGGACAGGAATCCTGAATTTCAGAAAATTTATGAAGAAATCTACACTCTGTGCCTGAATATGGAAGGGATGATGGAGATGTTTTCAAAAGAACTGGAAATTATGGATCGAAATACAGTAAAGCTGATGATCGATGAGATGGAAGAAGAACTGAACGAGACGAAGCGGAAAGCGAAAAAGGAAGTTGATGAGGTGAAAAGGAAGGCAAAAGAAGAAATTGAAGAAGCGGAAAAGCGTGCAAAAGCAGCGGAGGAAGAGACTGAAAGATTACGCAGGACTTTGGAGGAGCAAAAAGGTAAGAGGGATATTTCTTGACAGATCTTCAGGGAAGGTGTTAGAATATCCCCGTTACAATTAAATGAAAGATGCGTAAGGTGTCAGTCGGACAAAATGTCAGGACTGGTGAAAAGGGAAACAGGTGCGAATCCTGTACGAACTCGTCACCGTATTTCGTGAGCAACAGCCGTAAGACCACTGGGAGACCGGGAAGGTGAGCTGGATGCGTCTGAACGATCAGCCGGGAGACCTGCCTTTCGCAGTACAGGAACGAAGAGTTCAGGTCACGAGGAACTGGCGGTACGAAAGAATAGGACAGACTGTTTTTTATAAAAAAGACAGTTTATTCGTGTAAAGAAGATATTATGTGAACCCTCGTTTTTAACGGGGGTTTTATTTACTTATTTATGCAGACAAAAGCCAGAGTCGGTGTGTATATCTGTATATCTGAACCGTTCTGTTCCAAAAAGCATTGATCAAAGATCAGGGAGGAAAAGATGAAGAAAAAATTATTGACAGCATTTCTGGTAACTGCACTTGGAATATCCATGTTAAGTGGATGTGGTGGAAAGAACAGTGACGACAATTCAACCAAATCTGAACAGTCAACCAAAGAAAAAGATCAGGAGGCGGCAGATAAAGTGGCAAAGCTGATTGATGATATTTATGTGCAGGAGAGGACAGACAAGACAGATGAGCAGTGCGAAGCTGCAAAGAAGGCATGGGATGCATTGACAGATGCACAGAAAGAGTTAGTAGAAGGTGAAAATGCAGACCCGGATTATTTCGGAAGAGATACGGGAGACGCATCAAAAGATGATCCACTGAATGAGGATGAGATTGGGGAAAATGAACTTTTAGTTGTAAGTTTCGGAACTTCCTTTAATGACAGCCGTGCAGAGGATATTGGTGGAATTGAAAAGGCACTTCAGGCAGCTTATCCTGAGTGGTCTGTAAGAAGAGCATTTACGGCTCAGATCATCATCAACCATGTTCAGGCACGTGACGGAGAAAAGATTGATAATATGGATCAGGCTTTAGAAAGAGCTGTAAAGAACGGTGTCAAGAATCTGATCGTGCAGCCGACGCATCTGATGCATGGTGCAGAATATGATGAGCTGACAGAAGCAGTGGAAAATTATAAAGATAAGTTCGAGTCAGTAAAAATTGCAGAGCCACTGCTTGGAGAAGTTGGTTCCGATGCAACTGTGATCAATGCAGATAAGGAAGCCGTAGCAAAAGCGATCACAGCAGAGGCAGTAAAAGTAACCGAGTATGAAAGCCTGGATGCTGCAAAAGAAGCAGGAACAGCATTTGTATTTATGGGACATGGAACATCCCATACAGCAAAGATCAGCTATTCCCAGATGCAGACGCAGATGGAACAGCTTGGATATGAGAATGTATTTATCGGAACAGTAGAAGGTGAACCGGAAGAGACTTCCTGTGAGTCAGTGATTGAAAAGATCAAAGCAGCAGGATACAAAAATGTTGTACTTCGTCCGCTGATGGTTGTAGCAGGAGATCATGCCAATAATGATATGGCAGGCGATGATGATGATTCCTGGAAGAGCCAGTTTGAAGCGGCAGACGCATTTGACAACATTGAGACTCAGATTGCCGGTTTAGGTGAGATTAAAGAGATCCAGCAGCTTTATGTAGCTCATACAAAAGCAGCAATGGATGCAGAATAGGAGATTATTTTTCATGAGAAAAAGACTGTTGGCAGTGACACTTTCTGTTATGATGACTGCCTCGATGCTTGCAGGATGTGGCGGTAAGGCAGATACAAAAGATACGAAGAAAGTACAGGAAGAACAGGATGCTTCAAAAGAGGAAGGAACGGCAGAAGATTCTTCGGAAAAGAAAAATGCAGCAGAAGATGCAGGACTGGAAGATGGTGTATATACTGCAGAATTTCATACAGACAGTTCGATGTTCCATGCAAATGAGACAAAGGACGGAAAAGGAACTCTGACTGTGAAAGACGGAAAAATGGTCTTTCATGTCACCCTTCATTCAAAGAATATTGTCAATCTGTTCCCTGGCAAGGCAGAGGATGCCCAGAAGGATGGAGCAGAGCTTCTGCAGCCGACCGTAGATACGGTGACCTATTCCGATGGAGCTACGGAAGAGGTTTATGGATTTGATATTCCGGTTACAGTGATCGATCAGGAGTTTGATCTGGCTCTGATCGGAACAAAAGGTGTGTGGTATGACCACAAGGTAAGTATTGAAAATCCAGTAAAAGACAAATAAATCTTCTTAAAAAGCAGATTTGTACAGATGGCAAAGTCGGGGGCTTTTGACCCCGACATCTATGAATCTGTATAAAGAATAATTCGAGCTTAAACGGAGCATACTGAGTACGATAAAAAGGAAAGGTATGCTCTTTTATTATGAAAAAATCGCATCTGTATGATTTCTTATATAATATAGCAGGAAGTATTTTGTATGCGGCAGGGATTGATACCTTTGCCGGGGCAGCAGGATTTGCACCGGGCGGTGTATCAGGACTTGCCCTGATTCTGAATCATCTGTGGGGACTGCCGGTGGGGATCATGACCCTGGTTTTAAATGTTCCGTTAGTCCTGATCAGCTATAAAGCAGTAGGAAAAAAATTCCTTCTGAAGACAGCGGTGACCATGCTTATTTCAACATTTTTCCTGGATATTGTATTTCCCTTTTTTCCGCTGTACCGCGGACAGCGTCTGCTGGCAGCAGTTTATTCAGGAGTCTTGCTGGGCGGAGGAATGGTGTTGTTCTACCTGCGGGGTTCGTCCTCTGGAGGAATCGATTTTCTGACTATGGCAATAAAAAAGAAGCATCCGTCGTTTTCGCTTGGGAAAATCACCTTGATGATCGATCTTGCAGTCATTCTTCTTGGCTGGCCGGTATTCGGGGATGTGGATGCAGTGCTGTACGGACTGATCGCTACCTTTGCCTCGGTGGTGGTGATCGATAAAGTTCTTTACGGGATCGGGGCAGGAACACTTGCGATCATTATTACGTCTGACGGGAAAAAGATGGCAAAAGTGATCCGGGAAAATGCAGACCGTGGTGTGACACTTATAGAAGCCATCGGAGGGTATACCGGACAACAGAAAAGTGTATTGCTGTGTGCCTGCTCCAAATCAGAAGCATATACGGTTCAGGAGGCAGTGAGAAAGACGGATGAGACCGCATTTCTGATGTTCACCGAGACGAGTGAAGTATTCGGGGAAGGGTTTAAGCATCCCTGAAGAAATGGGAATATCCGGAGAAGGCTTTCGTCATTCCTAGCTTGCAAATTCCCGTGTCATACCGTACAATAAAATCCGTTGGATAAAAGAAATTGGATAAAAGAAATTAGAAACTTGATGAAATACGATTCAGGAGCTTCCTGTATACTTTAAAGAGTAAAAGGGATTGACCAAAAAGAATACC
>ENA-UOOA01004559-UOOA01004559.1-human-gut-metagenome-genome-assembly--contig:-P61old-NODE-4559-length-15600-cov-5.837375_pt1 | contig 15600 bp, 25 predicted proteins | sample MGYA00242467_ERZ724014 | MGnify/ENA metagenome assembly ERZ724014
GTCAATAGATTTACGTTAATTTTTCTATATTATTTCCATAATCATAAATCATTCCGTTAATATTATCAGCAGACAGAAAAAGAGCAGGCCGCAAAGCCTGCTCTCGGTTTCCTATTCAGTTTCGTCGTAGTCGTCGGGGTTCCACATCAGGCCGTTATCTTCGATGTACTGGGCCATGCTCAATAAAGCTCTGCCGTGGAGTTTGAACACCCGCTTGCGGTACATATCCTCCCGTTCCAACAGATCCTCCTCGTCCCCGTACAGCAGATCCACCACATCGCCCCAGCTTGCCCCGTCGAGGTATCGGCTTCGGATGACAGCCCGCTCGTCGGAGTGTTTCAGCCGACGGATGATTTTCTCGAAGAACATCCTCTCCCGCCGTCTGTGTTCCAGCGTCGCCCGGATGTCTTCCTCAAGGTCGAACTTCTGCTGCATCAGGTCTGAGATGCGGTCGTTGGATGGGCTCGGCGATTTTGGCATATCCGTGAGGGCTTGGGCTCCCACGCCTACCAGCTTCGTCTCCAACCGCTCCAGCCTCTCGGACTGATTTTCGATTTCACGCCTCAGATCACGGAGGTCTATCAGCCGTTGCTTGACGGCCTCGACGTCGTAGTGTTTTTCCTCGTTCATAGAGTTCGGAAGCCCCGTTCACCTCACTTTCCCTCTGGCCCTGCGAGGCTCACGCCTGCTTGACCCACTCATACCTCTTCTCGAAGGGCACAAAGTCCTTCTCACCGAGGATGCCCTTCAAGTTCATGTCAATCTTGATCTGCCAGTAGTCTTGCTCGTCGCCCTTCTCCAGAGCGCCGTGGTACTTGTCGAAGACCTTGCCCCACGCCTCCACCACGCGGCGGATGCGCTTTTCGCCAAAGACATCCTTCCCCATGACGGCCGGGTCGTTCAAGGTGAGAATGAGCGTATCGGTCATAAACTGGATGTACGTCTCTTTCTCAGCCTGCCGGTAGACGTTGACCGTGTTCCTCTGCCGTTGCAGGTATCCGTTCTTTCCCATGACTGTCCCTCCTTATGACGATGCTTTGAAGTTGTAGATGGGCTTGATAATCTCCAGCACGTCGCAGGTCGGGCCGATGCAGCCCATGATCTCCTTCATGTCCTTGTAGGCGAACGGCGCCTCGTCTATGGTGTCGTAGCTGATGCAGGAGCTATGCACGTTCCGCATCGTCTCGCGGTAGGCTCCAATGGAAATAGACTCTCGGGCTTTGCTACGGGACATCAGGCGGCCAGCTCCATGCGGTGCCGACTGGTTCCAATCGTCGTTGCCCTTGCCGACGCAGATCAGAGAACCGTCGCGCATATTCATCGGAATAATCAGGCGCTCGCCCTTCTTGGCAGACACAGCGCCTTTCCGCAGGATCATGCTCTCGTGGTCGATGTAGTTATGCACGGTCGTAAACTGCTCCTGCGGGACGATGTGCATAGCTTTCAGGATGGCCTTTGCGATGGCCTGACGGTTGGCCTCCGCGTAACGCTGGATGATTTCCATGTCGCTCAGGTAGTCATCCATCAGCTCGCCGGTCAGGTACGCGAGGTCGGGTGCTCCGAAGTCGCTGTGCTGCTTTCTCAGTTCTTCCAGCGCACCGGCGATTTCCTTCTGTCGGCCAGCAGCCTTGTACTCGGCGACGACACGGCTGATTTCCCCGCTGGTGGGCTTCGTCATGGCCTCCATCGCTCTGTGCTGATGCCAGTTCGCCACCTCAAGGCCGAGCTTTCGGCTGCCGGTGTGGATCACCAGCCAGAGGCCGCCACTCTTATCCTTGTCAACCTCGATGAAGTGATTGCCACCGCCGAGCGTCCCGATGCTGAGGAGCGCACGGCTGTTGTCGATGCCGACGCATTTCAGGCCGCTCAGGTCGAACCACTCCTTCGGGTAGTTGTGGGTGCAGAACCCGGCCGGCACATTCCAGCGGATGGCTTTATCCAGCTCGTCAAGGTCGAGCCTCACCCGCCCCAGCTTGACGGCCAGCATACCGCAGCCGATGTCCACGCCCACGAGGTTCGGGCAGACGCGGTCGTGAATGGTCATCGTCGTTCCGATGGTACACCCAGCGCCGGCGTGAACGTCGGGCATGATCCGCACCTTGGAGCCGTCACTCACGGGATGGTGGGACAGCTTCTCGATCTGCTCCGTCGCTTCCTGCTCGATGGTCTTCGCAAAAATCTTCACATCATTGGTCATCGTCTTTTCCTTTCACTCGCTCCACGGAAACTCTGTGATAATGTCGTCGCCCCAAATAGGCTTCATACTATCCTTCATAAAGACAGGCTTCCCGAGCGCCTTGGCCTGCTCGACCACACCCTCGATCCACTCGCGCTTCGGGACGACCTTATCCTTGCGGTTGCCCGTCTCCGCGCCGAGGATGAACCAGTCCATCGGCTCGATGATGTCCTTCTTGGGATTACCAAGCGGCCCCAAAATCGGCTCAATGCTGGCGAAGGTGTGGTGTTCGTCCGACCAGAACATCGGCACATCACGCTCGGTCGTCGTTGAGCCATACCAGAACTCGTCGCCGGCAGGCAGCAGGCCCGCCTCGTACAGTCGGATGTAACGCGCTGGGTTTTTGGTGAGGAACAGGTATCTGTGCCCGGAGGCAGCCTTGCAGGCGTCGAACACCTTCTTGATCCACTCGTCAGGCACCCAATCCCCGAACAGGTCAGCCATCGAACAGACGAAAATCGTCTTGCCGAACCCCTTCGTCAGCGGGTCATTGAGGCGGTACTCATGGAACGTAGGCGTGAAGCCGAAGGGGTACGCCGCATTTCGGACGACGCCGTCCTTGCTGGTAACAGTCAGCCGTTCCTTCAGGTACACCACATTCTCGTCGGTCTCTCCGCCGGCCGCACAGTCGCAGCCTTTGAAGCGATTCGCCGTCGATCTGGCGTAACAGTACGGGCACGGATGGTAGCAGCCGCTCACGGGGTTCCATGTGCTGTCGCACCACTCGATCTTACTCTTTTCCATTCGATGCTCTCCTATCAGAACGGCAGTTCACCGGCGTCGTCATCTGGAATCTCGGAAAAATCTCCGCTGGGCTGCTGGTAGCTGTTGTCGTAGCTGCCACCGTAGCTTCCGCCTCCAGACCGATTACCGCCGTCCTTGTTGCTGTCCCCGAAATAGACATTGTCGGCCACAACCTCCGCGCTGCGGCGGTTATTGCCCTCCTTGTCCTTCCAGTCGCGGATCTGGGGCCGACCTTCCACAACGGCCCTGCGCCCCTTCGTGAAATACTTGCTCACGAACTCGGCGGTGTTTCTCCACGCGACCACGTCGATGAAGTCCGTCTCTTTCTCGCCCCCCTGCCCCTTGAAGTCACGGTCAACGGCCAGCGCAAACGAGGTCACGGCCGTCCCGCTTCCGGTGCGCCGCAGTTCGGGGTCACGGGTCAATCTGCCCATCAAGATTATCTTGTTCAGCATTCTCGGTTTCTTCCTTTCGTTTCAGTCTGTATAGCTTGCACAGGTGCTTATCCAGCAGGACGCCTCTCGTGAGGTGGTGCTTCTTCTGGAACGTCAGCCACCCTATCACGTGGACTTCGGAATGGTGCTCCCTGCAAAGCGGGAGCACCTCCATTCCCTCGTGAATGATCTCCTCGCGGTCGCGGCCCGCGCCGACATGATCGACGTGGTGCAGGTCGCACGGTTTCCCGCAGATGCAGCACTTCTTGCTCACCAAGCAAGCGTACACATAGTCCTGAACATCATCCACAAAATCGAGCAGAGAGAAGCTGCACGGAATGTCCCAGTCGAGGATGAACCGCACCAAAAACCGCTGGAACGCACACACAAGGCTCATAGGGGCGTTGCTCAGGGAGAACATCTGGTCAGCCGTCTCCTGCAGGTCTTCTGCGATGAACTTCAGCTTCATGTACTCCTTGGTCGGGTCAAGCCCCATGCCGGTGTAGTTCGAGATCTCTCGAATGAGCTTGTAACAGGTGCGCCTCTGCTTATCGGACAGCGGGCGGCTGTCGATCATCTGGATATTGCACTCCTTGTACTCGCGCTTCAGGAGCATCGGCCAGTCGTCGTAACGGGCCTTGATGGTCACGATGCCGTGCTTGTCGATGTCAACGATCCTACCTCGCACTATGTCGATTGGGCTTTTCATGCCAGCCCTCCTCTCTGCTCAAATCGCGGTTCGTTACGCCTCGGGTTCGTCGTACTCGTAGCCGCTGGGCTCGTTCTCGTCAGCAGGCTCCTCGGTGACAGGCTCTTCCTCTGCGGCGGCGTCGGTTGCATCCGTCTCCTCGGTCGGCTCCTCTTCGCCCGAAGCCTCTTCCTCGGCGGCACCCTCCATGCCGACATGGGGAGAGTCGATGTCGAACAGAACCTCGCTGCAATCCTCACACTCAATGGAGATGTTCACGATCTCGTCATCGCCATAGCCGACGCACACGACGGCGTGACCGACATGGGGACTCAGCTTCTCAGCAGAGCAGTAGAACGGGTTTTCGGGGCTGGTCGCAGAGGACAGGACGACCTTGTTGCCCTGCGTACGGACGGTGTAGTTGCCCATCGCCTCGGTGACGTTCATCGTCTCGCCGATGAACTGGCGGAGCCAGCCGAATGGCTTGGACGGATCATGCGCGGGGTCGATGGTTTCCTCCTCAAACTCGCCAGCAGCGTCAGGAGTGGCATCCTCTGCGTCTGCGGGTGCAACTTCCTCCCCGTTGATTACGTGGCTCTCTGAGGCCGCAGGAAGCCCTCTGGGCCCTTCGTCAACGACGTCATATTGGGTGTTGGCGAAGTCAGCAGAATCGCCGTCACCATCAAAGAGCGTGGTCTGGCCGTTGTCGATGTCGCGGTAGAAATACTGTCCACTGGCCTTATCGAAGACCAGCTCGAAGTTACCGGAGAAGCTGCCGCTCTTCTTCTCCTTGCGCTGGATGACGTAGGCGACGGTGTGGTCGAACTTCGGCTTCGTCACCTCTCTGGTCTGATGGCCGCCGGCCACGGTGTAGTCGGGGGCCGAGTCATCGGTGAGGGTGATTTTGACCTTAATGTTGATCTCGCCGGTGTTCTGCTCCGTCTCGATCATGCCAGCCAGCACGTCGCGGAGCGTGGTGTCGAAGTCAGCGCACAGGCTGTTGAAAGCCTCGCCTCTCAGGGACAGAGAATAGTCCTTGCTCATGGTATTTTCCTCCTTCATTTTGTCGTGTCGCGGATGTACTTATTTCGGCAGGCTTCACAGCAGAAGTCGTGCCACTCGCCATCCACCTTCGTCGTGATCCATCCGAGCCGCTCTCGCAGCTCTTTCCGGTGGGCCTTCGAGTCGATGTCCTCGCTATCGAACGGGAACGAAACGTCCTTGCCACAGCAGTCGCACGAGTACACGGCTTCGCCTTCCCAATAGCCGCTAAACTCCAGATCTCTCATTCGTCCGTCCCATCCTCACCCATGAAGACCGAGCCGGCCCGCATCGCTCTGCGCTGGATCTCCTCCAGCAGCGTCGCCGTGCTGATACCGTCGAGGCTGGGCAGGCCCTTGCCGCCGCAGCAGTCGCATTCGCCGCAGCAGTCATCCTCAACCTCGTCGTCCAAAGAGACCAAGAGGTCAGAGTTAAGAAGCAAAGCGGGGCGGATGCCGTACGAGCTGGATGCGTAGTTGTCGAAGTAGACGCCGTTGGAGTAGACGTTCCACACGCCGCCGGTGACGTAGGTGTTCGGGGAGCGGAGCCACCGACACGCCCAAGGCGTGACGAGCCAGTACCAGTCGTCCTCGTTCAGCGGGATCAACTCCTTGAACTGGCCGTACTGCCAAAGCGTCAGGGGTGCCGCCTTGACCGTGATGGTGCCGTAGCTCTTGCTACGGTCGGTGCAGCTCAGATCCACCTCAAACGGGAGAATGGCCGCGGCCTCCTCCGAGGTGCGAGGCAGGGCCTCCACCCACTTGTCGATGCGCTCCTTCAAGGTGGAGCGGGTGTAGTCGTTGCGGTTCTCCGCATCGTCCTTGTCGTTGAACGGGCAGGACTCCTTGCTCTGAGCCAACAGGACAAACGCGGCGCCGTCGCGCTGTTCCATGACGACGAACTTCTCACCGGCGAAGTTGAAAATGCGGCCGGGGCTGAGTTTTGCGAGTTTCTTCATGATTGCCTCCTATTCTGCTTCCTGAATTGTCACGACAACCCTCGGGTCGTCGCTGAAGAACTTTCTTACCTGTGCGTCTACAATCTGGGCGTCATCGTGATAGGCGATGTCGTTCAGGGAGTCACACACGATTTTGCCGATGTTGTCGAAGTCGGGCTTCTTCATCGGTCTGATTTTCCGCTCGCGCATGAGCTGCGCTCTCTTTTTGCTGACACTTTTGGGGATGCCGTAGTACGCCGTGATGCGCACATCAAGCGGTGTGTCCTTGGGGAACTTGAAGTCGTTGCATTGACGGCGGTATTCGAGCCTGACGAGGTTCTCATAGCTGACCGTCTTCTCCGGTGTGTAGGGCTGAACAAACGCGCCAGCGTTTCGGAATCGCGGCCTGCCTTTGCCCGCCGGCTCTCCAAGGACGGAAAACTTCAGCTTCATTTTGGTATCTCCGCCCCCTCCACCATCGTCTCGCCAATCCAATACTTGACGAGGTATTCGTTGCTTCTCCCGTCCTTCTTCTGCTTCACGGGCTGGACGGAATACCCGTTTCGGAACAGGATCGAGGCGACCGTCACGCGGTCGGCTTCACTCCCGATTTTGAGGTAGAAGACCTCTTTACTCCCCGCCATGTTCAGGCTCCTCGCTGAGTTTGAACTGTGGGCCCCACGTTGCGACGATGTGGCGGCTCTCCTGATCGACGAACGCGAGCTTCCCGTCGTAAATCGTCATGTTCAGCTTGTACTTGATACAGGCCCTCTCGACGTCAGCGATAAGATGCTGTACCCGCTGCTTCATTTCCATTTGGCTTCTCCTTTCAGTCAATATCGAACAGCTTCTCCATCTCCGTGAACCGCCGGCTGGCTTCCTTCTTCCGCCAACTCGGGCCGGTGAACTGCATCGAGTAGCAGGTCTCGAAGATGCGGTCATAAATGCGGCTGTACCGTCTGTCCTCCTCGTCCTTCATCTCGTCGATGGTCAGGTTCGTGGTCAGGAGCATCGGGAGCTTCCGCCGATACCGGCTGTCGATGATGTTGTAAATCTTCTCAAGCGCATAATCGGTGTTGCGCTCGGCACCCAGATCGTCGAAGATGACCAGCTTCGCGCTGTTCATCCGGGCGATGATGTCGCTCTCCTTCTCCTCGCCGCCCTGAATGAGCTCCAGCAGCTTCACAAGGGAGGTCATCATCACGGGGACGCCGCGGTTCAGCAGGTGGTTGGCGATACAGGCAGCCGCAAAGCTCTTACCCGTACCAACGCTTCCCCAGAAAATCAAACCCTGATTTTTGGACACCATCTCGTCGAACGCCTCAGCGTATCGGCGGCACAGCTTCAGATTTCGGGCGTTGTACTTCGTGACTTGGAAGCTGTCGAAGGATGCCTCGCGGAGCTTTTCATCCATGAGGCTTGCCTTTTTCAGACGGGCAACACGCTCCATGTCCTTTTTGTTCTGCTCTGCCTGCTTCTCGGCGGCCTCCTTGTCTCGGTCGCACTTGCAGGAACGGGTGGCCTTGAACGTCATCTTGTTCTCGGGGTTGCCCTCCATCGGAGCGGGCACCGTCACCATCCCCTGCCTCGGCTCACCGCATTTCCCGCACATGAGCACCCCGCCATCGTCAAACCAATCGCCGGGGCGGATCTCCTGCCGTTCAAGCCCACGGGCAGCAATACGGGGCAAAATGGTCTGCGGGTCAAATCCTTGCATTTGTCATTCCTCCCCGTATTCCGCAAACGGATTTTTGTTGTCGGGCACCGCGTCCTCGGGCGGCTGGGCCTTCTTCTTATCTGGCAGATAGTCAAGGAACGGCCGGCTGTCGCTCAGGAACGTCTTCGGGTGCTTGATGTACTGCTTCTCGGTGCCGAGCCTCTTGCACTGGGTCGCATAGTTCCGAGCGGCCATCAGCAGCTCCTCCGGGGAGAAGCCCTCATGGATGCGGGCCTGATACTTCTTGAAGGCGTTGCCTTTCTCAGCCTTTTTCGGGTATGCGTCCCAGAACTCGTCGAAGGTCGGCGTGTACTTTGGCGTTGCCGGTTCCGCAGGGGGCTTCGGCGGTTCAGGAGGCTCGGTCGGCGCTTTTTCGGCTGCGGGAGTCTCTCCACCGTCGATTTTAAGCTGCTTTTCCTCGCCGTCCGCGGGACCGTCCGTGTGACCGTCCTTCGCCGCATCCGCTTTTTCCTCGTTTTGGGCCGCCGCTTTGCTGTTCCGCCGACTCTCGCGCTTGCGGGCAGCGTCGCGCTCTCGGGCATCCTTGGCCTTTTGCCATTGGGCTTGCCAAGTCTCCCAGTCGTGGATGCAGATTCCGTGAGGCGACCAGTCGAGCCAGCCGCTATCGAAGAGTGCATCCACGATTTTCTTCGGATCGAGCACACAACCTGCGCCGACGCCGTACAGGTATCGCTCGATGTCCTCTTTTTCTGCATACAGTATGAGCCCGTCCCTCTCAGCGTTCGTAAGCCCCCAGAACCACAAGAAGTTCAGGATGCCCGTCGCCTCGAACTTTGAGCAACCGAGCTGCTTATACAGATTCCGCAGCTTCGGCCCGTCGATACTTTCGTGTACGCTGATCCATGCCATTTTCTCACCTGCCTGTCTGTATGACGGCTATGCCGTCGGATCGCATCACTCTTTACCGAGGAAATCGGGCTGGTCGCTGGCAGGAACGGTATCGCTGGCTTCCTGCGGAGCTTCGGGTTCAGGTTTCTTCTCCTGAGCCATTTCCATGACCTTTTCGGTGATGCGGTGATACACAGACGTAGGCAGGCCCTCCGTGGACTCGTAGCCCTCGGCGGCCAGCAGGGATTTCAGGATGCCGTTCGCTTCCTGTCCAAAGGCGCTCGTCGCCATCTTGAAAAGCGTCTGGCGCTGATCCTGCGTGATAGGTTCGTCCTTTTCGGCTTCGGTCACTTCGCCGGTAGCAGGATCGACCACCAGAGCGAAGCCATCCGTCGGAAGCTCGCCCATGTCGAGGACTTCCTCCTGACTGTAAATGCCCATAATCATATCGGGGCAGTTCATGCGGCCGAAGAACGAAGCGGCGCGGTACTGGATCATCACGTCGGGCATGGTCTTCCACTTACTGCCGTTCTTGCTCGTCCAGCCTTCGTCGTTCGCCATATTCATCGTGATTTTCGGGCCGTAGACCTTGTGACCGGAGTAATCCTCCGCCCAAGCGCGGCAGCTCAGGCCACCGTCGGCCCTATCACGCCCGAACTCGAACTGCAGCTCGGTCTTATACCGGCGGCTGCTGTTAATCATGGCGATGATCCACTGGCTCGACCACGCAGGGCGCCCGTTGACGATGTAGAGGTTCTGCATCACCATCATCGGACTGGTGTTGATGCGAGATGCCATCTCAATAGCGATCATGCAGTTGCCGACGTTTCCGTGGTACTCCTTGGGGACTACCGTAGACGACGCAAGGCACTGGGCCATGCGCAGAGCCGTATTGAAGCTCGCGCCGTCAGCGAAGACGCTCAAGGCTCCCCCGCCGGCCGTTTTCTGAGCCACAGCCCCAGCGGGCGCCGTGCTCAGTTTGTTTTCGTTGCTCATGTTGACCTCCTGTTATTCTCCGGTTTTACCGGGTGCTGACGCTGGTGGTGTAGGTTTCGCGGAACTTGATGCCGGGGATCTCGACCTGACCCTTGGACATCTTAATCAGGCGGAGCACCGCGGCCTTATCTACCGGCCGCAGCTCAATGCCAATGAGAGACACGGGAACCTTAGACCAGTCGCACTCGGACTCGCAGATTTCCCACGTCTTGCTCTGGGAGATGCCCTTGACCTTGGGCGTCTGATGCTGGACGCCACCGGCGATGGACACCCCTTCCATCATCTCGGCTTCGGCCATAGCGTACTCTGCGCCAACAGCGTCACCATTAGCCTCGGCTTCGGCAGCTTCATTCAGGTGGCGGTCGATCTCGGCCTGAGCCAGTCGGCGCATGGCCTCCTCCTGCTCACGGCGCTTGCGCTCCTGCTCCGCGCTGTACTCGTTCACCTTGGTCTTGACGATCTTCTCCGCCTTTTCCAGAGGCTCAATCATTTCCTTTCTGTGGGTCAGAACCTCGTCGTAGCTCTTCTTGGCGGACACGCGGAGAGGCTCCCAATAGTCCTTGACCTGCTTCTGGGCCTGCTTGATTTGCTTCAGAAACAGGCCAGCGCCCTCGAAATCCGCTCCAGAGGCGACGACGACCGCTTCGGCCCGCTGCTCAATCAAGCTGACTTCGTTGCCGAGCTTGCTCTCTTCAGCGTTCATCACGGTCACGTTCTCTTCTGCGGTGTCAAGGACAAGGGCATTGCTTCCGATGGTCTTTGCGTCGTTCATACTGACACTCCTTTTCATTTATTTGTAAGACTGTTCATAGTCGTACAGACATTTCAGTGCCCCGACTACGCGGCATCTGGCGGGGTCTTTGGCCGGGAACTCGCGGAACGCCCATTTCCCGTCCTTTTTCAGATGCAGGATGTGCTTTCTTTGCGGTGTGATGCCGTGGGAAATAAGTGCCTGCGAGTAGGCTTCAAGCTGGACACCGCAGGCCATTTCCAGCAGCGTGTACGTCGTCTTGAAGTCGATAAGCTCCAGCAGGCCGCCGATCTCGCAGAGCAGGTCAATCGTCCCGCCATAGCGCATCAGCTTGTGGTAGATGCGTACCTCAGAGCCGAAGACCCGCGGTTTATACTGCTTCCACCACTCCATGAAGCCGTTGAAGTAGCCGCGATGCTCCGACGGAATATCGTCGATGCCGAACTTGATCCAGTTCTCGATGCTGTTATGCACCGCAGATCCTTTGATGGCGGCGTTCTCAAGCGTTCTCTTGCTGATACCGCCGTAGCACTGGTCTTTCAGCGGCTCCATCAGCTTCGACACGCTCGGGATGATGTCGCCGTTCAGCCGGTAGATGTGGCTGGCCTCGTCGAACGTCAGCTCTGGCAGTTCAGGAACCTCAACCGTCATATCCATCTGGAATGTCCTCCTCGCTCGCGGTTCTCCATTCTCCTCCCAGCTTCGGTATCAGGACGCAGAGCGGCAGGTCTTCCAAGCAGTCCTCGCACCACGCCTCACCGTCGATGATGCCGTACTCGTCGCCGGGAATAATCGGCTCTCCGCAGGAGCAGCAGTGCGTCACCGGCGTCGGGTCCGGAGCGTTTGGGCAGCCGCTCAGGCAAGGGCTGTGCATACAGATGTCGCACATAAGTTTCTCCTCCCAATCGCATTGATTCTCTCGCGCATCACATAATCTTCCAGCTCGTTTCTGAACAGCAGAGGCACATACTCCTCGTCCTTGCCGTTCAGGTCTGCCTTGCGGACGGTGTGCTGCATGATGGCGACCATGTCATCCACATCGAACCAGAAGCCGGTCTCGTTCTGGACGTCCACGATGATGTTTCCCAGCTCCTCGGTGTTCAGCTTCGCCGTGTCGATCATGCCAGCACCTCCGCCCATGCGTCCGCGTATTCCATCACCGTGCGGCTGTACGACGTGGTCGTGTAGCCTTTGCTGAAGACGTGCTCCCGAGCTCCGCCCTCGCCGTAGTTGTAACAAATCAAGGCTTTGTGCCAGTCCCCGTACTTCCCATACAGGTCGCTCAGGATGAACACACCAGAGCGGATATTCTGGTACGGGTCGGTCAGATCCGTGACCCCGATTTTCTCAGACAGCCATTCGGAATTGATGCTGTTGATCTGCATATAGCCGTAGCAGCTTCCGTTTGCGGCTGTGGCCGTGAACGAACTTTCGGCCTGAATGACGCCCAGAGCCACGTTCTGAGGGACGCCGTATTCTTCGCAGACCGCAATCAGATGGCACTGCAGGTCGAAGTCCAGCGGGATCTCCTCATGCAGATAGCCTTGCTCCAGCAGAGCGGCCTCGATTTTCTCGTTCTCGTCCTCTTCCTCTACGGGTTCCGGTTCCTGAGCAGGCTCGGCCGTCATCTGGACGGGCTGGTATGTACTGTCGTGCTCTGCAGTCAGTAGAACCGGCTCAGCCTGCAACGCGGGCGGCTGCGGTGTTTGTTCGGGCACCGTTTCGGCTGCCCCCCCTGTCAGGGCTACGATGCTGGCCGTGGTCAGCGCCAGCACGGCCGCTGTGGTCGCCAGCTTGATTCGCAAGATGCGGCGGCGTCTTCTTCTCCGTTCCATTCGGGTCATGATGCTTTGTCCTCCTTCGTTTTCTCAGGTGTCGCGCAGAACGGGGCCAGATCCAACGGTTTCATCCGCCGAATAGCCTCCACAAGCTCCTGTGGGCTTTTGATGCCATACTCTTCCGCGAGTATAGCCATCAGACTACTTTGATCCATGGGCATCACCATCTTCGTTCAGAGCCATCTCGCCGATGGTCTTCAACTCGCTCACGGTCTTCGCCAGATCATCGAGGTAGGTCAAAACCTCTTGAAGCGCCGGCTTCTCGTCTTCGGTGATTTTCCCGTCAGCCGCAATGTCGAGGAGCGTGTCCTTGACCTCTCCGAGCTGTTCGGTCTTCAAGCTCTTCAGCAGCTTGACCGTCACGCGGTCAATGCCCACCACTTCGTCGGAGAGCGAATGTCTGCATCCAATCGGGCACTCGTTTAGACAGTAGTGGTTCAGCAACCACGGGGCGTTGTACCTGTCAGCCATGAGCACCGCCTTATCGACCGGCATGAACTTTGTGTTCCCCAGCTCTGCATCTGCCAGCGAAGATACCGACATTCCGAGTTGCTCAGCCGCGCTCTCACGGCTACATAGCCTGTCATCATATTCAGCAGCCTTTTTTCTGGCTTGATACCACGGATTTCCCGCCGCTTTCGTAGCGTCACGTCCCATTTTCTCTGAGCCTCCAATCGCCTATAATTACCGTAGTGGCAAGATAAATTATCCAAGTGGCTAATCATCGGGCAAAAAAATATACACCGACGCCGATGATGGCCTCGATTAACCAGTTGGCAACTTGCCGTCGAAGAAAAAGTCGTTCACCTGCGCATTGTTCAGCGTGAGCAGGCTGGCGACCTCCGGGACTTCATCCAAGGTAAACTCTACTTCGCCTCTCTCTTTTCTCCCATAGGAGACTTCCGTGAGGCCGAGCTTCTCTGCCATGTACTTCTGCGTAAATCCAAGCCTTGCGCGGGCTCCCTTGATTTCGAGTGGTTTCATAATGTTCACCCCTTTCTGCCTATCTTTTTTTGAAGATAATTGACCTATGTGATTATTATAATTATCCACGTGGCTAATGTCAATAGTTTTTTGCAGTTTTCTCGCAAAAAATGTTTGCGATTTTACCCAAAGAGCTTTACAATGGCTAATACAAACAATCACGCTGGCAAAGGAGAAGCACATCATGGAACTCGAACTCGATTTTACCGCCTTCAAGAAGAACCTGCGCGACCTGATTGAAAGCAGGGGCCTCTACGCCAAGGACATCGCCGCAGAGATCAACGTCTCAACGCCTACCCTGTCGCGATACCTTCAGGGCGTCCGTGAACCCGAACTCAAGTACGTCGTTCGGCTCGCCCGCTACTTCGGCGTTTCTGTTGACTGGCTGCTGGGCCTCAGCAACGACCGCTACGAAGCAGTCCCCTCAGAAGTCCGTGAGTTTGCCACTCTGTACGCTCTGGCCTCGCCGGATGACCGCACCATCGTCGAAACCGTACTCAAAAAATATCGAGAGGAGAACTAACCATGATCTTCGGCAAAGACTTGGGACGTTCTGCCTTCTTTGCCGAAATCGGCTCGGAGGTTGAACGTCTGGACAACATCCCCAGCGATTACAAGAACCTCGTCTGCATCGGGCAGAGCGTCAATCTCACCGACACCGTCGGGCGGGAGTATCGCATTGACCTGTTCATCTCGCCCACCGGCTGTATCGCCGTTCGGCTCCCTCTTCCTCTTGCCGGTGCGTCGCCGGCCGACGCCGATCCCAAGCATCTACGGCGCGTCGCCTCCATTGTACGGGCGTGGAGCATGGAGCAGCTCAACGAGGTCTGTGCCGACCATTTCTACCGCGCCGAAGGACAGGCTGCCGACATCATCGACGTCCTCGTTCGCGCCGGTCTTGCGGGTTTCTCCGACAAAGGCAATGTCAGCAAGGCTCTCGCCGCAACGCTGGCTGATGGCGAATTGCTCTTCGAGGTCATCGACTCAGCCTCCGCACACAAGGTCTTTACCAGCCGTGAACTCATTGACCGCTTCTCTGCCGCAAAAGGCGTTGACCCAGACGACGTGACCGAGTTCATCGGTGCCCTCGAAGTCATGGACGGCTTCAGCGCCGTCTCCATCGGCCGCGAGATCATCGTTCAATATGCTCCGCTCGGCGACGGCCGCCCGTACCAGCTCTTCAAGTTCACCATCGGGCAGCATCGCTCGGACGTGGTGGCCGAGCCCCGTGTCACCCGACACCAGCTCCAGAGCAACGGGCGAGGTCCTGCCGAGGCCGACAGTTTCTTCGAGGCCCTCATTCCCTATGCGGACACAGCCTCAATGCAGCCTGCACCCGACGGCTCCATCAGTGTCTTGCCTCTCAGCATTGACGCCCTGATGGATGGCACGATGGGGCTTGTGGCAGCGGCCAGAGGCTTCGCAAAAGCAGTCTCGCAATAAAAACACATACGGGGCATCGCAGCAGCGGTGCCCCAAAACTATATCTAACGGTTACGTTACGTTTACGGTATAGGTTACGGTTACGGTATGGTTACGGTTATACACGGAACGTCCGTGGATTTTTGGTCGGACGTTCCTATGGAATATCCCGAAAAAGGAGGACTTCGTATGGCTTCTCGCATCGCCGAGAAACTGGCCGCGAAGAAGGCGGCCATCTATATTCGCGTCTCTACTCATTGGCAGGTGGACAAAGACTCCCTCAAAGTTCAGCGCCGCGAGCTGATTGCCTATGTCACGCTGGTGCTGGGCATCACCGACTACGTCGTGTTTGAAGACCCCGGCTACTCAGCCAAGAACACCGACCGCCCAGAATATCAGGCCATGATGGATCGCATCCGCACAGGCGAGTTTACCCACCTTGTCGTCTGGAAGATTGACCGTATCAGCCGCAACCTGATCGACTTCGCCGCCATGCACGACGAGCTGCAGTCCCTCGGCGTCACCTTCGTCTCCAAGAACGAGCAGTTCGACACCTCCTCCGCCATCGGTGAGGCCATGATGCGCATTATCCTGATCTTCGCCGAGCTGGAACGCAAGACCACCGCTGAGCGCGTCACGGCCGTCATGCTCTCCCGTGCCTCAGACGGTCAATGGAATGGCGGCCGCGTCCCCTTCGGCTATTCGTGGTCGAAGGAAACAAAGACATTCTCCATCGTCCCCGAGGAGGCCAAGGCCATCCGCCGCATGGCCGAACTGTACGAGCAGTACCAGTCCTTGCTCTATGTCGCCAAGTACCTCAACGACGCCGGTATCGTCACGAAGACGGGCGGCCAATGGACGCCAACCACGGTGCGCACCATCCTGACAAACCCGTGGTACATCGGCCAGTATGTCTATAACGTCCACTCAGACGGCAAGGGCATCGAGAAGCGCGACTCTGAC
>ENA-UOOA01004573-UOOA01004573.1-human-gut-metagenome-genome-assembly--contig:-P61old-NODE-4573-length-15570-cov-7.029262_pt1 | contig 15570 bp, 13 predicted proteins | sample MGYA00242467_ERZ724014 | MGnify/ENA metagenome assembly ERZ724014
ATCGTCCGTAATGGCCACAGGGGAGGGGGCAGCATCCACTGTCCCCTCCCCTGTTTCTTCTTTCGGCAATTCCGTTTTTTCAATCCTCCAGCAGCTCCGTGAAGCTCCGGATGGTCCGATCGCACACCCGTGTCATCTCCTCCCACGAGACGTGAAAGAACTGATCGTAGACCCCCACCGTGTGCATCCCGGCCGCCTTGGCCCCACGGCACGCCTCCACGGAGTCGTCATACACCACGCACTCCGCCGGCTCCACGCCCATGCGTCGGGCCGCTACCCGGAAGATCTCCGGGTCCTTCTTCTCGATCTTCAGATCGTGGGCAAACAGGATCTCCTCAAAATATGGCATCAGTCCCAGATGCCCCAGTGCCGCCCGGCAGTGGGCCGGAACACTGGAGGTCAGCACCATCATCCGCTGCCCCCGGCGGCGGCACTGATCCAGATACTCCCGCACGCCGGGCTTCACCTGTACCCGTGTGGCGTAGGCGTCCCCGGCCATCTCCATCCACTCTGCCATGATATCCTCCACAGACTCCTCCAGATGGCAGTAGCGCTTGGTGAACTCCGCCGCCAGCGGGAAAATGGTGTGAGCCACCCCCTGATAGTACTCCTTGGTGTAGGGAAATCCACGCTTGGCCAGAAATGTCTCATCCACCTCCCGCCAGATGCCGTTGGAATCGATCAGGGTCCCGTCCATGTCAAAAATATGCATCCATTCGTCCTCCGCTCGGATCGTTTCTGTGATTATATCAAGTTTTTGCCATTCTGTAAACGCCGGTTTCCCATGTGGACAAATGGGGAAAGCTGTGGTAGAATAGTGTGATAAAATTTTCCGAGCCAACGGGAGGGACCATGCCATGCAGGGAAAGCTCATCGTATTTGAGGGGACCGACGGTTCCGGCAAGGCTACGCAGTCGGAGCTGCTGTGTCAGGAGCTGACCCGGCGGGGCGTTCCCTACCGCAAGCTGACCTTCCCCCGGTATCAGGAGGAATCCTCGGCGCTGGTGCGGCTCTATCTGGGCGGGGCCTTCGGTCAGAAGCCCGGCGATGTCAATGCCTATGCCGCTGCGGCCTTCTACTCCGTGGATCGCTACGCCTCCTATAAGCAGGACTGGGGCAGCTACTATGAGCAGGGCGGTCTGCTCATCGCCGACCGCTATACCACCTCCAACGCCGTTCACCAGACCTCCAAGCTTCCGCCGGAGCAGCAGCGGCCCTTTGTGGACTGGCTCTTTGACTTCGAGTATCAGAAGCTGGGTCTGCCGGCTCCGGATCGAGTGCTGTACCTGGATCTCCCCACGGAGCTGTCCGAGCAGATGATGCGCCGCCGGGAGGAGGCCACCCATACCCATGCCGACATCCATGAGCAGGACGAGGCTTATCTCCGCTCCTGCCGGGAGAGCGCCGCCCGTGTGGTGGACTGGTGCGGCTGGCAGCGCATCCGCTGCGACCGGGACGGCCGGATCCGCAGTATTCAGGACATCCATCAGGAGGTTCTGGAGCGTGTGGCGGATCTGCTGCCGTAAAAAAAGGACGGAACGCCGCAGCGTCCCGTCCCGGTTCGGCCGAACCCTATGGTACGTGTCTGTCCCTATGTCCCTCAGCAGGAGCAGCGGGAGTCGCCGCCGCAGCAGCGCTCGTTCTGTCCGCCGCCGCAGCAGCAGAGCACCAGTAAAACGATGACGATCAGCCAGATGCAGGAGCAGTTGTTGTTGTCAAAGCACACTTGAACCTCACCTCACTTGTTCTTCACTGGCTTATTCTATGCCCCATCGCCCCGGAAGGTATCTTGTCCGGTCTGATTTGCGCTGGGGAAAATGCGATAAAGAAAGGAACAACGATCTATGGCAGACCGCAAAAACAACGAGACCACCAGCTGGAACGCCGACGAGGTGCGCCGCCAGCAGACTCAGCGCAAGCAGCGCAAGAAAATGCGCCGGGCCCGTTTCTGGGCCATCTACTGCGCCGGTGTGGTGCTGGGCTCCTGCCTGCTGGCGGGACTGGGTTGGCTCATAGTCAATGACGTGTGCGCCCTGAACAAGGCACCTCTCACCGCCACGGTGGAGATCGAAAAGGGCGACTCCGTGGGGCAGATCGCCTCCAAGCTGAAGAAGGCGGGCATCATCAAATATAAGCTGCTGTTCGTCATCACCAGTCCCCTCTTCCACGCCAAGGACACCATCCAGCCCGGCAGCTACGAGCTCAACACCGACATGGACTACAACTGCATCATCGACTCCATGCAGCAGGGCTCCTCTGTGGCCGGGACGGTGAAGGTCACCATCCCGGAGGGCTACTCCGTGCAGGAGACCATCCAACTGCTGGCCGACAGCGACGTGTCCAATGTGGAGGACCTGACGGAGGCCGCCAAGAACCATGTGTTCGACTACACCTTTGTAGATAACGAGAATCTGGGCAGCATCACCCGGCTGGAGGGCTTCCTCTTCCCGGATACCTACGAGTTCTTCCACAAGGAGGACGCCGTCTCTGCACTGGATCGCCTGCTCTCCAACTTCCAGACCCGTGTCAGCGGCGATCTGCTGACGGATATCGAGAACTCCCAGTACAGCCTCCGTGAGATCGTCACACTGGCCTCCATCATTGAAAAGGAGGCCATCGGGGACGACGAGGAGCGTGCCAACATCTCCTCCGTGTTCTATAACCGTCTCAGCGGCGACAACTCCGAGATCGGCACCGCCCTCCAGTCCGACGCCACTATCTACTATGCCCTGCACATCGCCGGCATGGACGATACCCAGTTCTCCACGGATCTGGACAGCCCCTACAACACCTACAAATACGGCGGCCTCCCCGTCGGCCCCATCTGCAACCCCAGTCTGTCCTCCATCAAGGCGGCGGTGCATCCCAACGACACCGGCTACTACTACTTTGCCTACGGCAAGGATGGAGTCAGCCACTTCTTCCGCACCTATGATGAGCATCTGGCCTTCGTCAACAGCGATATGTACGCCCCGGATTGATGGATATGATGAGAAAAAAGCCTGAGCTGCTGTCCCCGGCCGGGGATATGGAAAAGCTGAAAATGGCCGTGGCCTATGGTGCCGACGCCGTGTATCTGGCAGGCACCTCCTTCGGGATGCGCTCCTTCGCCGGGAATTTCTCCCCGGAGGAGCTGCCCCTTGCGGTGGCCTATGCCCATGACCACGGCGTCCGGGTCCACGTCACCGTCAATACCATGCCCCGCAGCGGCGAGGTGGATGCCCTCCCCGCCCATCTGGAGCGCCTGAACGATGCCGGGGTGGATGCTCTCATTCTGGCGGATCTGGGGGCCTTCACGCTGGCGGGGAAATACGCCCCCCGCTGCGAGCGCCACATCAGCACCCAGCAATCCATCGCCAACTACGCCTGCGCTCAGGCGTGGTACGATCTGGGCGCCAAGCGGGTGGTGCTGGCCCGTGAGCTGAGCATGGATGAGATCCGTGAGATCCGCCGCCGCACCTCCCCGGAGCTGGAGCTGGAAACTTTCTGCCACGGGGCCATGTGCGTGTCCTACTCCGGCCGCTGTCTGCTCTCCAATTACATGACCGGTCGGGACTCCAACCGGGGCGCCTGCGCCCAGCCCTGCCGCTATCAGTACGCCCTGATGGAGGAGAAGCGCCCCGGCGAGTACTTTCCGGTGTTCGAGGACGAAAAGGGTACCTACATCATGAACTCCCGTGATATGTGCATGATCGACCATCTGGACGACCTCATGGACGCCGGAGTGGATTGCCTGAAGATCGAGGGCCGGGCCAAATCCGCCTATTATGCCGCCATCGTTACCGGTGCTTACCGCCATGTCATCGACGACGTGGCGCAGGGCCGCCCCGCCGACCCCGTCTGGCGGGACGAGGTGGAGCACGTCAGCCACCGCCACTATTCCACCGGCTTTTTCTACGGCCCTCCCGGCCAGTATTACGAGAACTCCCGCTATATCCGGGACTGGCAGATCTGCGCCGTGGTAACGGGCTGCACCCCGGAGGGACTGGCCACCCTGAGCCTCCGCAACAAGTTCCGCACCGGCGATACCGTGGAGGTGGTGGGGCCGGATACCCGTCCCTTCTCCCTTACCGTGCCGGAGATGACGGATGCCGACGGACTGCCCCTCTTTGAGCCGAAAACACCTCAGATGACCTTTACCATGCCCCTGCCCCGGCCGGTACCGCCTATGAGCTTCATCCGCCATGCCGTGGACCTGTCGGGAAAGTAATGCCCCCATGACCAGCACCCCCTTCCGAACCCCGGAAGGGGGCGTTTTCTCGATACAGGCATGACGGATTCAGGTACGAAATCGTTTTTCCCCCTCCTAAAGCTATATCCCCTGCGGGGCGGACCCTCTGTCCGCCCCGCTTCCTTTTGCCCATAAAAATTCCCCGCTCCGGCAACTGGCTCTTTTCAATCGATGCAGATTGCGGTATAATAGGCTCTGATTACGACCCGATGGAGGTGCCTATCTCATGGAAGTGAAGCGCTGGGAGCTCATGCCCCATGTGTATCTGACCTATCTGCCGGCCCGGAAATTCAAAACCGGGGTGCTGTCGGCCCAATTCATCACGCCGCTGGCCAAGGAAACGGCGTCCTACAACGCCCTGCTGCCGGCGGTGCTGCACCGCGGCACCATGCGCTGCCCGGACATGGAGCAGCTCGCTGCGGCCATGGATCGGCTCTACGGCGCACAGATCAGCCCCACCATCCGCAAGCGGGGGGAGACGCAGTGCCTTGGCTTCGTGGCCAGCTTTATCGACGACCGGTTCGTCTCCCGGAATGAACCGCTGCTGGAGCCTGCGGCGGAGCTGCTGGGGGAGCTGCTGCTGGACCCTGTGACCCGTGGCGGCCGGTTTCTGCAGGAATATGTGGAGGGCGAGAAGGCCAATCTGGCCGACGCCATCCGCTCCATCCGCAACGACAAGCGGGACTGGGCCGATCTGCGGCTTTTGCAGGAGATGTGCGCCGGGGAGCCCTATGGCATCAGCCGCTTCGGTGACGAGGCGGGGCTGGCCAAGATCAACAACCAGAAGCTCTACGCTCACAGCCAGCGGATGATGTCCTCCTCCCGGCTGGAGCTGTTCTACTGCGGCAGCGCCGAGTGCCATCGGGTGGAGGAGGCCCTGCTGACGGCCTTCTCCTCCCTGACCCGTGGCCCTCAAACGGAGCCGGAGCCGCCCCGACGGTTCGCCGCTCCCTCCCAGCCCCGACTGGTGACGGAGGAGATGGACGTGACGCAGGGCAAGCTCTCCATGGGCTTCCGCTGCGATACCGATGACGAGCCCGCCATGATCCTGGCTAATCTCATGTTCGGCGGCTCCAGCAACTCCAAGCTGTTTCTGAACGTCCGGGAGAAGCTCTCCCTCTGCTACTATGCCTCCAGCACCTACGTCCGCTCCAAGGGCATCCTGACGGTATCCTCCGGCATCGAGACGGCGGACTATGACCGGGCCGAGGCGGAGATCCTCCGCCAGCTGGACGAGATCCGGCAGGGCCTCTGGGAGGACTGGGAGCTGACGGCGGCACGGGAGAGTCTGCTCAGCGCCCTGCAGGCACTGGGAGATTCTCAGGGAGCGCTGGAGAACTACTATCTGGGGCTGGCGGCCACCGGCCGCCGGGAGACCCCGGAGGAGATGGCGGCGCTGCTGCGGCAGGTGACCCCGGAGCGCATCCGTGCGGCAGCCCAGAGCGTGCAGCTGGATACCATTTACTTCCTGAAGGGAAAGGAGGCGTGAGGATGTATTATCCCCGCATTGACGAGACGGTGACCTTCCGCCGCCTGAAAAACGGCCTGCCGGCCTATGTGGTCCACAAGCCCGGCTACACCCGGAAATACGCCATGTTCGCCACCCGCTACGGCGGCATGGACCTGCGCTTTCAGCAGGACGGCGCATGGCAGGATACCCCGGCGGGCATCGCCCACTATCTGGAGCACAAGATGTTCGACACCGCCGACGGAAACGCCATGCAGGAGATGGCCAAAAACGGCGCCGAGCCCAATGCCTTTACCAGCAACGCCATGACGGCCTACTACTTCGACTGCACGGAACATTTTGACGAGAATCTGCGGCAGCTGCTGTCCTTTGTGTCGGTGCCGTACTTCACCGACGAGAGCGTGGCCAAGGAGCAGGGCATTATTGCTCAGGAGATCGGCATGATCGAGGACGACCCGGAGTGGCAGGTCTATAAGCGGATGCTGCAGGCCCTGTACCGGGAGAGTCCCGCCCGTATCCCCGTGGCCGGCTCCGTGGAGAGCATCTCCCGCATCACCGCCGAGACCCTGTACCGCTGCCACAAGGCCTTCTACACCCCCGCCAATATGTGTCTGGTGGCGGTGGGTGATCTGGACGCCGAGGCGGTGTTCCGGGCAGCGGAGGATATCCTGCCCCCGGAAAGCGGCCCGGATATCCCCCGTGACTACGGTGGCAGCGAGGGAGACACCCCCGCTCAGTCGGAGACCTCCTGCCGGATGGAGGTGTCCATGCCGTCGTTTCTGGTGGGCTTCAAATGCCCCGCTCCCCCGGAGGGCGAGCAGCGGCTGCGCTGGGACATCCTGGGGGATCTGGCCTGCGATATCCTCATGGGGGACTCCAGTCCCCTGTTCTCCCGGCTGTACAGTCAGGGTCTCATCAACGGCTCCTTCGGCAGCTCCTTCGACCTGCTGCCCGGAGCGGCCTACGCCTACGCCGGCGGCGACAGCAACGATCCCGCTGCCGTGATGGAGGCCATTTTAGAGGAGGCCCGACGCCTGACCCGTGAGGGTCTGGATCCGGACTACTGGCAGCGGATGAAGCGGGGGAACTTCGGGGCCTCCCTGAAGGGTCTCAACTCCTTCGATTCCATCGCCATTTCGCTGGTGGAGGGCTGCTTCCAGCACTTTGATCCCCTGCGCTTCCCGGAAATTTACGACAGCATCACCCCGCAGGATGTGCTGGATTTCATCCGGGAGCATATCTGCCGCAGCCGTGCGGCCCTGTCCGTTATCTATCCCAAGGAGGACTGATCGTGAACGACAACTGGAAATTTTCCGGTCTTCCCTATACCAGCCCCGATGCAGAGGCCCTTCAGGCCCGGTATGATGCCCTGACCCAGCGGGCTAAGGACGCCCAAGATCCGGAGGATCTGCTGGAGGTGGTTCGGCAGCGGGATGCCCTCCAGCAAGAGGTAGCTCTCTGCCAGAGCATCGCCACCATCCGGGCCTTCCACGATGTCACCGATGAATTTTACCAGCGGGAGCTGCAGGAGACTCTGCCCCGACTGGAGACGCTGGATACCCAGTCCCTATCCATGGCCATTGCAGACAGTCCCTACGCTGCGGCGGTGGATGAGGCCTTCGGTCCACAGCTGCGCCGCCTGCTGACGCTGGATCAGCGGCTCCACACCGGCGGCAAGGAGCTGCAGGCCCGCATCTCCCGGCTCACCGCCCAATATCAGCAGCTGGCAGCCTCCACCAAGTATCAGGTGCAGGGCGAGACTCTCAGCGGCGGTCAGCTGCGCTTTGCACTGACCAGCACCGACCGGGAGCGCCGCAAGGCCGCCTATGACGCCCAGCAGCAGACCGCCGTGGAAAACGGCCCCGTGATGGAAAAGCTCCTGCGGGAGCTGGTCCATGCCCGGAACCAGCTGGCCCGTGAAAACGGCTTCGACAGCTTTGCCGACTACGGCGATCTCAGTATGCAGCGTCTGGGCTATGGCCGGGCGGAGTTGGACGAGTTCTGCCGTCAGGTGCAAAAGTACATCACCCCCCTGTACCTGCAAATGCAGGAGCAGCAGCGCCAGCGGCTGGGGGTGGAAACGCTGCTGCCCTATGACCGGGCGCTGGTGTTCCCAGAGGGCAACGCCGTCCCCGTGGCGGCAGAGGAGCTGCCCAAGGCCGCTGGCCGGATGTATCACGCCTTGAGTCCGGAGGCGGGACATTTCTTCGACGAGATGGTCCGCCACGACCTGTTGGACGTGGCAGGCTCTCCCAATAAAATCTCCGGCATGGGCTTCTGCGATATGCTGGGTGCCCCCTGCGGGATGCCCTTCATCTTCGCCAACTGCGACGGCACCGGCTCCGACGTCACCGTCTATACCCATGAGCTGGGCCACGGCCTTCAGGGCTACCTCTCCTACCGCAGCCAGCCGCTGGCGGACTATGTGGGGCTGAGTCCCGATCTGGCGGAGGTCCACTCCAAGACCATGGAGCTGCTGGCCCTCCCCTACGCACGGGACTTCTTCGGCCCTCACGCCCCCCAGTTCCTGACAGAGCACCGCTACGACTTCATCAAGGAGCTGTGCGCCTTCTGCTCCATCCACACCTTCGAGACGTGGCTCTATGAGCACCCGGATGCCTCTCTTTCTCAGTGGGCGGAGGAGTTCGACCGCACGGAGAAGGCCTTCGGCCGGGCGCAGAACAACGAGCCGTGGCGGCAGCAGGTGCTGGCTGGCTGCGATCTGTTCACCAACATGGCCATCTATATGCTCCCCCGCTATGTGGTGAGCTACGCCCTCTCCATCGTCTGCGCCCAACAGCTGAAGGCCGCCTATGACGCCGACCCCGTGGACGGCTGGGCCAGATACCACGCCCTGTGCGCCTCCGGCGGCAGCAAACTCTACGCCGAAACGCTGGCAGCTGCCGGGCTGGAGCTGCCCTACGCCCCCGGCGTGGTGGAGCGGCTGGCCCGTGAGCTGGCGGCGCAGGCCTGAAGCCACCCCACCCCTTTGAGCGCACGGCGCTCTGCACTTTATCCCAAGGAGGAATCATCATGCAAATTATGACTGACAGCCCCATCCGGTTCCCCGGCCTGTTCGGGGACTGGGCCTTTACCGCCAGCTCCAAGGCGCTGGACATCGGCAACGGCATCTACTGGTACGGTATCCTCATCGCCCTTGGTCTGGTCATCGCCATCTGGTGGTGCATGAACCAGAAATCCAAGTACGGCATCACCGAGGACGACCTGCTGGACAGCGTTCTGTGGGGTATCCCCTGCGCCATTGTGGGGGCAAGAGTTTACTATGTGCTGTTCTATCTGGATCAGTTCAAAAACAGCGACGGCAGCTTCAGCTTCCGCAAGGCCATCGCCATCTGGGACGGCGGCCTTGCCATCTACGGCGCCGTCATCGCCGTGGTCATCGTGGGCATCTGCGTCAGCCGTCACAGGGGCTATAAGCTGGGAGCCATGCTTGACCTTGCGGTGATGGGCCTGCTCATCGGCCAGTGCATCGGCCGGTGGGGCAACTTCATGAACCGGGAGGCCTTCGGCGCCGAGACCACCCTGCCCTGGCGGATGCAGCTGACCACCGTCACCGGCCAGCTGGTGGAGGTCCACCCCACGTTCCTGTATGAGAGCCTGTGGAATCTGGTGGGCCTGCTGCTCATCATCTTCGTGGTATCCAAGGCCCGCCGCTTCGACGGCGAGAGCACCTGGTTCTACTTCCTGTGGTACGGCATCGGCCGCTTCTGGATCGAGGGCCTGCGGACCGACAGCCTGTACCTCTTCAACTGGACCATCGGTGGCCAGCCCATCCGGGTGTCGCAGGCCCTGAGCCTTGTGATGGTGTTCGTGTCCTTCTTCATGCTGTACTACAACATCAAGCTCCATCCCCACAAGCCGGAGGAGCTGTATGTCAACATCGTGGCGGCCCGCAACGCCGCCGCAGCCGAAGCGGCTGCCGCCCCGGCAGTTGAGTCTCCCGCTCAGGCGACTCCCACTGAGGATGCTCCCGCCGAAACCGTCTCTTCCGAGACGGAGGCTCCCTCCCAAGAAGAGCCCTCCGGCGAAGCTCCGACGGAGGACCCGTCATGAGCGCCGTGCTGTTAGACGGCAAGGCCCTGTCCGCCCGGATGCGGGAGCGGCTGCGGCAGGAGGCCGCCGCCCTGCCCCGCCAGCCGGGTCTGGCGGTGATTCTGGTGGGGGACGACCCCGCCAGCGCCGTATACGTCCGCAACAAGGAGAAGGACTGCGCCCAGTGTGGGGTGCGGTGCCTGAACCACCATCTGCCCGCCGAAGCCACCCAGCAGGAGCTGCTGGCGCTGGTGGAGAACATGAACCGCCGGGAGGACGTGGACGGGATCCTGGTGCAGCTGCCTCTGCCGGAGGGGCTGGACAGCCGGGCCGTGCTGGAGGCCATCCGCCCGGAGAAGGACGTGGACGCCTTCCACCCGGAGAATGTGGGTCGCCTGATGCTGGGGCTGCCCCGCTTCCTGCCCTGCACCCCCGCCGGGATCATGGCCCTGCTGCGGGCGTATGGCATCTCCCCCGCCGGGAAACACTGTGTGGTGGTGGGCCGCAGCAACATCGTGGGAAAGCCCATGGCCCTGCTGCTTCTGGCGGAGGATGCCACCGTCACCGTCTGCCACAGCCGCACGCCGGATCTGGCGGAGCAGTGCCGCCGGGCGGACATCCTCATCTCCGCCGTGGGTCGCCGTGGCCTCATCACCTCCGACATGGTCAAACCCGGCGCCGTGGTCGTGGATGTGGCTATGAACCGCAATGAGGAGGGCAAACTCTGCGGCGACGTGGACTTCGCCGCCGTAGCGGAAAAGGCGGCCTATATCACCCCCGTGCCGGGGGGCGTAGGCCCCATGACACGGGCCATGCTCATGGAAAATACCGTCTCCGCATCCCGCAGACGGCAGCGCAAGGAGGACTGACCCATGAAAACAGATATCGAGATCGCACAGAGCTGTACCCTCCTCCCCATCACCGCCATCGGCGCAAAGCTGGGCCTGACGGAGGAGCAGCTGGAGTGCTACGGCCGCTATAAGGCCAAGCTGCTGCCCTCCGCCACAGCGGGCAAGCCCCAGACCGGGAAGCTGATCCTGGTCACAGCCATCAACCCCACTGCCGCCGGGGAGGGCAAGACCACCACCAGCATTGGGCTGGCGGACAGCCTGTCGGCGCTGGGGAAAAAGACGGTGCTGGCCCTGCGGGAGCCGTCTCTAGGGCCGGTGTTCGGCCTCAAGGGCGGAGCCACCGGCGGCGGCTGGGCGCAGGTGGCCCCCATGGAGGACATCAACCTCCATTTCACCGGCGACTTCCACGCCATCGGCGCCGCCAACAACCTGCTGGCGGCCATGGTGGATAATCACATCTATCAGGGCAACGCTCTGGACATCCAACAGGTGACGTGGCGGCGCTGCGTGGACATGAACGACCGCCAGCTGCGGTACATCCTCTGCGGCTTGGGGGGCAAGGGAAACGGCGTACCCCGTGAGGAGGGCTTTGACATCACTGTGGCTACGGAGGTCATGGCGGTGCTGTGTCTGGCGGAAAATTTAGCGGACTTGAAGGCTCGTCTGGCCCGGATGATCGTGGGCTACAACGGCCACGGCCAGCCGGTGACTGCCGGAGACCTGAAGGCGGCGGGGGCCATGGCTGCCCTGTTGAAGGACGCCATCCGCCCCAATCTGGCCCAGTCGCTGGAGGGGACTCCCGCCATCATCCACGGTGGCCCCTTCGCCAACATCGCCCACGGCTGCAACAGCGTGGCCGCCACCAAGGCCGCCCTGCGGCTGGGGGACTATGTGGTAACGGAGGCGGGCTTCGGCGCCGATCTGGGTGCCGAAAAATTTCTGGATATCAAGTGCCGTGCAGCGGGACTGCGGCCGGATGCAGTGGTGATCGTGGCCACGGTCCGGGCCCTGAAACTCCACGGGGGCGCCGATAAGACCCAGCTGGCCACGGAGGACACGGCAGCCCTGCGCCGAGGCATCCCCAATCTGCTGCGGCACATCGAGAACATCACGCAGGTCTACGGCCTGCCGGCAGTGGTGGCCCTGAACCGCTTCACCAGCGACACGGCGGCGGAGCTGGCACTGGTGCAGGAGGCCTGCGCCGCCTACGGGGCGGAGGTGGCCCTATCGGAGGTGTGGGAGAAGGGCAGCCGGGGCGGCATGGAGCTGGCCTGCGGCGTTCTGCGTGCGTTGGAGCGGGAGAATCACTTCCGCTTCGCCTACGATACCGCTCTCCCCATCCGGGACAAGCTGCTGGCCCTGACCCAAAGCGTCTACGGTGGCCGCAATGTGGCCTATACCGAGGAGGCCGACCGGGAGATCGACCGCCTGACGGAGCTGGGCTTCGGCGGCCTGCCGGTGTGCGTGGCTAAGACCCAGTACAGTCTTTCCGATGACCCCACAAAGCTGGGGGCCCCTCAGGACTTCATCCTGACGGTGCGGAAGGTGAAGGTCTCCGCCGGAGCCGGGTTCATCGTGGCCCTGACGGGGGACATTCTCACCATGCCGGGTCTGCCCAAGACCCCGGCGGCAGAGGCCATCGACGTGGACGAAAACGGCGTCATCTCCGGCCTGTTCTGATAGGTAACATAACACGATAGAACTAGTAAAAAAGCATCGCATCTGCTATGCAGATGCGATGCTTTTTGTTCTCTTATCCCCTCAGAACAACCGCCGGCCCGTCAGGAAGTGGCTGGCATAGTAGCTCTCGCTGAAGGATGTGATCTTCACACAGTTGAAGCGGGAATCGGAGGTGGCGTGGATGAACTGCCCGTCTCCGATGTAGATGCCGCAGTGGGAGGCGGCGCTGGAGGAGAAATCCGCATCCTGAAAGAACACCAGATCCCCCGGCTGCAGTTCCCCGAAGCCCACCGCCATGCCGTAGCTCAGCTGATCCGTGGCCCCGTGGGGCAGATACACCCCGAACTGCTGATAGATGTACATGGTATAACCGGAGCAGTCAAAGCCGCTGGAAGACGCCCCGCCATAGGCGTAAGGCACCCCCTGATAGGACAGGGCCAGCGCCACCAGATCCGAGGCAGAGCCGGAGACCGTTCCGGCGTCGCCGCCGCTGGGCAGATCACCGGAGCCGCCGGAGGAACCGCCATCGGAGGAGGTATCTCCCCCGGCTTGGGGCCGTGAGGCAGACAACTCCAGATAATCCCCGGAGACGTAGCCGCTCACCCCGTCGTAGTCTACATAAAACCAGCCGTTTTCAAATCCGGACACCGACACCCACGCCCCATTGGGGAGGGATGTCACCGTTTCATAGCCGGTACCGGCCCCGGAGCGCAGATTCAGTGCATCCGCCGTCACCTGTCCGTAGCCGGTCAGGCCGGAGGTCCGCAAATCCAGATATTCCCCGGAGAGATAGCCCTCGATGCCGTCGTAGCGCACCTGATACCAGCCGCCGCTCTTTCCCGTGACGGCCACCGTGGTGCCATAGTCCACCAGCGCCAGCGCCTCGGCGTCCCAATCGCCGCTGCGGCGGATGTAGAGGGCGTCAGTGGTGACAGCCGCCGCCAGCACGGAGGTATCCGTCGCCGGAAGGCTCTCCTCCTCCGCTGTCACGTCTGCCGTCGGCTCCGCCGTCTGGGGGGCCGCCAGAGCCGCAGTCTCCGCCGCCTTCAGCTTCTCCAGCGCCTCTCTTGGCACCACCATGCCCAAGTGGACGGCGGGGGAAACCACATTCTCCGGCGGCGTGCGCTCCGTGGTGAGATGTACCGTACACAAAGCCGCCAGCAGGATCACCAGCGCCGCCAGCAGGAATTTTCGTGTCATGCCGGACACCCGCTTATTTCCCGGCCAGAGCCCGCTCCAGCCAGATGGAGCCCACGTCCATGGCTGCGTACAGGCTGTCCTTCTCGGACTTCTTCACCACCCGGTCACGGGACTTCAGGTCGGGATCCGTCAGCTGCAGCTGCACGGACACACGGGTGGCCACGTCCATGTCCTGCTCCTTCTTGGTGTCCAGGATCTGCAGCATAATGATGTACTTGTCCGCCATGCTGCCGTAGTAAATGATGTTGTCGATACGGCGCAGAGGGTGGTTTTTATAGATGAGACCCTCGGTCTTTTTGTTTTCAGCCATTTGAATAACTCCCTTCTTTAATAGAACCATACACTTGTAACCAAATTGTAACACACACCGCTCCCCTTGTCAATTCGCCCGCCGGGAAAAAGCCTGCCGCTTTCTGTCGTCGGGATCATTCCACGCCCTCCCACCGCTGAATTTTTAGCATCCACATTCATTTTATCTCATATTAGTAAGGTTTCATAATCCCATTTTACAGCGATTTTCGCATACACAGCGCAGATAGTGAAATCCTTTCCGCCAAATCCCCCATAGTTTCGTCACGTTTTCGTCACATAACAGAAAACAGCCTCTCTATACGCTAAAAAGTGCTTGCCAAAAAATGGCAGTTGGTGTATAATGACTAGAGATTTTCAAAAGAGGAGACCTTGCCATGTCTGCTATGACTGCTTCGGAGCGCCGCCAGCAAATCGCCCGGCTACTTTCCGCATCCCAAGCGCCTATCAGCGCCACGACCCTTTCCCAGGAGCTGGGCGTCAGCCGTCAGATCATCGTGGGGGATATCGCCCTGCTGCGTGCCGCCGGTCAGGAGATCACCGCCACCGCACGGGGCTATGTGATCCCCGCACAAAATGGCCTGCTGCGCCGCATCGCCTGTATACACTCTGCCGAGGAGACACGGGACGAGCTCGACGCCATGGTGGACTGCGGCTGTACCGTGGTGGACGTCATCGTGGAGCACCCGGTCTACGGGCAGCTTACCGCTCCCCTGCACCTGTCCAGCCGTCTGGACGTGGATCAGTTCATGAAGCGCATGGACGGGGCCGCCCCCCTGTCCCAGCTCACCGGCGGCGTGCATCTGCACACCCTCTCCTGCCCGGACGAGACCGCCTATGAGCATCTGCTGCAGCTTCTGCGCCAGCGGGGCTTTCTGGTGGAGTGACCACCGACCCTAAAAGAACGACCATTTCCCCTTTTCCCGGCGGAGGCCCTCCCTCCGCCGGGAATTTTTCTGTTGACAAATGGAAAAGAGCCGCTATAATATTGGAAAGTGGTCATGTGTCAAGACACCAAAGTTTACCAATAAGAGAGGGACACTCATGAACAAATTCAAAGCATTTCTGGCCCGGAAGAACATCGCTTTCTCCGCCAAGCGCTACTTTATCGACGCCATGGGAGCTATGGCGCAGGGTCTCTTCTGCACCCTGCTGGTGGGGACCATCCTCAACACGCTGGGGACGCAGCTGCACATCGGCTTCCTGACGGAGAGCATCGTCACCATCGGCAAGGGCGAGGGGGCCGTGGCCTACACCATCGGCAGCCTGTGCTCCGCCATGGTGGGCCCCGGCATGGCGGTAGCCATCGGCCGGGCGCTGGAGGCCCCGCCGCTGGTGCTGTTCTCCCTGATCCCCGTGGGCTTCGCCACCAACTCCATGGGCGGAGCCGGCGGCCCGCTGGCGGTGCTGTTCGTCACCATTCTGGCCGCCGAGCTGGGTAAGGCCGTCAGTAAGGAGACTAAGATCGACATTCTGGTGACGCCCATCGTCACGGTGCTGGCGGGTATCGGCTTCGCCGCCCTCATTGCCGCCCCGGTGGGCAAGGCCGCCTCCGCCGTGGGACAGGCCATCATGTGGGCCACGGAGCTCCAGCCCTTCTTCATGGGGATCATCGTCTCCGTGGTCATCGGCGTGGCCCTGACCCTTCCCATCTCCTCCGCCGCCATCTGTCTGGCGCTGGGCCTGACGGGTCTGGCCGGCGGCGCCGCCGTAGCAGGCTGCTGCGCCCAGATGATCGGCTTCGCCGTCATGAGCTTCCCGGAGAACCGCTGGGGCGG